>Ga0265331_10001228_pt1 | contig 19262 bp, 12 predicted proteins | sample 41923metaG_FD_202088 | JGI IMG/M metagenome (GOLD analysis project Ga0265331, IMG submission 202088) | Rhizosphere microbial communities from Carex aquatilis grown in University of Washington, Seatle, WA, United States - 4-19-23 metaG | ecosystem: Host-associated > Plants > Roots > Rhizosphere... | reverse complement strand
TGAAAATGAAAGGCTTGCACAGTTTTGCGCGGATTCTATAAACAACCGTAACGCCTTATATACAGTCGCAAAAATTTATTGCAACCGGGAAATGATAGATAAGACGCTGGAAGTATGCAGTAATGCCATAGAAAAATATCCCCTAGATAAACAATTCCGCTTATTAAGAGGCGAGGAATACGTTTTAAAAAGCGAAGGCGATAGCGCTCTTTCTGATTTCAATAAAGCCCTAGAAATAGACAGCCTCTACGAAGATGCCCTGCTCAATAGGGGTTTTTACTTTAGCCGAAGAGTTGATAAATATAAATCTGCTTTGGATGATTATTTTAAACTTGTTTCGATAAACTCAAACAATGACTTCATTTATCTTGACATTGCGGAAATATATCAGGTTCAGCATGATACAGCGAATGCAATAGCTAACCTGAAAAAATCTTATGCTTATGACGGCTTCACCGCCGCTATGTTTTATGAAAGAGGCAGGGATTTCAGCGATTTAAAGATGTACGATGAAGCGCTTGCGGATTTTACCTCCGCTATTTCATTGAATACCGAAAACGCTGATTATTATTTCTCCCGCGCAGTCGCTTATTCAAAACAAGACTTGCATGAAAACGCTATGTCCGATTATTTCTCAGTCCTGAAATTTAATCCGATGAATATGTTAGCTCTCAATAATCTTGCGTACGAATATTTTAACTTAGAGGATTACAGCAAGGCCGAAGAGACTTTTTTGAAAGCGCTTAGCATAGATGATAAACACTTTGACTCTTATATAGGGCTTGCCATCACCGCTCATACACTAAATAAAAAAAATGAATGCGCGCGTAATATGTATAAGGCCATGAAATTGAGCCCCTTTCTTGAAAACGGAATGGCCGGATTAGATTCATTGAAAAAGCATGGAAACTTCTGGTCAAATACCGAGCTGAAAAATATAAGGGAAGTATTTGTTATGATGGGGGTGGAAGACTCCGATAAGTTTGCAATGTTTGATGATGACCTTGCGGTAGAAAGCGTTGAGCGTCCAAATAAAATGGCAACGAGGGTTAAGTGATTACATTAAAAGCTCTTAGCGCTTAGTGAAATTAATATCATGACATGATACTGTTTTCGAAAACCTAAGCGCTAATTTTGAAGCAGTCGAATAAATCTTTAAAATTTTGGAGGCGAAAATGTACCTGAGAAAATTGGAATACAAAGATGACCTTTCATCAAAAGATCATCACAGTTCAGAAGAAACCGGCTGGAAATACTTGGGGGGGTTCTTTTTCTTCACTCTTATAATATTACTTTCAATAATTCTTTCATCCCTTAGCGAAGCAGAGATCAGGGTTCTGTAGTTAAAATTCACTCTTATTCCAAAACCTTCTCCGTCCTAATCCGCCATGGCGGTTTGGGACGGAAGAATATTTTACCTCCCGCTTCCTTTCATTATTTCTTAAGTAATACTAATTCCGTAATTTCGCATTAGCATTCCCATAATATGTATGTCATAATGACATGGAGTCAATTTTTTTGCTCTCCCCTTACTAAGGGGGAGTGGCCTTTAGGCTGAAGGGGTCTTACATAAAAGTCTAATGTCAAAAATAAATCTGGGTATAATCGGCGCCGGCGCAATATTCCGGCTCATGCATCTTCCGGTTTTCAAAAAGCTGGAGAGGAAATTCAGCATCATTAAGATATATGATTCTGACAGGAAAGCATATATATCTGCCGCTGAACTTATGAGGAAGCATAAGTATCCCTTTGATAAAACTATTTGGGCCGAAAGCGCCGAAGAAATATTTGCCGATAAGAGAATTGACGCAGTCGTTATTTTAACCGGAATAAATTCGCATACAGCATACACTCTGAAAGCTCTTAATAGCGGCAAGCATGTTTTTCTTGAAAAACCCGCCGCGCTCAGCGTTAATGAAATTCAGAAAATGAATTCGCTTGCACGCAGAAAGAAAAAGTTCGTTCAGGTTGGTATGGTGCTTCGCCACAGCAAATGGTATAACAAACTCAGGCAAATTGTAGATTCAAAAAAATTCGGAAAAGTGCTTTGGATGCACTGGCTTGAAACCCGCCCGTTTGATCCTATGAACTGGCGCTACGATACAAAAAACAAAAACGGGGATGCCATCATCCATGATAAAGCTATACACCAGATAAATTTATTCAATGCGTTCAGCGGCGCGCTTCCAAACAGAGTTTTAGCGATGGGCGGCCAGTATATGCTGAGTAATTCAAAATCAAAAAAGCTGCGCACGTTCAATAAGGAAGTGGCGCTCAAAGGTGATTCCAACGACCACCTTATGGCTTTGATAGAATACAAAAACGGCGTGAAAGCCGATTTGCTCGTATCTTATGTTAGCCCGCATGCCCGCGAATCGCGCTGGATAATTCAGCTTGAAAAAGCCAAAATAGTTACGCATTTTGAAACATTCGTGAAAGGGAATAAGAAGGGTAAGTTTGAATGGGGTAAACACCCGTCAACTATTTATCTTTTCAAGGATGATAATTCATATGATGTTCCGTGGAGAATTCCTATGTCGTATCCGCCGGCGGAAAAGAACCTTGTTTTCTATGATGAATATCAGCAGGACCCGCTTCATCCCGGGGCTACCGCGCAATGGATTGAGTTTTACAGATGCATTAACGGGGGAGTTGAGCCAGAGTGCAATCTCAGCTTAGCCGCTGAGGATACAAAAGTTGTTGAAAAGATATGCATTGCTTTAGTTCCCGCCCCGCATCAAGTGCGGGGTAAACTCCATCGGGAATCCAGTTTTAAAATTAAGAACGAAAATTAAAATGTCAATAAAATATTTTATACTATCTGTATTTCTTTTTTTTAATAACCAGCTGATTGACTGCAGTGGTTCAACAACCAGTCACGCCGCCCCCGTCCAGTTTAAACTCGGCAATGAAGTATTGCTAAGCGATAAACTTGATGAGATTAAATCAAAACGAGTAGCGCTCCTGACCAATCAAACCGGAATTCTTCCTGACGGCGCTCACATAATTGATGCAATGGTTGCAAAAGGCGTTAACGTTGTTAAAATATTTTCTCCCGAGCACGGAATCAGGGGCGATGAAAATTATTCCGATAAGGATGATAAGACCGGAATCCCCATAGTTTCTTTATACAACGGGAAAACAAAACCATCGGCTTCGGACCTGGCTGATGTTGATGTTTTAATATATGATATTCAGGACGTGGGCGCTAGATTTTACACATATACCTCAACCCTATATTACGCAATTGAAGCATGTTTGCAGAACAATAAAATGATAATTGTTTGCGACAGGCCGATTATTATTAATCCTGAATACGTTGATGGCTTCCAGATGGAAGGCGAATTTGAATCTTTCGTTGGAACGATACCAACGCCTGTGTGCTACGGGCTCACTTGCGGCGAGCTTGCTTCATTTATTAATGGTTCAGTTTACAACGGCAGCTCGCTTCTTGAGATTATTAAAATGACCGGTTACACTCATTCAACCAATTATAACACGCTTAAGCTCACATGGGTAAAGCCATCGCCAAATATGTTTACAGCAAACACGGCTGTTTGCTATCCGGGCACATGCTTTCTTGAAGGTACAAATGTTTCAGAGGGACGCGGGACGGATAAACCGTTTGAATATTGCGGCGCGCCATGGGTTAACGCCCAGCAGTTTGCGGATGAACTGAATTCATATGGGTTAAGCGGGGTTACATTCGAACCGACGACATTCACGCCATCTGAGAAGGTCTCAAATTATCCGCCAAAGTTTTTCGGTAAGGAGTGCAATGGTGTATTTATTAATGTTTCAGATAAAAATAAATTCGAAGCGGTTAAATGCGGAGTTGCAATTTTAGTCGCATTGAATAAATTGTTCCCTGATTTCAAATTCAACAAAGATAATTATATCGATAAGCTTGCGGGAACAGATGCTCTGAGAAAATATGTGAAGTCGGGAGTAGAATATTCCCGTATAATTCAATACTGGGAAAAGGATGTAGCATCATTCAAAGATACGCGCTCAAAATACCTGCTGTATAATTGATGGCTCTTCTTGTCATTCCTGCCTCTCGGCGGTCCTACCTTATATCCTGTTTAGTTAGTTCGTATTTACTATTTAATATTTACTATTTAATATTTAATATTTGCTCATTATTCATTGTTATTGCATCTCATTAAAATTATTTTGCAGTATATTACCTGAATATTATTATGCTTACTGCTCAAATATCAGAATTAATCAATAAGCGGCGCTCCGAGGGCCAGATCTACGGCGACCTGATGCAGTTCCGCGTGCGCGAAATACTGCTTGTCACAACTTATTATGACGCATATATCCTCGAACAGGAAGACAGGCTCTCGGAAGAGATCTTCGGGGAGTATTATAACCTCAATCTCACAAACGCTCCGAGAATAAGCAACGCTTCAACAGGCGAAGAAGCTCTTAAGCTTCTAAATGAAAGACGCTTTGATCTTGTTGTGCTTACAATGCGTATGAGCGATATATCGCCGTTTGACCTTAGCGATAAAATTAAAGAAACCGACCCGCGTATTCCGGTAATACTTCTGCTGCACGATAACAACGACCTAGTGAGGCTTGGAGATAACCGACAAACGCCTAACATTGATAAAATTTTTGTCTGGAACAGGGATTCGAACATCTTCCTCGCTATGATCAATTACATAGAAGATAAGATGAACGCCGAAAACGACGCGAAGATAGGCCTTGTGCGGATTATTCTGCTTGTGGAAAATTCCATTCGGTATTATTCGAGATATCTGCCGGAGCTGTATCACGAGATCATAACGCAAACTCAGCATCTTATCGAGGAAGAGTATCTTGACGACATGATAAAAGTGCTAAGGCTCAACGCGCGTCCCAAGGTACTTATTGCAGTTAATTATGAAGAGGCGATCGGGCTTTATGAAAAATACAAAAACAATTTGCTTTGCGTCATATCGGACGTGCGTTTTCCGAAGGAAGGAAAAATTTCCGAAAGAGCCGGCATTGATCTGATAGAGTTTGTCAGAAAAGAACATCCTGACCTGCCATGCATTATACAGTCTTCCGAAGTTGATAACGAACAGTATGCCGAAGAGCTGAATGCGTTTTATATTGATAAGAATTCCGAAACTATGGAGACCGACCTGAAAGAATACATCAAAAATAATCTTGGGTTCGGTGATTTTATTTTCAAAGATGACGACCAGAAAGAGCTTTCAAGGGCTTCCAATATGCATGAAATGAAAGAGAAGCTTAAGGAAATATCAAACGAGTCGCTTGATTTCCATGCGCGCCGGAATCATTTTTCCGCGTGGCTGATGGCAAGAGGCGAGATAGAGATCGCGCAGAAGCTTCAGCCCGTTAAGGTAAGCGACTTCCGCCGTCAGCAGGACCTGAGGAATTATCTTGTTGATGTATTCGACCGGCTTGACGACCAGCATATCCGCGGCAAGGTTATCGATTTTGATGAAGCTGTTCTTGAACGTGACAGCTTTATCGTTCGCCTTGCAGACGGCTCGCTTGGCGGCAAAGGGCGCGGACTGGCATTCATCAATTCAATTATTTCGAAAATAGATATCGAAGCGGACCTTGATAACGTAAAGGTCAGCGTGCCGCGTACGGGGGTCATCGGCACAGGGGAGTATGAGAATTTTCTTGAAGCCAACGATCTGCTCGGCGTCATCGGCGGAGATATGGATTATGAAGAAATTAAAAAACGTTTTGTTAAAGGCAGACTTTCCGAGGAGCTTCGTAATAACCTGAAACTGGTGCTCAAGCATTTTCGGAGTCCCATTGCAGTCAGGTCATCAAGCCTGTTTGAGGATTCTATCTCCGATTCATTCTCCGGAGTTTACGAAACTTTTCTTCTCCCGAATAATCATGAGGACGATAAAGTACGCCAGGGGCATCTTGAAGAAGCAATTAAGCTTGTATTCGCCTCTGTATTTTCACCCGGCTCGCGCGCGTATTTTGAGGCAATCAATTACCGCGTTGAAGAAGAAAAAATGGCCGTGCTTATTCAGGAAGTCGCAGGCAATTTATATGACAACCGTTATTACCCGGATATATCAGGCGTGGCGCAGTCATATAATTATTATCCTATTTCATATATGAAGCCCGAAGACGGAATAGCAATTATCGGGCTTGGGCTGGGGAAATACGTTATAGATGGCGAAAAGGCCTTCCGGTTCTGCCCGAAGTATCCTAAGCTTGATATTAATTCTCCTGAGATGCTCAAAACAAATTCTCAGGATTATTTTTACGCCGTCAACATGTTTGAAGATAAGATCGATCTCATCATGGGAGATGAAGTTACACTATCGGCTAATCCCATTAAAACTGCTGAAGATGACGGGAGACTGGAATTTATCGCATCTGTTTGGGATGCCCAGAACCAATCGATCAAAGCGGGTATAAACACGCCGGGTCCAAGGATTATTAATTTTGCGTACGTGCTTAAGTATAATACATTCCCTCTTGCCGGGATAATAGATAATATTCTTGAGATACTTAAATTCTCCATGGGTACGCCTGTTGAAATTGAGTTTGCCGCAAACATAGACGACCAGAAGAACTCTGCCGGAGTGTTTTACATTCTGCAGATCAAGCCGCTCATTCGGGAAGTGCAGAATCTGGAAATTTCCATAGGCGATACAGAAAAAGATAAGTTGCTGCTCTTTACGGATAAAGGGATGGGCAACGGAATGATAGAGGATCTGGAAGATATTATTTACTGCGACCCGGAAAAGTTTGATAAGTCAAAGACTGTAGAAATGGCAAAAGAAATCGAAGACATTAACAGGCTAATGGTTGCTGAAAAGAAAAAATATGTGCTGATCGGCCCCGGCCGATGGGGCACGCGCGATAAATGGCTCGGAATTCCTGTGACATGGGCTCAGATCTCCAATGCCCGGATCATTATAGAAGCCGGTTTAAAAGATTTTCACGTTGATGCATCTCTTGGTTCGCATTTCTTCCATAATGTAACTTCTATGAACATCGGTTATTTCACCGTCCCGTTTAATTCACAAAAGAATTTCATCGATTGGCGCTGGCTTAGCGGGCAGGAAAAGAAAGAACATGGCAATTTCTTTGTACATGTACATCTGACGAAGCCTATAAAAGTCTTAATGGACGGCAGAAGGGGACTATCTGTGATATATAAGCCCGAAATTTTATAATTTATCCCCGTGCAAGCGGGAATCCTGGTTTTGATTTTCTATTTCTTTATTCTCTGAGCCTTATTTGAAAATTCTTCATTTTTGTGTTTTGTTAATGGTTCACTGCTAACTGTTAACTGATTTTAGAAACATTCCCGAATAAATTTCCTATACCTTAGTGTTAATTTTCAATTATATTTGTTTACTGTTATTCGAATCTTTTCTTTTATAAACGTCCTCTTAAAAATTGACGTAAAAAAATTGACGGAATGAAGTCAATTTTAGTCAATTTTTTAAGCAGACTTGACTTTTTTGGTTCTTGGCGCCTGTCCCGCACCTGATGCGGGATGTCAAGACAAAAAGAACATAAGGATAATAGTATTTTACAGCATATTTCAAAAAGTTTTTATTATTTCCATTTACAATTTACAAGACAGACATACTTAAATTTTGTTATTATTTCTTTTAATGGAAGTGTAATCATATGGTTGCCCGCATGCGCGGGCATGGAATCAAAATGAAAATTAAAAAATTCAAATGCATCAACTGCGGCGCGCCGAAAGTAAATCCGTACAAATCGCCGTACATAGTATGTGATTACTGCGGCTCGTTCACTGATATTGATTTCACTCTCGGCATGAACTACTGGAACCAGTCGCCTATTACAAACATTGGTTACGCGTTCAACAAAATGGAGTTTGCCCGCAAAATACAGGCTGCCATGCAGCGCCAGGATGAAAAAGCTTACTGGCAGCTTCAGCATGATTACTGGGATTACTATTATAAAACTTACCCGCCGTATCTGCCGCCTTCGATAGATACTCCGGAAAAATATGCGATGTACTTAAAGGTATGCGCCGATTCATCTCTTAAATCTGCTACCAGCCAGGAAATCTCAAACAAGCAAATGGCGCTGAAGAATATCCAGAACTTTCTGACGTATCATAACGAAGGCGGCAAGACCATTGTGGATTCAAAAATTTTCTTCCAGATGGCGGATATTTTTATTTCATTTACAAAAGAATCATTTGCAAATTTCTACAACGACCCCAATTTCTCAATTATGGAAGAGCTTCTTCCGTCCGGGGTTCATCTCAAAATGAAGCTCTCGCAGTTTGTGCAGGTATGGCTTCCGTATCTTACCGAAGATGACCAGGTAAAATTCCTGAAAATGGCGGGATTCACAAGCGAGTATGTCGAAATAGAACAGCCTCCGGGCCATGCCGGCAATTGCGAACATTGCAAAGCTGAATTATACATTCCGGAAGGTTCATACCGGGTATTTTGCGAGAGCTGCCGCAAATCAACCAAGGTTCAATCGCAGTTCAAGTGCTCATCATGCGGCGCGGAAGTTGAGGTGCCTGATAATCCCGCAAAACCGATTGAGTGTCCTTATTGCGGGGTCGAGAACCGGCTGATAAAAGCAATGTTCGGATAGGTTGATTTGAGAATTGACCTGCCTGCCGAAGTCTAGGCGCAGGCAGGGATTTTCGATTTGAGATTTAAAAACGAGTTATAGGTTTCAAGTTACAAGTTAGCAAGTTACAAGTTAGCAAGTTGCAGGTTAGCAAGTTGCAGGTTAGCAAGTTGCAGGTTAGCAAGTTGCAGGTTAGTAAGTTGCAGGTTAGTAAGTTGCAGGTTAAAAATCTATCAGACTGCAGTCGGCGTGAAAGCGGAATCCGGTTTTTGGTCAATAATAAAATCCCCATTCGGAAGAATATCGAAAAAGGTAGGTTCTCTTAGATTATTTACAACCGTTTGAAATGAGTATTGCTGTGAATAAACGCCTGTAGATATGATCAGGAATATGAAAATTGTAAGAAGTTTTTTCATTATATAATAAGCTCGTTAGGTTTGGGTGCAACTTATCATCATTTGTTGCCAATTTCAATAGTTGCAAAATATTGTGTAGTAATTGATTATTACTACTCATTTTGGAATTTGTTTCCCGAACGAGCCGCTTTGTAGGTCAAAGGCATGCCTTTGACTAATCTTCTACTCGCCTCTCCGCTATCTGCGTATTCTATAATCGCCACTACAGATTATATTCTCAACTCTCTTTGTGTTTTTCTTCTCTGTGCTCTGGGGTTGTTTTTGTAAAGATGTTACTATATTGGCAAGAAGTTAGAATGTTCTGTTAATTGTTTGATACTATTTGTTTATTGCTCATTGCTCATTATTCATTATAACAAAAAGGCGCAGCCCTTTCGGACCGCGCCTCTCGTGATAATTCAAACCAAACTAATGAATTATACTATGCCATATGCTATCATTGCATTAGCCACCTTAACAAAACCTGCTATATTCGCTCCCATCAAATAATCGCCTTTGTGTCCGTACATTTCGGCTGCGTCAAGTGAAGATTTGTGAATGCTCTTCATAATTCCGAGCAGTCTTTGGTCAACTTCTTCTCTTGTCCACAATAACCTCAAGCTGTTCTGGCTCATCTCAAGTCCTGAAACTGCAACGCCGCCTGCATTAGCAGCCTTTGCCGGTCCGTATAAGAATCCGTTATCCTGGTATGTCTTTATTGCTTCTAAATTCGAAGGCATGTTAGCTCCTTCTGATACGCAGTAGCATCCGGCTTTAACCAGGGCTGCTGCGAGCTTGCCATCTATCTCGTTCTGTGTGGCGCACGGTAACGCTATATCAACCTTAACATTCTCGTCTCTTACTACTTCCCATACGCTCTTGCCTTCATAGAACTTCACTTTATACTTGTCGGCATATTCTTTTATTCTTCCGCGCCTGTTGTTCTTTAAGTCCATTAAGAAATCCCATTTCTCGCCTTTGATACCTGCATCGTCAATAATGGTGCCATTAGAATCTGATACGCTGATAGCTATACCGCCAAGATGATTTACTTTTTCAATCGCATACTGTGCAACGTTGCCTGATCCTGATACAATTACTCTTTTTCCTTTGAAATCTTTTTTCTGAGTGCTAAGCATTTCGGCTGCGAAATAAACAGCGCCGTAACCTGTAGCTTCGGGTCTTATTAAGCTTCCGCCGAATTCCATAGCTTTGCCTGTTAATACGCCTGTATGCTCGTTGCGGATCTTTTTGTAATATCCGAACATGTAACCGATTTCTCTTCCGCCTACGCCGATATCGCCTGCCGGTACGTCTCTGTCCGGTCCGATATGCCTGAACAATTCGCGCATGAATGCCTGGCAGAATCTCATTACTTCTTCATCCGATTTTCCTTTAGGATCGAAATCAGAACCGCCTTTTCCGCCGCCCATTGGCAACGTTGTGAGCGAATTTTTAAATATCTGCTCGAAGCCGAGGAATTTTAATATTCCAAGATTTACTGAAGGATGGAACCTTAGTCCGCCTTTATACGGTCCGATAGCGTTGTTGAATTCTACTCTGAAGCCGCGGTTAACCTGGACTTCGCCTTTATCATCTACCCATGGAACGCGGAACATAATCGTTCTGTCAGGAACAACAATTCTCTCATAGATTTTCGCTTTTACGTATTCGGGGTGTTTTTTTACTGTCGGCTCTAATGTATTAAGCACTTCTTCTACCGCTTGATGAAATTCCGGCTGTCCCGAATCTTTCTCTTTGACCTTTGCAATTACTTCTTGTATTACGGATGACATTTGTACTGCTCCTTACTTTCTAATTAATAAATTTGTTTGGTTGATATTGTTTGGTTTGTTATAGTTTCTGTTGTGCGGATTAACGCGAAGGCGAATGACTGGCAAAGGGTAATAAATTACGGGAAAAACCATATCACGACTTTCTATATCAATCAGCATCGGAAATTTTCTGTGTGAAATCTGCATTTTTTCTCTGGCGCCCAAAACCTAAGGATTATCCTGCTCTTCGGGTCTGGGCAAATAGGGGGTTATTTTTCGATTTTTCCCCTTTTTACATAATACAAAATTACCTGTTTAATTTTGCCTAAACAATGACTTTTGTCATGTTTTTCGGGATTTTTGTAACAATTTTTGAAATTTTAGCTTTAAACTGTTTAAAGTTAGTTTTTATTTCTGAAAGATCTTAATTTTTTTTATATCATTCCCGATTTAAACGGGAATCTAGGTTTTTCTGTGCATGTTTTGAGTTGCAGGTTACAAGTTGCAGGTTACAAGTTGCAGATTCAGCATTTTTGATTTACTACTTTATTTACGGCTGATACGCAGAGTTTTTGATTAGTCTGATAATATTATGGATCTGATAATCGGCGGGTTTTCGTGCTGCCTGCCTACCCATTTTTGGTTTGAAGAACTGCTCCGCTGGCGCGAAGTATTGGATAGGCAGGTTTGACTATTAAACCAGTCGGACACGAATTGTATCCCCTTCTGTCTTCCGGGCGGAAATTTCTTTTCTAAAATAAATACATCTTCTCTCATTTGTTTATTTTTTCTCTGTTCATATTCAATCTGTTAATCTTATTTCCTTTTAAATCCTAAATCTTCAATCTCAAATCGTTTCGTGCTCCCTGCCTACCCATTTTTGGTTGGTGTAACTGTTCCGCGCGAGCGGAACCGTGGATAGGCAGGTTTGACCATGTAACCAGTCGGACACGAAATATATATCCCCCTTGGTGTGCGGGCGTAGAAAAATTTTTATATTAAAATAGATGCATTTTTTTATTTGTTGTTGTTTTTCTAAGTGATCTTTAATCTTTTATTCTGTAATCTGATAATCTTTAATCTGGTAATCTTTAATCAGTTGATCTGCTGAAGCGTGTTATACCCGTACCACGAATGTATCTCCCATTAGCGCAGTTTCCCTAAAACACATTCATCCAAGCGACAAATTCGTTTAAAGCGTTACTTCGCAGTGCGGGTATCCCACGTTTTGTCTTCTGCAGGTATTTAGTCTATCCTAATCAATTCATTTCATCCGGAAAAGTTGCAAACCTTGAGTTTCAGGTTGTCCCGAAGGGACGCCTGCAGCGAAAGTTGCAGGTTACAGGTTACCGGTTTATCTGTTTATTCGATCAATTTGATGAATTTGTATTTCGTGCTTTATCCGTGCTGTGATTTTCATCTGGCGTTCTATGCTATTCCCCGGATGGGTTGGCTGAATACCCTGTTCAAATCTCGTGTTACGAATTCTGCTTTTATGCTGTTTCTCTCATAAAACAACTTTTCCTAACCAGTAAGTTGTTCAAAACGGGTCTTTCACAGCACGAATATCACACGTTTATATTCCAATGAACGTTAATTTTTGTTTAATAACGAAGATTATCCCTGAAAGTATCAAAAACTGCCAAACAAGTAAGGGGGCCCTCTACGGCTCCATATGTTAAAGAACCGCAGAGGGAATCCATTCGGTATGTACCCACTAAACGCATCCTGTCCCGAAAGGTTGCAAATTCTTAGTTTCAGGTTGTCCCGAAGGGGACGCCTACGACGCAAGTTGCCGGTACAAAGTTTTTTGCTTGTCATTCCCGGCTTGACCGGGAGTCGAAGATCATCAAGCGCGTTAAGCGCATTATTTCCAGACCCGAATTCTCAATAGTGTTTATAGTGTATTATTGTATGCAGGGGATGAATAAAACATGGGAACAATATAGCGGCCTTTGTGTGCTTAGTGGTGAACTGTTTTTGCTTTTGATATGTTTTGTTTTCGAATTTACGTATTCGATATTGTTTAGAGTTCGAAATTCGAATTTCTGTTTTTTTGTTATTTACTATTTATAATTTACTAATTGATGTGTATTAATTAGTCTTTAGTAATTAGTAATTCAAAGCAGCTGGTTGTGATTTTGTTAAATTACAAGGATGCGCTCTTCTGTCATTTCCTTGATTGCATAAGAAACCCCTTCTCTTGTGTTCCCGGAATCTTTCACTCCGCCGTATGGCATTGAGTCCATCCTGTAAGCGGATGCTTCGTTAATAATCACTCCGCCTGTTTCGATGTTGTTATACGCGTAAAGGATTTTTTTCGTGTCATTGGTAAACACTCCTGCTTGCAGCCCAAAACGCGAGTCGTTTATATTTGCTACCGCGGATTCGAAGTCGGCGTACTTATCTAAAGTAATTATGGGCGCGAATACTTCGTTGCATTTAACGTTTGTATCGTCCGGAGCTTTTTCAATTACGGTTGGTTCAAGCACGGCGCCTTTACGCGAACCGCCCGTAAGTATCTCAGCGCCAGCACGCTTAGCCGCCTTCACCCAGCTCTCAGCGCGCATAGCTTCATCTTCTGTTATCATCGGTCCCGTGATAGTATCTTCCTCATACGGGTTCCCGAATTTTATTTTCTTAGTCTCATCAACCAGCTTAGCGCGGAACTCATCATAAATATTCTTGTGCACAAAAATTCGCTGAACTGATATGCAGCTTTGTCCCGCCGCAGAAAATCCGCCGACGGTAATTTTTGCGACCGCCGGTTTTATATCAGCGTCTTCGGCGACTATCACTCCGGCGTTGCCGCCAAGCTCAAGCGAGACCCGCGGCTTAACAACTTTAGCGCGTATGCCCCAGCCAACATCAGAACTACCCGTGAAGCTGATCAGTTTTATTCTTGGATCCGTTAAATGTTCTTCAAGCTCTCCCCCCGAAAGTGTAAGCACATTGATAGGGCAGTAGCCAAGCTCCATTTCTTTGCAAGCTTCCAAAACAATTTTCCCGATTGCAAGTCCGCACATCATCGAGTTGGATGACGGTTTAAGCATTATCACATTCCCCGATGCGAGCGCCGGCGCTACTTTATGCGCCACTAAATTTATTGGGAAGTTCCATGGTGTGATTCCTAGTATCATTCCCATTGGGAAGCGCCTCACTAAGCCCAGCTTGCCTTCGGAGCCTTTGGCTATGCTCAGGTCCAGCGCCTCACCATGAATACGATTAGCTTCTTCAGTTCCCAGGCGAAAGGTTAATACCGCACGGTCAATTTCAACGAGCGAGAATTTTATCGGCTTGCCCGTTTCATCCGTAATTAGTTTAGCGAGTTCGTTTTTCTTCTCTGAAATTTTATTTGCGATCTTGCAAAGCAGTTCCGACCTGACGTAAGCGGGCGCGTTCTTATATACTTCAAATGTTTTTTGTAAGTATGCAGCTGACTTATCAAAGTGCGTTGAGTTTGATTCATACACTTCTCCAACAACTTCGTTCGTATATGGATTAATAATTTCTCTCGAGTGTTCGGCGTCAATAAATTTATCGCCGACTAAAAATTTTTCCGGCATCATTAATTATATTTTTTCGTTTAACAAAAATAATGTTTTTTGCGTTCAATAAGAAGTTCAGAAAAAATTCTTTGGGGTGAGGCAAATAAAAAAGGGACTCGAATATCGAATCCCTTCGCGAAAAAATTTCTTATTAAAGAAATTATATTTCTTTTGTGCCTGTCTTTTTGTTGCTATGAGGACAAACTCCGTTCGGACAGTCTTTGTTGCCGCCTGCTTTTTGTTTTGAGCATCCTTCTTTGTCGCAGTCTTTTGTCATCGGGCAATCAATATTCTTGTCTTTCAAATATGATGCAAGCTGGGTCTCATTTGTTTCACCTGCAGAATAATAAACAGTGACCATGGTCATCTTAGAGGCTGAACATGTTTCGCTGAACTTAACGTCCTTAACTCCGCCTGCGCCCATAATTTGTTTTTGCAGCGCCGATTTCATTTCGTTGCAGCAAGCCTTGTCGGTCGTGAATTCATACTTAGCATATTCGGTTGTGCCGGGCGCTTCTCCGCCGGCTTTTATTTCCTGCTTGGTCGTTGAGGTCGATTGATCGACGCAGCATTTTTTGTTGTAACTCTTGCCGCTGGCGATCAGCTTGCCGGAATTCATATATAGGAACCCGAACGCAAGTAAAAGAACGACTGACGAAAGCGCGATAATTTTTTTGTTCATAAAATGTTCTCCTCTTAATGTTAACTGCCCCAAAATTATGGATTATTTATTTCATAACCAATAGCATTCTATCCATTTATTTGCCCTGTTTTTGGCGCTCCTTTTCAAATTGAAAATCAAATCGAATCTAAAATTCCTGTTCCCGCGAAAGCGGGAATCCAGGTTATAGGAATTAATATGACCATTAATGAATCCGGATTCCTTTTCAAATTGAAAATCAAATCTAATCATCTTATTTTTGATATGTTTAGTTATGAATTAGAATAGCTATGAAAATAGATTAAGGAAACTATGAAACAGTTCAAAGAAAGAAAGAAAGCATTTCTCACAGATTCAGCTATAGAAATCCCCCCTTACTTAAAAGGGGAATCCAAAAACTATGAAGAACAGTTAAACGACCCGGGCAAATATCCGTTCACAAGAGGAGTTCATGAATTAATGTACAGAAGCCGATTCTGGACAATGCGCCAGTATGCCGGTTTTGGGAACGCCGAGGACTCCAACAATAGATATAAATTTCTTTTGGAGCAGGGCACAACAGGTTTATCTGTTGCGTTTGACTTGCCCACTCAAATTGGTTACGACAGCGACGACCCGATCGCTGAAGGCGAAGTAGGAAAAGTGGGAGTAGCAATTGATACCCTAAAGGATATGGAAATTTTATTTGATGGAATTTCGCTTGATAAAGTATCAACATCGATGACAATTAACGCAACGGCGGCAATACTTCTTTGCATGTATGTAGCGGTAGCAAAAAAACAAAATGCGGACCTGAAAAAAATATCCGGCACAATTCAGAATGACGTGCTGAAAGAATACATCGCGCGCGGCACTTACATTTATCCGCCGATACATTCCATGCGCCTCATCACGGATATTTTCGCATGGTGTAACGATCATGTTCCGGAGTGGAACACAATTTCGATCAGCGGTTATCATATCCGCGAAGCCGGCTCTAACGCTATCCAGGAAGTTGCGTTTACTATGGCTGATGCAATCTCGTACATTGAAGCCGCAATAAGCAAAGGACTTGATGTGGATAAGTTTGCTTCACGGCTCTCGTTCTTTTTTAACGGGCAAATTAATTTTCTTGAAGAAGTCGCTAAATTCCGCGCTGCAAGAAGGGTGTATGCAAAAATCATGAAAGAACGCTTCAAAGCTAAAAGCGAGAAGAGCATGATGCTTCGTTTCCATTGCCAAACAGCCGGCTCATCGCTTACAGCGCAGCAGGTTGAAAACAATGTGATAAGAACGACAATAGAAGCCATGGCGGCTGTGCTAGGCGGAGCGCAATCGCTGCATACAAATTCAAAAGATGAAGCGCTTGCTTTACCGTCGGAAGATTCAGCTAAGACGGCATTGCGCACTCAGCAGGTGATCGCTTACGAAAGCGGTATAGCAGATACTGTTGATGCTCTCGGAGGTTCATACATAATAGAAGAGCTCACAGACAAAATTGAAAAAGGAGTATGGGAGTATCTTGATAAGATTGAAAGTATGGGCGGCGCTGTTAAATGCATCGAGCTTGGTTACCAGGCGGATGAAATTGCAAAGAGCGCTTACGAGTTCGAAATGCAGATCGAGAAAAATGAAAGAATTATTGTAGGCGTTAATCAGTTTGTAGAACCTGAGCATGATGAGCACATTAAACTTCTTAAGATAAATGATTCGATTCAGAAGACACAGGTCGAAAAACTGAATCAGGTAAAGAGTATGCGCGATAATACGCTGGTCAAAACGAATCTTGCCGGGCTCCGCAGGGCGGCATTGACCGACGAAAATATTTTACCATACATTCTGAAATGCGTTGAATGTTATTCTTCTATTGGCGAGATTTCCAATACATTGAGAGATGTATGGGGCACGTATTGATTATCAGATTATAAGATTCAAGATTGTCAGATTGATTGATCTCAGATAAACAGATAAGCAAATTAAATATTTCATAAATTGAAAACCCCGGAATGAAATATCAAAAATTTGAAGAGTTGGAAGTTTGGCAAAAGGCCAGAGAGCTTGTAAATGAAATTTATTCAGCGGCGGAAAAAGAAAAGTTCAGTAAAGATTTTTCTTTGAAGAATCAAATAATCAGGGCAGGCATTTCAGTGAGTCAAATATTGCAGAAGGATTTGATAGAAGAACTAATAAAGAATTCATCCAATTTTTGTATATTGCAAAAGGTTCATCCGGAGAGGCAAGATCGCAACTGTATATAGCGCTAGATTTAGGGTATCTGGATAAATCAGTTTTTAATATTTTGTTTTCAAAATCAGAATTGATCTCAAAATCTTTATCCGGGTTTATAAAGTACTTAGCTAAGAATTGAAGTCTTTCAATCTGATAGTCTTGAATTTTGAATCTGATAATCTTTAATCTATGAATCGTGTAGTTTGGGTTACAGGCGCTTCGACCGGAATCGGGTTTGACATTGCGAAAGCATTTGCCAAGGCCGGGCATGTTGTTGTTGCAACAGGCCGGAGGAAGTCGCGGCTGGTATCGCTCGTAAATGAAATTAAGTTCGCGGGCCACGAAGCTTATGCATTTGTATGCGATGTGCATTCAGAACGGAGCATAATTTCAACCAAGAATAAAATCCTCGAACGCTGCGGCACGATCGATATACTTGTAAATAATGCCGGGGTAACTTCATTCAAATCATTTGTTGAGACGAAATCCCCTGAGTTTGATAACATACTGAAAACAAATTTACGCGGAAGTTTTCTTTCTGCCCGCACTGTTCTGCCTGTTATGATGAAAAAAAGACGCGGCCACATTATCAATATCCTTTCTATCACAGCAAACGCTGTGTTCACCGATAGCGCGGCTTACTCAGCTTCCAAATCCGGACTTTCCGCTTTGTTCAATGTGCTGAGAGCAGAGGTAAGAAAATTCAATATTAAAGTATCCAATATTTTACCCGGCGCGGTTGATACTGCAATGTGGAGCCAGGCATCCAGACTGAAATATCAGAAGCGCATGATGACAACTAAAGAAGTTGCCGATATTGTTGTAGCAGTTGCCAGTCAGCCGAAGAAAGTGGTAATAGAAGAAGTCACTATCCGCCCGATCAAAGGCGACTTGTAGGATTTGAGATTTTACCCGCCTGCCGAAGCATCGGCTCAGGCAGGGATTTGAGATTTAGGATTAAACTGAATATAAACGTTCCCTCACTGTATTAATAATTTCTAAAAAATCATATGAAACTTGAAAATAAGGTTACAGTAATAACCGGCGCAGGCAAAGGTATCGGTAAAGCAGCGGCGGCGCTGTTTCTGAAAGAAGGCGCTAAAGTAGTTTTGGTATCGCGCACAAAAAAAGACCTGGATAAGATCAGGAGTGAATGGAAAAATCATAAAGCAAATTTTATAACTGTCTGCTGCGATGTTTCCAAAGAAGTTTCGGTCAAAAAAATTGTATCTGAGACCATAAAGAAATTTGGAACGATAGATATCCTTATCAACAACGCCGGCTTCGGGATTTTTGCCAACCTGGTAGATTCCAAACTGAAAGATTTTGACCTGATGTTTAACACTAACGTGCGCGCTTTATACATGATCACTAAATCTTTCCTTCCATATATGATAAAACAAAAGAGCGGAACAATTATTAATATCGCATCTATTGCAGGGAAGAACGGGGTCGCTACCGGCTCAATTTACAGCGCAACTAAGCATGCAGTAATGGGACTCAGCCGCTCATTATTTTTCGAAGTGAGAAAATACAATATCAGGGTTGCGGCAATTTGCCCGGGTTCGGTTAACACTGCATTCTTCAATTCAAAGAGAGGAGGCAGTATTGGCTTCGCAAAACAAACCGCGCTTGACGCGCCAAGCATCGCAGAGGCTTGTCTTATAGCGGCTTCGCTGCCTGAGAATGTAACAGTGCATGAAATAGAATTAAGGCCAACCAATCCGCGGCAGTGAAATAGTGAAATAGCGAATTAGAGAAATCTAATTTTTCATCTTCAATACGATATAGGAATTGAAATTCCAATGGATATTAACAGATTAATAATTTTCTTTATTTCATTTTGTATTTACGTAAGTTTATTTTCAGACCTTTCTTTTTCGCAATCAAACAACGACATAGAGCTTGTTGAAAGTATACCGGTTGAAACGATGCTTGATAACGTTGACATACGCAACACGCAGGAAGTTTGGCTCGAGATGATCAACTCGGCAAGATCAACTTTGGATATTGAACAGTTTTATGTGACCAACAAAAAGGGCGAACCTCTTGATGATGTTTTGAACGCAATAATAGCAGCCGCCCTGCGTGGAGTGAAAGTAAA
>Ga0265331_10001221_pt1 | contig 19325 bp, 17 predicted proteins | sample 41923metaG_FD_202088 | JGI IMG/M metagenome (GOLD analysis project Ga0265331, IMG submission 202088) | Rhizosphere microbial communities from Carex aquatilis grown in University of Washington, Seatle, WA, United States - 4-19-23 metaG | ecosystem: Host-associated > Plants > Roots > Rhizosphere... | reverse complement strand
GGACCCAGTGATAGCGTTCCCAGAAGAGCGTGCCCAGGTGGGGAGCGTGCGCATAGTCATGGGCGGGCAGCGGGCGGAAGGATTCGCTGGCGAGACGGATATGGGCGAGGTTGCTGCGTTCCGAGGCGTAGCAGGCGAGAAGCCGGCGCTTCCACGAAACCTCCTCGGGCGTCAGCTCCAGGACGCCGGCGGATTCGCCGCCTGGGGGAAACTCGCCCGAACGCACCCGGCCGCCGGCGTAGTTGTATTCGGCGAATTCCAGCACTGGCAGGCTGCCGGCGAAGCGCGCGGCGAGAAAGTTGGCCGCGTCGTGATCCTGATGGGCGCCTTCGAAGGCGGGAGTCCAGAGGGCCGCGATGCCGTGCTCGGCAATGGCGCCGGCGATGGCCGCCTCGGCCTCGGCCAGATGGGATTTCAGGCTGCGCGAGGGCCAGTCGAGGAACCCGGCCGGCTTCAGCCCGATGCGCCCGGCTGCCTCGAGTGCTTCCTCGCGCCGGCGTCGGACGCGGGCGCCATGGCCCGCGCGCTGCCAGGGCCAGAGCGCCGCGGCTGCCGGAACGCCGGTGGTCAGGTAGAGCGCGAAGACTTCCGCGCCGCCCGCGATCGCGCGCCGGGCGGCCACCGCCGCGCCCACCACCTCGTCGTCGGGATGAGGGGCGAGCACCAGGATGCGCTGGGGCATCACGGGCCTGGCGGCATGATCTGAACCCTACCGCCGGTCCCGGGCGAGATTGGTCGAGCCCGACCAGGCGTTCGCCAGGAGCGAGCCGCGAGCCGGCGCGCTGCGAGCGCGTTCGGCGGCCTTGATCGCCGCCGCCGCACGCCAGGCGGGCAGCAGATCCTGGACCAGGACATCCTCCCAGGAGGGAAGCGTCTCTTCGGCATAGCGCCGGGCCAGCAGTCCCATGCGCCGGCGGAGGAGCGGATCGGCGGCCAGTGCCGCCACGGTCTCGCCCCAGGCCTCGCCGCTGTCGCCGGGAAGCACGAAGCCGGTCTCGCCCTCGACGATGACCCGGCCCATGCCTCCTTCGCGAGAGACCAGGACCGGCAGGCCCGAGGCGAGCGCCTCCAGCACCACGTTGGCGTATTCCTCGACCCGCGAGGGGAGCGCGAAGAGATCGGCGCTGGCGTAGATCGCCGCCAGGCGCTCGGGCTCGATCCCGCCGGGGCAGCTCGCCCGGCCGGGCAGCGCCGCCTCGATGTCGGCGCGCCGGTCGCCCTCCCCGCAGCAGAGGAGATGCAGATCCACGCCCCGGTCGAGGAGCGGCTTCAGCCCCGCGGCCAGCAGCAGGATGTTCTTGCCCCGTTCGACCCGGCCGACGAACAGCACGACCAGGCGTTCGGGCGGGATGCCGAAGTCTTGCGCGAGGCGCTGCCGGTCGCGCTTGGCCGGGTTGAACAGTTCGCGGTCGATGCCGCGCCGGAGCGGGGCCGCCCGCCCGCCCGTCGCCGCCTCGGCGGCGGCCAGCTGGTCGGGACGCGAGACGAAGACGAAATCGCTCGCCCGGTTGTGCTGCTCCAGCCGGCGGATCATGCCCGCTTCGACCCGCCCGGGCAGCTGCTCGGCCAGCAGCCGGCCTGCCACGCCGTGGCCGAGCAGGCGCTCGATGGTCTCGCGGGTGTAGAGCCGGGCAAGCGGCGGGGTGTTGGTGTGGACCGAATTGACCAGCGCGATGCCGTGGCGCCGGGCGACGCGGCGCGCCGTGCGGGCGTAAGCGAAATAGGCGTCGGTGGTGTGGATCACGTCGTAGTCCCGGATCATTTCGGCGAGCCGGGGATGCCAGGGCGCCAGGTCTGTGTCGTCGGGGACATAGGCGAGGAAGGGCAGGCGCCGGGTGCTGAAGCAGGCCGGCTCCAGGATATAGCGCAGATTCTCGGCGATGGTCCGGCGCTCGGGCTTTTCGCCGTTGAAATGCAGGGTGAGGTCGAGGCTCGCGGCATGGGCCAGCGCGGCGTCGCCGATGCGGCGCCAGAACTTGGCATGGCCGCCGGCGTGGCGGTCCAGCGGCAGGTCGACGAGAACGCCGACCCGCAAGGGGCGCTGATCCTGTTCCCCCGCCTCAGCTTCTGCAAACCCCGCTTCGGGCCTTCCCCGAAGGCGGGGCGGCCTGGCCGCGGCCGACGTCACGTCATGCATGGTGGCTCGATATTTCAATAACATCCCGTGGCAAGGCAAGGGCGTCTCCTTGTTGGAGACTCCTCAATCCCGCCAAGCTGGTAGATAGATATCTGCGGCCGAATGTCCATTGCCGGGATGATGGAAATCGGGGAAAACGGCAGCCATGAGCGTTTCCCAGAGCCTGCCGCGATCGCCCGCCGCCGGCCCGCCGATACCCATCGGCGACCCCGTGCTTATCGGCTCAGACCAGCATAAGCGCCTGTTCTGCCGGATGCTTCTCGACAGCTACGACCCTTACAAGCCGGCCGTCATCGACTGGCCGAAGCTGGAGCCGGCGGCCCTCGCCCGGCTCACCGGCCTGCCGTTCTGGGACATGGCGGTGGCGACCGAGGAGACGGCCGGCCGGCGCATGGAGGCGCTCGCCGGTGCCTGTGAGGATGCCCTGATCCGCGAGGCGGTTGCCCTCAACGCCTTCGAGGAGCGCCGGCACAAGGACGTCCTGGGCCACATGATCCGCTTCTACGGCATCGAGCTCGCGCCCGAGGGCCCGCCCCCGCCGACGATCGACCCGCTCTGGGGATTCCTTCGCACTGGCTATGGCGAATGCTTCGACTCCTTCTTCGCCTTCGGCCTGTTCGAGCTGGCCAAGGGCTCGGGCTTCTTCCCGCCGGAACTGGTCGAGGTGTTCGAACCGGTGATTCAGGAGGAAGCGCGCCATAACTTGTTCTTCGTCAACTGGGTCGCCTATGAGCAAGCCCGGCGCGGCGGCGTAAAGACGCTCGGCCTCGGCGGCCTCGCCTTTCGCGGTCAATGCTTGGCCGCGCTCGCTGTCCAGGCCTGGAACCGGGCGAAGGCCGCGCGCGGGGTCGAGGAGGAGAACTTCACCGAAGCCGGGCGCGATGCCGTGGGCATCGACCTGTCGCCCAAGGCATTCCTGCAGCTATGCCTCGCCGAAAACGACCGGCGGCTTTCCGGCTACGACCCCCGCCTGCTGCGCCCGCGGGTCATGCCCGCGATCGCCCGAGTCGCCTGTCGCTTCCTACGAGACAAGAAGAAGTAGGAACCACACTCTCTGCCGTGTCATGGCCGGACTTGTTCCGGCCATCCACGCCTTTCTTCCTTGCGCTTCAATTCATGGATGCCCGGGTCTCGACCTTCGGTCGGCCCGGGCATGACGGGCCAAGGTGAGTCTGCGGCCGCGAAGCGGCCAATAATCCTCACTTACTTCTCTGTGCCTCTGCGCCTCTGTGGTGATTCTTCATCCTTTTTAGCACGCGCCGCCGCCCAGCCGCGGGCTTCGAGCGCATAGCCCGCGGCCAGCGCCGGCAGGCCGAGGGCGAGCTCGCGGAAGCGCCTGGCGACCGAGAGCGTCAGCGCCACGCCGGGCGTGATGCCGAGGCCGCCGGCCACCAGGAGAAGCGCCCCATCCTGAACCCCGAGGCCGCCGGGAATGAGGAAGGCCGCGACGCGCGCCGCCTGGCTCAGGCTCTCCATCTGGATCGCCGCCGAGAAGCCGACGTCATGGCCGAGCGCGTGCAGGATAAGGACGATCTCGCCGGTGCCGACGATCCAGCCGGCGAAGCGCCAGGCGAAGGCCTCGGCCAGGATCCTCGGGCGGGAATAGACCCGCTTCAGCATCTCGTCCATGCGCCTCGCCCCGGCGAGGTCGAACATATGTTCGGACTTGCCGATGCGCTGGGCGAGGAAGGCGGCGGCCCGGCTGATCACGCCATAGTGCTGCAGGGCATAGAAGGCGCCGGCGAAGGCAGCGAGGAGAAGCGAGGCCGCAAGGGCGCGCCAGACCGCCCCGCTCCCGCTCGACAGGCTGAACAGGCCAAGGCCGATCAGGGTAAAGAGCAACTGAGTCGCCAACGCCATGGTGATGTCGGCGATGACTGAGGCAGCCGCCTCGGCGCCCGCGCTGCCGTGATCGCGGGCGAGCTTGGCGCGCAGAAGCTCGCCGACCTGGGGCAGGGGCAGGAGCCCGTTGGCCCCTTCGCCGATCCAGCGGATCCAGAACAGGCGCCAGACGGGCGGGAGCATCTTGGCGAAGAGCAGGCGCCAGGCCAGCACGTCGAGCAGAAGCGGGGCGGCATGGAAGACGAGCACGGCCACCAGCCACCAGCCGAGCGCCGCCACTGCCGTGAGGATGCCGACGGCGTCGCTTTGCACCAGCAGCCAGGCGAGCAGGCCCGCGCCGGCAAGCCAGGCGACGAGCGTGAAGGGACGCAGGTGTTGGGACAAGGTCGGGCGGCTCCCGGCGGTCGAAAAGCGGGCGGATGCTACACTGGAAGGGCGCGCGGCGAAGGATGTTCTTCGGCGCGCCCTCTTACCTTCCCAATTCGGCCGCATTCCTATAGAGAGTGCGACCCATGGCCCTGATTCGCTCGATCGCCACCGTCGGCGGGTACACCATGGCGAGCCGGGTGCTGGGCTTCGTGCGAGACGTGCTGATCGCGCGCGTTCTGGGCACCGGCGAAATGGCCGATGCCTTCTTCGTCGCCCAGCGCCTGCCCAACCTGTTCCGCAGCCTGTTCGCCGAGGGCGCCTTCAACGCCGCCTTCGTGCCCCAGTTCGCCAGGCGCCTCGAGGAAGGCGGGGCGGACGAGGCCCGGCGCTTCGCCGAGCAGGCCATGTCGGTGCTGCTGACCGCCCTCCTCGTCTTCACCCTGCTGGCCGAGATCGGCATGCCCTGGTTCATGTTCGTGATCGCGCCGGGCTTCACCGGACGGCCGGCGAAATTCGCCATGGCGGTGCAGTTCACGCAAGTGACCTTCCCCTACCTGATGTTCATGTCGCTGACGGCGCTTCAGGGCGGCGTGCTCAACTCCATCAACCGTTTCGCCCATGCCGCCGCGGCGCCGATCATGCTGAACGTGACCATGATCGCGGCTCTCATCTTCGTCGCACCCCATTCGGGGTTGACGGGGCTCGCGCTTTCCTGGGCCATGGCGATCGCCGGCATCATCCAGTTCCTGTGGATGGTGATCGCCTGCCACCACGCCGGCATGGCACTCAGCCTGCCGCGCCCGCGCCTCACCGACGGGGTGAAGCGCCTGCTGCGCCTCATGGTGCCAGGGATCCTGGGCTCGAGCGTCATGCAGGTGAACCTGCTGATCGGCACCATGATCGCCACCCGCCAGCCGGCCGCGGTTTCCTACCTCTATTACGCCGACCGGATCTATCAGCTACCGCTGGCGGTGATCGGTTCGGCCGTGGGCGTGGTGCTGCTGCCGGAGCTGGCCCGCGCGCTGCGCAGCAAGGGCGAGGAAGCGGCGATGGCGATCCAGAACCGCAGCGTCGAATACGCCCTCCTACTCACCCTGCCGGCGACCGTGGCGCTCATCGCCATTCCCGACCCGATCGTCGTGGTGCTCTATCAGCGCGGCGCGTTCGCGGCCAGCGCCTCGGTCGCCACGTCCTGGGCCGTGCTCGCCTATTCGCTCGGCCTGCCGGCCTATGTGCTGGTGAAGGCGCTGACGCCGGGATTCTTCGCCCGCGAGGACACCGGCACGCCGTTCCGCTTCGCCATGATCAGCCTCGGCCTCAACATCGTGCTGTCGGTCGGCCTGTTCCAGGTGATGAACTACGCCGGCATCGCGCTCGCGACCGCGATCGCCTCCTGGTGCAACGTCGCCATGCTGACCCGGCGCCTCGCCAAACGCGGGCAATTCCGCATCGATGCCCAGCTCGCCCGCAACGTGCCCAAGGCGCTCGCCTGCAGCCTCGCCATGGGGATCGCCCTCAGGCTCGGCGCGCATTTCCTGGCGGGCGCGCTTGCCGGCCATCTGCTGGCCAAGACGGCCTCGCTGACCCTGCTGGTGGTGGGCGGCCTCGCCGTCTTCTTCGGCCTCGCGATCCTGACCGGGACCGTGAGCGCCGCGGAGCTGCGGCGCTGGGTGCGCCGCGCGGCTTAAGTTCGCGCCCGGCCGAAGCGCAGGACCCCGTCGACCAGCGCGTCGGCGTCGCGGGCCTCGGTGCGGTGGTTGACGATGGCCGCGCGGATCGCGAGCCGCCCGTCCAACACCGTGGTCGAGGGCGCGGCGATGCCCGATTCCTGGAGGTCGACGACGATGGCGGCATTCGCGGCATCGTTGTCGGCGGCCCGGTAGCGGAAGCAGACGATGTTGAGCTCGGCTCCGGCCATCAGCTCCAGCTCCGGCTCGGCCCGGATGCGGGCCTCCAGATGGCGGGCCACGGCGCAGGTCTTGGCGATCACGGCACCCAGCGCCTCGGTGCCGTGGACCTTGAGGGTGAACCAGGTCTTGAGGGCGCGGAAGCCGCGGGAGAGGTCGGGCCCGAAATCGCAGGGCCAGGGCGAACCGCCGGCGAGCCCACGGGCCTCGCGCCGCAGATAGGCCGCGGGCGAGGCGAAGGTCTCGCGATGCATCTCGCCGTCCCGCACCAGCAGGAAGCCGGCGTCATAGGGAACCTGGCCCCATTTGTGGAAATCGCACACGATGGAATCGGCGCGCTCGATGCCGGCGAGGAGCGGCGCCAGATCGGGCGCCAGGATCGCCAGCGCCCCATAGGCGGCATCGACATGGAACCAGAGGCCCTCGCGCCTGGCGACTTCGGCGAGCGCCGCCAGATCGTCGATGGCACCCACGTCCACCGTGCCCGCCGTGGCGACCAACAGGAAGGGTGCGAGCCCCGCCTTGCGATCGGCGGCGATCGCCGCGGCAAGTGCGGCGGGATCCATCCGATGGCACCGGTCGACGGCGACCCGATGCAGGGAATCGCTGCCCAATCCTGCGAGGTCCATGGCATGGGCGACGCAGCCATGGACCGCGCTCGAGCCGTAGGCGATGAGGCCCTTCCCGCCGGCGGCCAGCCCTTCCTTGCGCACGCTCGCTCCAAGCGCGGCGCGGCGCGCGATCAGCACCGCCATGAGATTGGCCATGGAGCTGCCGGTGACGAAGATCCCGCTGGCGGTTTCCGGCATTCCGAAGAGACCGGCCATCCAGCGGGCGATCTGGCGCTCCACTTCGATGGGCATGTGGTCGCGCCCGCCGAGATTGGCGTTCAGGCCGGCGGCCAGCATCTCGCCCAGCATGCCCGCGGGATTTCCCCCGCCATGAACCCAGCCCATGAATCCGGGATGGCTGTTGCCCGTGGCATAGGGCAGCACGTCGCGCATGAAGGCGCCATGCACCTCGGCCAGCGCGGTCGGCTTCGCCGGCAAAGGCTGGCGCACGCGGGCGCGGACTTCGTCGGGAATCGGCTGCCAGACCGGCCGTTCACGGATGGTTTCGACGTAGTCCAGGATGTCGTCCAGCATCCGGTGCGCCTGGGCGCGAAAGCCCGGCCAGTCGGCGGGATCGAGGTTGCGGTCGTCGGGGGAAAAAGCGGAGGTTTTCATAGAAAAGAGCGTAGCAGATTGGCCCGGCCCTCACCCTTCCCATCGCTGACGCGATGGCCCCCATCGTCGATCCGCTTCGCGGCTCGACCCCGCTACGCGGGAGAGGGTGCCGAGCGAAGCGAGGCGGGGGAGGGCGATTGCCGGTTATATCGACCCTGATATAATCCGGTGACGCGAATTGATGAAAAGGAAAATCATGACGCGCCACAGGGTTCGAAGCGTTTGGGATGCACTCGAGGTATCGCCCAGCGAGGCGGCGAACATGAAGCTCCGCTCGGAACTCATGATTCGCCTGCGCGATCGGATCGCAGACTGGAACACCACCCAGACGGCGGCGGCAAAGAGGCTCGGCATCACGCAACCCCGGCTGAACGATCTGCTGCGTGGGCGGGTGGACAAATTCAGCCTTGATGCGCTCGTCGGCCTGGTCGGCAAGGCGGGTCTGGTCGTGCGTCTGCAAATCAGGCCGGCGGCCTAGCCCTACTCATTCCGCAGCAGAGGCGCAGCTTTCTGGCCGAGGGCCCGCGAGGTGCCGGCGAGGCCGATGACGACTGCGATGACGGCGCCGGCCGTCGCCGTCGCCAGGACCACGGAGGGTAGCAGCACGAAGGACTGCTCCATTTCCCAGCTGACGAAGCCATAGGCCGAGAGGCTGCCCAACAGGACCGCGATGGCCGCGGTGACGAATCCGAGGATGCCGTATTCGAGCGCGAGGCCGGCCAGCACGTCGGCGCGGGTGGCACCCAGCACCTTCAGCACGATGGCGTCGTAGATCCGCCGCCGCCGGTCGGCGATGACGGCACCTGCCAGCACGGCGACGCCGGCGACTAGCGCCACGCCCGCAAGGGAGGCCACCGCCGCGCCCATGGCATCGACGATGCGCATGACGCTCGCCAGCGCCTCGCGCACATGGATGGCCGAGACGTTGGGGAAGCGGTCGGTGACGCGGCGCTGGAGATCGAGCTCGCGATCCGCCGGCACGCGCAAGGTGGCGATGTCGGTCTGGGGGGCGCCTTCGAGAATGCCGGGGGAGAAGACCATGATGAAGTTGATGGCCAGCGTCTCCCAATCGATGCGCCGGAGATTGGCAATGCGCCCCGTGATCTCGCGCCCCAGCACATTGACCGTGATGTGGTCGCCTAGCTTGAGGCCGAAGGCGTCGGCGACTTCGGCGTCGAGGGAGACGAGCGGTGGACCTTTGTAATCGGCCGGCCACCAGGACCCGGCTACCAAGGTGGCACCCCGCGGCGGCAACGCCGACCAGGTGACGCCGCGATCGCCCTGAAGCACCCAGCCGTCATGCTTCGGCGGCGCCAGCTTCTCCACCGGCACGTCCTTCATCCGGGTGATGCGGCCGCGCAGCATGGGCACGCGGTCGAGATCGGCGAGGCCCGGCTCGGATCTGGCGATGGCATCGAATGCCGCCGCCTGGGCCGGCTGGATGTCGATGAAATAGAACGACGGGGCATGGGCCGGCATGGTGTCGGCGAGCTCGCGGCGCAGGTTGCCCTGGATGCTGGCGACGGCCACCAGCACGGTAAGGCCGATGCCGAGCGAGAGCACGACGCTGCCCGTGGGGGCACCCGGCCCGGCGAGATCGGCCAGCGCCCGGCGGAGCGAACCACGGCTGAGGCGCGCCAGGCGCCCTGCCGCGGCCCGGATGCCCAAAGCCAGCAGGCGGAACACGGCGAGGGTGGCGAGGCTGGCGACGACGAACCAGGCGGCAAGGCGCTGGTCGACCGAGGTGACGAGCGTAAGCGCCATGAGGAGGGCGACGACGACGGCCAGTAGCAGCCAATCGAGAAGTCGGCGCCGCAGGCGCCGGCGCTCCAGCATGTCGCGGAAGAGCTGGCCAGGCGGCAGGTCGCGGGCGCGCATCAGGGCCGGGAGCGAAAACCCGAGCGCCACCAGGAGGCCGAAGCCGGCGGCCACGGCCAGCGGCTGGGGATAAAGCCCGGCGGGAAGATCGAGGCCGAAGGCGGAAGCGAGCGGCTCCGCGGCGATGAAGGGCGATGCCGCGCCGATGGCGAGCCCGAGGGCTATGCCGCCGAGGGCCAGCAACAGGATCAGGGACAGATAGAGGGCGAAGATGCTGCTCGCGGGCGCACCCAGGCATTTCAGGATCGCAATCGTCTCCTTGCGCCCGTCGAGATAGGCCGCGACCGCATTGCCCACGCCGACGCCGCCGACCAGGAGCGCGCTCAGACCCACCAGGGTGAGGAACATGGTGGTCTGGCTGACGAAGCGCTTCACGCCGGGCGCTGCGTCGGCGAGTTCGCGGATGCGCCAGCCGGCGTCGGGGAAGCGCTGGGCGAGGCCGGCGAGCCAGGCCTTGGCGTCCAGGCCCGGCGCATAGGCGATCCGATAGAGGCGGTAGATCAGGCTGCCCGGCTCGACCAGGCCGGTATCGGCGAGGCTCGCCGTGGCGACCATGAAGCGCGGCCCCAACAGAAAGGCGTCGGCGCCGCGGTCCGGCTCGCGGGCCACCACGGCGCGGATCTGATAGGTGGCAGCGCCCACCTTGACCACGTCGCCGAACTTGAGGCCCAGGCGCTCCAGCACCTCGCCGTCCACGACCGCGCCCCAGGCGCCGTTTTGCCTGGCGAGGGCCGGCTGAAGCGGCCCATCGGGCGAGAGCGCCATCTGGCCGAACAGCGGATAAGCCTGATCTACGGCCTTCAGCTCCACGAGGAGGCGCTGGCTGCGGTCCGCCTTGACCGCCATGACGCGCATGGTGGCAAGGGCACTCACCCGGCCGGCCTCGGCGAAGGCGGCCAATTCGGCCGGCGTCGCCGGGTCGTAGAGCAGGCGCAGCTCCACATCGCCGCCCAGGAGCGCCCGGGCGTCCCGCGCCAGGCCGAGCTGGACGGCGGCCGAGATCGTGCCTACCGCCGCGATGAGGCCGACCCCAAGGGCGAGGCAAAAGAAGAACAGCCGGAATCCGGCGAGCCCGCCGCGCAGCTCCCGCCCGGCGAGACGCCAGGCCAGCGGCAGGCGCCCGCCTTCAATCGCCGAGGATGCGGCCATCGACCAACCGGACCAGGCGCCGGCAGCGCCCGGCGAGCGCCGGGTCATGGGTGATGAGCATCAGGGTCGTGCCGCGCCGGGCCGCCTGATCGAACAGCAGGTCGATCACCTGGCGCCCGGTCTCGCCGTCGAGATTGCCCGTGGGCTCATCGGCCAGGAGCAGGGCCGGCTCCACGGCGAAGGCCCGGGCCAACGCCACCCGCTGCTGCTCGCCGCCGGAAAGCTGGCCCGGGTAATGGGCGAGACGGTGGCCTAAACCCACCGACTCGAGCGCCGCCTCGGCCAGCGCCCTGGCGTCGGCGCGCCCGGCGAACTCGAGCGGCACGGCGACGTTCTCCAGCGCGGTCATGGTCGGGATCAGATGAAAGCCCTGGAAGACTATGCCGATGCGCGCGCGCCGGAAGCGGGCGAGCCCGTCCTCGTCGAGGCGAGCGAGATCCATGCCGGCCACCTCGACCCGCCCGCCCGTCGGCCGCTCCAGCCCGGCGACGATCATCATCATGGTGGATTTGCCCGAACCCGACGGGCCGACCACGCCGACGGTCTCGCCGGCCGCCACTTCCAGATCGAGGCCGCGCAGGATATTGATCTCGCCCGCCGGCCCACCCAGCTTCAATGCGACGCCGGCGAGCCGGATCATCGGCCGGCCATCGAACGAGTCACTGATCATGCATCGAGTGCCAATGGCTGGACATGTGGGCATGACCCCCCTCCCTAGCCCTCCCCCGCAAGGGGGGAGGGAACATTCGGGACATCCTTATCGCCCCCGCCCCCTTGATGGATCGAGCCGCGGAGCGGGTCGATGGCTGGGGTGGGGGTGCGCCGCGCATCGATCGCATGGAGAACTCAATCCTGTTTCGGCAATTCTTCGCCGCCTCGTTACCGCGATCCTTGCGGCCTATCTTGGCATGATCGTGGCGAACGCCGCGATGGCGGCGCCCATCAAGATCCTGGCGCTGGGCGACAGCCTGACCGCCGGCTATGGCCTCTCCGAGGCTGACGGCTTCTGCCCCCAGCTGGAGAAAGCGCTGAAAGCCGCCGGCCATGACGTCCAGGTCATCGATGGCGGCGTCTCCGGCGACACCACCGCCGACGGTCTCGCCAGGCTCGACTGGTCGCTGGCCGACAACCCCGATGTGGTGATCGTCGAGTTCGGCGGCAATGACGCGCTGCGCGGCCTGGATCCGGCCCAGGCGAAGGCCAATCTGGACGCCATCCTGACGAAGCTCAAAAGCCAGGGCCGGGTCGTCCTGCTGGCCGGAATGAAGGCGCCGCGCAACCTCGGGACCGACTACGACCAGGCCTTCGACGGCATGTACCCGGATCTCGCGGCCCGGCACCGGGTCGTGCTGTATCCGTTCTTCCTCGATGGTGTCGTCGTGAATCCGGCCCTCAACCAGGCGGACGGATATCATCCCAACCCCGCTGGCGTGGCGGTTATCGTCAAGCGCATGCTGCCGGCCATCGAGACGGTGCTTGCCCAGGTGAAGCGCGGCTGACGCCTGTCATAATTGCGCGAGGTTTACGGTACCGACCCTTCCCGCTATACCCTCCACCCCCTGTCGATAACTATCCCCGTCGGCGAAGCCGCCTGCTAGACTTGAAGCTGGCTTCCACCGGGAGCCTTGCCCATGCGTCTCTTCGTCGCGATCGCCCTTCCGGAAACCATACGCTGGCAATTGCGCCTGCTCTGCGGCGGGCTGCCGGGCGCCCGCTGGGTGCCGCCGGAGAACTTCCACCTGACGCTCCGCTTCATCGGCGAGGTGGACGGGGCCGAGTTCCACGACATCGATGCGGCGCTGGCGGGGATTCGGGCGCCAGGCTTCACCATGAGCTTCGCCGGGGTCGGCCATTTCGGCAGCGGGGCGAAGCTGCGCAGCATCTGGGCCGGGGTGGACAAGCAGCCGGCCCTCACCCACCTGCGCGACAAGATCGAATCGGCGGTGGTCAGGGCCGGGGCCGAGCCCAACGGCCAGAAATTCCACCCCCATGTGACCCTCGCCCGCAGCAAGGGCGAGCTGGTGCCCAAGCTGGGCGACTTCCTGGTCCAGCATAGTTTGTTCCGCGGCCAGCCCTTCGAGGTCACCCATTTCACCTTGTTCTCGAGCTTCCTCAACCACACGGCCGCCATCTACACGCCCGAGCGAAGCTATGAGCTGAGCCGGGCATGACCCGCCTCGACCGGCTGTCGGCCGAGGCGCGGGCTTGCCGGATCTGTGAGGCCCATCTGCCCCTCGGGCCGCGGCCCGTGTTCCGGGTCAGCGCCACCGCGCGGCTTCTCGTCGTCGGCCAGGCGCCGGGCCGGCTGGTGCATGAGACGGGGCTTTCCTGGAACGATCCCAGCGGCGAACGCTTGCGCGGTTGGCTCGGCCTCGATCGGGAAGCATTCTATGACCGGCGCCGGGTGGGCCTGCTCGGGATCGGCTTCTGCTATCCCGGGATCGACAATCACGGCGGGGACAAGCCGCCCCGGCCCGAATGCGCCCCCACTTGGCACCGGCGCTTCGTCGACCTGATGCCCAAGGTCGAGCTCACCCTGCTGGTTGGCGTCTATGCCCAAGTCTTCCACCTCGGCGACAAGCGGGGCAAAAGCGTCGGCGAGACGGTCGCGGGCTGGCGGGGCTATCTGCCGCGCTACCTGCCCCTGCCCCATCCGAGCTGGCGCAACACCGGCTGGCTGAAGCGCAATCCCTGGTTCGAAGCCGAGCTGGTGCCGGAGCTGCGCAAACGCGTGGCGAGGCTTGTGAGCGAGTAGCGATCATTCTTCCCCCGTCATGCCCGGGCTTGACCCGGGCAACCATCAATTGCAGCGTCGGGACGGAAGGCGTGGATGGCCGGATCAAGTCCGGCCATGACGGAATGGAGAGGCCGGTTGGCTTCCCCTACCCGCCCCGGTTGATGCGTTCCATGTCGGCGTCGCTGAAGCCGAAATGGTGGCCGATCTCGTGGATCAGCACATGGCGCACGATGTCCGCCAACGGAAGCCCCGACCGGCGCCAATAGTCCAATAGGGCCCGGCGGTAGAGGAAGATCATGTCCTGGGAGTTCCGCAAATGCTTGACGCTGCGGTTGGGCAACGGCACGCCACGGTAAAGGCCGAGGAGAGAGTGCCCAGGTCTAAGTTTTAGTTTGCGCTCGGCCTCAGAGTCTGGAACTTCCTCGACGCGGAAGACGACATTCGAGACATGCTGGCGGAGTTCCGGGGGGATGTCGTGAAACGCCACGGTGGCGAGCCACTCGATGACTTCTGGGCTCGGTCCCTCGTCTGGCACCTGTCGGTCGGATGCTTGTCTTGCCATCCCAGGCAGAAAGGTAGGGTGGCGAATTCGAATTGCAACCGGCGACCATCAGCATCGCCATCGGCCGCCATCCGTCAATTTCCCTCGTCGAGACGCTCCATGTCGTCGTCGCTGAAGCCGAAATGGTGGCCGATCTCGTGGACCAGGACGTGGCGCACGATGTCGATCAGCGGCTCGCCGGTCTCGCACCAGTAGTCGAGGAGCGGGCGGCGATAGAGGAAGATCATGTCCTGGGAGCGCCGCACCTGATTGGTGCTGCGGTTGGGCAGCGCCACGCCGCGATAGAGCCCGAGGATGTCGAAGGGCGACTCGAGCTCCATGTCGCGCTCGGTCTGCTCGTCGGGAAAATCCTCAACGCGGAAGACGATATTGGCGACATGCCGGCGCAGCTCCGCAGGGATGCTCTCGAAGGCCTCGGTGGCGAGCCGCTCGATATCCTCCAGGGTCGGCGCCTTGTCGGGCAGCGACCGGTCGGTCCGTTGGCGATCGGGCGGCTGTGGGGCCATGGCGCGCTGAACGATATAATGTCGCCAACCGCGCTTGCAAAGGGAGACCGCCATGATCGCCAAGCTCACCGCCGCCGAACGCGACCAGGCCATGAAGGACCTGGCGGACTGGCGCGCCGTCGCCGGGCGCGACGCCATCACCCGTTCGTTCAAGTTCAAGAATTTCAGCGAGGCCTGGGGATTCATGGCCCGGGTCGCCCTGCTGGCCGAAAGCCAGGACCACCATCCGGAATGGTTCAACGTCTACAACCGGGTCGACATCACCCTTTCGACCCATGACTGCGGCGGTCTTTCCGCGCGCGACGTGAAGCTGGCCAAGTCGATCGACGCGGTGGCCGCGGGGTAACAGCCGGCTACTTCGGCCCCATGCGCAGCGCCCCGTCGAGGCGCACGACTTCGCCGTTCAGGAGCACGTTCTCGATCATGTGCAGGACCAGGCGCGAGACTTCGTGGGCATGGCCGAGGCGCGAGGGGAAAGGCACGGATTCGCCCAGGCTCTTCTGCACCTCGGGCGGCAGGTTCAACATCATGGGCGTGGCGATGAGGCCGGGCGCCACCGCGAGCACGCGGATGCCGTGGCGGGCGAGATCGCGGGCCGCCGGCAGGGTCAAGCCCGCGATGCCCGCCTTGGACGCGGCATAGGCCGCCTGGCCGATCTGGCCTTCATAGGCGGCAACGGAGGATGTCGAGACGATGACGCCCCGCTCGCCGTCGGCGAGCGCCGGAAGTGCCGCCATGCCCGCCGCGGCGAGGCGCATCATGTTGAAGCTGCCGATCAGGTTGACCTCGATAACCTTGGAGAACTTCTCCAGGGCAAGCGGCCCGTCCTTGCCGAGGATGCGGCCGGGAATGAGAATCCCGGCGACGTTGACCAGGATGCGGGCCGGCCCATGGGCCGCCGCCGCCGCGGCCACGGCGGCCTCGGCGCTGGCGGCGCTCGACACGTCGCATTCGAAGCCGCGCCCGCCGATCTCCTTGGCCACGGCTTCGGCGCCCGCCTTGTTGACGTCCAGCACGGCGACCTTGGCCCCCGCCTCGGCCAGATGGCGCGCCACGTCGGCCCCGATGCCCGACGCCGCCCCGGTGACGATGGCCGCCTCGCCCTTGATCTTCATGATGCCTCTCCCTGGTGAGCGGCGGGCTTCATAACAGACCGGGCTCACCTTGCGAAGCGGCGGTCATTTCGGGTGACGGATCGATTCGATGGCCTCATCCTTCGACAGGCTCAGGATGAGGCGGTTTGTTTGACCCTCATGCTGAGCGTGTCGAAGCATGGGGGTCAAACTGACCCGCTGCCTCATTTCGCAAGGCGCTTGCCAGGCCGGCGCCGGCTCTGTTTGATCGCCCGAGAGGATTCCGAGGACCCTAGGAAGCAGCCCGCGATGAGCCAACCTCTGTGGCGGCCGAGCCCCGAACGAGCGGCCGGTACCATCCTCTCGCGCTTCTGCCGCGAGACCGGCCAGGCCGACATGGCGGCGCTTTATCGCTGGTCGATCGCCGAGCCGGAGGCATTCTGGCGCAAGCTGTGGTCCTTCACGAACGTGATCGGCGAGGGGCCCGGAGCGGTCGGCATCGAGAATCCGGACAAGATGCCGGGCGCGAAGTTCTTTCCCGAGGCCAGGCTCAACTACGCGGAGAACCTGCTCCGCCGGCGCGACGATGCCGACGCCATCGTCTTCCGCGGCGAGGACAAGGTCCGCCGGCGCTTGAGCCACCGTCAGCTTTACGACCTCGTCGCGCGCCTCGCCAAGGCGATGAAGGTGGCGGGTGTCGTTCCCGGCGACCGGGTCGCGGGCTTCGTGCCCAACATGCCGGAGACGCTGGTGGCCATGCTGGCGACGGCCAGCCTGGGGGCCATCTGGTCTTCTTGCTCGCCCGACTTCGGCGTCGAGGGCGTGCTCGACCGGTTCGGCCAGATCGCGCCAAAGATGATGTTCACCGCTGACGGCTATTTCTACGCCGGCAAGACCCATGACAGCCTGGCGCGGATGGCCGAATGCCTGAAGCGGCTGCCAAGCGTCGAGCGCGTGGTGGTGCTGCCTTATGTCGCCGCGAAGCCCGATGTCTCGGTCCTGCCCAAGGCGGTGCGGCTCGAGGATTTCATCGCCGGCCATGGCGCGGGCGAGATCCAGTTTGCCCGCATGCCGTTCAACCATCCGCTTTTCATCATGTATTCCTCGGGCACCACGGGCGCACCCAAATGCATCGTGCACGGCGCCGGCGGGACCCTGCTCCAGCATCTGAAGGAGCATCAGCTCCACAGCGACATCCGTCCCGGCGACCGGCAGTTCTATTTCACCACCTGCGGCTGGATGATGTGGAACTGGCTGGTCACGGGCCTCGCCTCGGGCGCCACGCTCCTGCTCTATGACGGCTCGCCCTTCCATCCCGACGGCAACGCCGTCTTCGATTTCATCCGGGACGAGCGCTGCACCTTCTTCGGCACCTCGGCCAAATTCATCGACGCCTGCGCCAAGGCGGGGCTGAAGCCGATTGAGACCCACGATCTTTCCTCGGTCCGCACCATCGGCTCGACCGGTTCGCCCCTGCTGCCGGAAAGCTTCGACTACGTCTATGCCAGCATCAAGAAGGACGTCTGCCTGTCCTCGCTGTCCGGCGGCACGGACATCGTCTCCTGCTTCGTGCTGGGCGATCCCACGGGGCCGGTCTGGCGAAGCGAAATCCAGGCCCGCGGCCTTGGCATGAAGGTCGAGGTCTGGGACGACGACGGCAAGCCGCTCACCGGCGAGAAGGGCGAGCTGGTCTGCACCGCCCCCTTCCCTTGCATGCCCGTCTCGTTCTGGAACGATCCGGATGGCCAGAAATACTTCAACGCCTATTTCGCCCGCTTCCCCAATGTCTGGTGCCATGGCGACTACGTCGAGCTGACGGAGCATGGCGGGGTCATCATCTATGGCCGGTCGGATGCGGTGCTGAAGCCGGGCGGCGTGCGCATCGGCACGGCCGAGATATATCGCCAGGTGGAGCAGCTGCCCGAGATCGCCGAGAGCATCGTGGTCGGCCAGGATTGGGCCGGCGACGTGCGCGTGGTGCTGTTCGTGCGCCTGCAGCCGGGGCACAGGCTGGACGAGGCGCTGAAGAAGCGGATCACAGACCAGATCCGGCGCAACGCTACGCCGCGCCATGTCCCGGCGCGGATCCTCGAAGTGGCCGACATCCCGCGCACCAAGAGCGGCAAGATCGTGGAACTCGCCGTGCGCGACGTGGTCCACGGCCGGGCGATCAAGAACCGCGAGGCGCTGGCCAATCCGGAAGCCCTCGAGCATTACCGCGGGCGCAAGGAGTTGTCCGAGTGAATCCGCTTCTGACCGCCGTCGCCGAGCCGCCGATCGCCGAGGCCCATAGCTGGATCGCCGGCCGGAATTTTCCGCTCGCCAAGCCGCTCATCGACGTCGCCCAGGCCGTGCCCGGCTATCCGCCGCCGAAGGACCTGACCGACCATCTGGCGGCCGTCATCGGCGAGGCAGCGAGCGCGCGCTATACCGACATCCTCGGCCTGCCGGCCCTGCGCCAGGCGCTCGCCCGCGACATGGCGGATTTCTATGGCGCCAGGATCGAGCCTGCCGACACCGCCATCACGTCCGGCTGCAACCAGGCCTTCTGCCTCGCGATCCTGGCGCTGGCCAAGGCGGGGGACGAGGTGATCCTGCCCCTGCCCTATTACTTCAATCACCAGATGTGGCTGGAGATGCAGGGCGTCGTCGCGCGCCATCTCTCCTTCCGGCCCGAACGCGGCGGCGTGCCCGACCCGGATGAGGCGGAACGGATGATCGGCCCGCGGACGCGCGCCATCGTGCTGGTGACGCCCAACAACCCGACCGGCGCCGTCTACCCGCCCGAGGCCATTGCCGCGTTCTATCGGCTGGCGCGAAGCCGGGGCATTGCACTCATAATCGACGAGACCTATCGCGATTTCCTGCCCGGCGACGGTGCGGCCCATGGCCTGTTCGCCGAGGCCGGCTGGCGCGACCATCTGGTCCAGCTCTACAGCTTCTCCAAGGTCTATTGCCTGACCGGCTATCGCGTCGGCTCCATCATCGCCGGGCCGAAGCTGATCGCCGAGATCGCCAAGGCGATCGATACCATCGCCATCTGCGCGCCGCGCATCGGCCAGCTTGCAGCATGCTACGGCCTCGCCCATCTGGTGCCCTGGCGGCTGAAGAACCGGGGCCTGATGCGCGAGCGCTTGTCGGCGCTGACCTTGGCCCTCGCCCGCAACGACCTTGGCTATCGGGTCATCAGCGCCGGGGCCTATTTCGCCTATCTCGCTCATCCCTTCGGTGAGCGCCCGGCGATGGAGGTGGCGCGGCGCCTCGCCGACGAACAGAACGTGCTGGCCTTGCCCGGCAGCATGTTCGGGCCCGGCCAGGAGGCTTATCTCAGGCTCGCCTTCGCCAATGCTGAGGCCTCGGTCATGCCCGCACTCGCCGCCCGCCTCGCCGCCGACGCAGCAAGGGGGTAGAGCACCAGCCGGATCGGCCTCGTCCAGTTTGAGCCTCCCCCCTCCGCGGGGGAGGCGGCGAGCGAAGCGAGCGGAGGGGGTGGCCCCGCAACTTCGACTCGCTGTTGCTCCACCCCCACCCCAACCCGCCCCCATCGAGGGGGCGGGGGCAAAGAGAAACGCGCATCGCCGCGATTGTCTGCGAAACAATCGCCCGCATGGCTGGACTGCATGAGGGCCGGCTGGCGCGGGGACCCTTCGCACGATAGAAGGAAGCGCAACTCACGGGCGACCGCGCTTGCCGACTTCCGTCCTTTACGGCCTCACAGTCCTCATCTGGGGCAGTTCCTGGTTTGCCATCACGTTGCAGACCGGCGTCGTCTCGGTCGAACTCGCCATCGCCTACCGCTTCGTCCTTGCCGCGGTCATCCTGATCGCCTACTGCTTGGCCGCCGGCCGGCGCCTCCGATACGGCCCGCGCGACCATCTGTTCATGGCCGCCCAGGGCTTCGCCCTGTTCTCCTTCAACTACACGCTGTTCTACCGGGCC
>Ga0265331_10001220_pt1 | contig 19327 bp, 8 predicted proteins | sample 41923metaG_FD_202088 | JGI IMG/M metagenome (GOLD analysis project Ga0265331, IMG submission 202088) | Rhizosphere microbial communities from Carex aquatilis grown in University of Washington, Seatle, WA, United States - 4-19-23 metaG | ecosystem: Host-associated > Plants > Roots > Rhizosphere >... | reverse complement strand
ACGTTGGATAGGTGAGGATCAGTGCGAGCCGTGTGTCGTAGAGGTGCAGCTTGTAGATGATCGCGGCGAGCGGGATGAACAGGATCGACGGCGGCACGAGATAGGCGAGAAAGATGCTCATGCCGACGTAGCGCGAGCCGTTGAAGCGCAGCCGCTCGATCGCGTAGGCGGCGAGCACGCTCGCGAACAGCGAAAGGGCCGTCGCGACCACGGAGACGAGCACCGTGTTCCAAAGCCAGTCGGGATAGGAAGTGTCGAAGAGCAGCTTCTTGACATGCGCGAGCGTCGGATGCACGACCCAGAACGGATTGCCCTCGTGCGACAGGAGCTCCTCGTTCGGCTTGAACGTCGTGATCACCATCCAGTAGAAGGGGAACAGCAGCACGAACAGGAACACGCCGATCGGCACGTAGACGGTGACGATGCGCCGCGGCAGCGAAACGAGATAGCTCATCCCCTGCGAGTCGACGACCTCGTCGGGCAGCGCTTCGGCCGCGTTGCCCGCGTCGCTCATGCGTCGGCCCCCCCCTGCTGCCAGGCGCGCCGCTGCAGGCCGAAATAGCTCACCATGATCGCCGCGAGGAGGAACGGCACCATCGCCGTCGCGATCGCCGCGCCTTCGCCCAGCGCGCCGCCGGGAATCGCGCGCTGGAACGACAGCGTCGCCATCAGGTGCGTCGCATTGAGCGGACCGCCTCGCGTCAGCACGTAGATCAGCTGGAAGTCGGTGAACGTGAACAGCACGGAGAACGTCATCACGACGGCGATGATCGGAGTCAGCAGCGGCAGCGTCACGTAGCGGAACTGCTGCCAGTCGCTGGCGCCGTCGAGGCTCGCCGCCTCGTAGTACGACGGCGAGATCGTCTGCAGGCCCGCGAGCAGCGTGATCGCGACGAACGGCACGCCGCGCCAGATGTTGGCGGCGATCGTCGAAAAGCGCGCGTTCCACGGGTTGCCGAGGAAATCGATGTACTGGTGGATGACGCCCATCTTCATCAGCGTCCAGCTGATGATCGAGAACTGCGAGTCGTAGATCCACCAGAACGCTATCGCCGACAGCGCGGTCGGCACGATGAACGGCAGGAGCACGATGGCGCGGAAGAACGCCTTGAACGGCAGGTGCTTGTTGAGCAGCAGCGCGAGCCAGAGCCCCAGTCCGAACTTGATGACGCTCGCCACCACGGTGTAGAAAAGCGTGTTGAAGAGCGCGAGGCGCGTCACCTCGTCGCCCCACAGGAACTCGAAGTTCTCGATGCCGATCCATTCGCCGGCACGGCCGATCTTGGTGTCGGTGAAGCCGAGCCACGTTCCGAGGCCGAGCGGATAGGTCAGGAATATCAGCAGCAGCGCCGCCGCGGGGAGCAGGAACAGCACCCCGAGCAGGTGGCGGTTGTCGAGGGCGCGCCCGAGGGCGCTTTGCGGGTTTGGCATCAGGAAGCGGGACTAAGAACGCCGAACTTCAGACCACATGACGCTACCGCACATCGAATGGCCGCGAAAGGGCGGGATGCGACCGAATCTCGCGACGCGCCGACTTCGACGAAGCGCGGATGGCGTGCGTTAAGCGGCGCTGCACCGCCGCTTGAACGCACGCCGGTTTGACGTCGGCTGCGCCGACGTCAAACCTTGTAATAGCGCTCCGCCCGCTTCTGCGCCCGTTCCGCCGCTTCCTTCGGCGTCTTCGATCCGCTCGCCGCCTCGGCCACCATGTCGAGGATGATGAAGTCGGCGATGCAGCCTGCCGACGCGTATCCCATCTCGCCCGCGTAGCCGATCGGCCGCATCACCTTCATCGCTTCGCGGTACGGCGTGTGCTTCGGGTCGCTCGTCCAGATCGGATTCGCCTCGTACGCCTTCAGCGGATGGCAGACGTAGCCGATCGACGCCTGCATCCATGGTCCGAACTGCTCCTCCTCCATCATGAAGCGGATGAATTCCTTCGCCGCCTTCGGGTACTTCGAGTACTTGTAGACCATCTGGTTGAGGAACAGGTTGAACTCCGTCGGCACGCCGACCGGTCCGACCGGGAAGTTCGCGTGCTGGATGTCCTTCGCGATCTCCTGCAGCTTCGGATCGGGCGACATCTTCGCCGCGTAGTAGATCGAGATTCCGTTCGCCGTCACGCTGATCTGGCTGTCGAGGAACGCCTTGTTGTTGTTCGGGTCGAGCCACGACAGCGTGCCCGGAACGAACGTCGGATAGAGCTCCTTCGCGTATTCCAGCGCCTTCAGCGTCTCGGGACTGTCGATCACGACCTGGTTCTTCTCGTTGACAAGCTTGCCGCCGAACGCCCAGAAGAGCCAGTGCGCCCACGCCTGGTCACCGGTCGCGTGACCGAGCGCGAAGCCGCCGGGCGTGCCCTTTTCCTTGAGCGCCTTCATCATCTTGAGGAAGCCGTCCATGTCGCGCGGGAACTTGTCGAACCCCGCCGCCTTGACCTGGCTTTCGCGGTAGACGATCGCGTTGCCGGCGCATCCGAGCGGGATGCCGATCCACTTGTTGCCCTTCTTGAGATAGGCCTCGCACACCGGGTACCAGCCGCCGTACTTCTTGCCGAGATACGTCGCGACGTCGGTCATGTCGACGAGCTTGTCCGGGTACAGATCCGCGTCGTCGTTGGTCGACAGGATGATGTCGGGACCGGCGCCGGCATTCGCCGCCACCGCCGCCTTCGGGCGCACGTCTTCCCAGCTCTCGCTGTCGACGCGCACGGGGATGCCGTATTTCTCCGTGAATTTCTTCACGTTGACGAGGTACTGGTCCTCGTCGCCCTGGACGAAACGCTTCCAGCGCAGCACGCGGAGCGACGCGCCCTTCTCCGGCGTGTTGTTCCATTGCGCACTCGCGTCCTTCACCCAGATGAACGGGCCGACGGCGGCGCTTGCGGCCACCGCCGCGGATGCTTTCAGGAATTTGCGGCGCTTCACGATGCTCATTGTTGCCTCCTCGGTTGATGGGCGGTCTTTTCTGTGCCCGGTAGTGGGAAATCAGGCGGCGAGACGCTGCCCGCTCGCCGCGTCGAATACATGCGCCCGCGCGAAATCCGGATTGAGGTGGATGCGCTGCCCCGGACGGCAGTCCGCGCGGTCGCGGATGGTCGCGGTCACTTCCTGGCCGTTGAAGCGGCAGTAGAGCTGCGTGTCGGCGCCGGTCGGCTCGACGACGACGACGTCGACCGGCACGCCTGCCGCCGAAAGCGCGAAGTGCTCGGGGCGAATGCCGTAGAGCACCTGCTGGCCGTCGTCTGCATGCGCGCCGGCCGGCAGCGCCAGCGCGGAGCCGTCGGCGAAGTCGACGTGCGGCGCGCCGCCGGTCGTGCGCGCGATGCCGGGAATGATGTTCATCGCGGGCGAGCCGATGAATCCCGCGACGAACGTGTTGACCGGACGGTCGTAGAGCGTCAGCGGGTCGCCGGTCTGCTCGACCACGCCGTCCTTCATCACGACGATCTTGTCGGCCATCGTCATCGCCTCGATCTGGTCGTGCGTCACGTAGATCGACGTGGTCCTGAGGCGCTGATGCAGCTCCTTGATCTCCGTGCGCATCTGCACGCGGAGCTTCGCGTCGAGATTGGACAGCGGCTCGTCGAACAGGAACACCTGCGGGTCCCGCACGATCGCGCGGCCCATCGCGACGCGCTGGCGCTGGCCGCCCGAAAGCTGCCGGGGATAGCGGTCGAGATACGGTGCCAGTCCGAGGATGTCGGCCGCGCGGTGCACCCGCGCCTCGACCTCGGCCTTCGGGTGCTTCGCCAGCATCAGCGCGAACGACATGTTGTCGCGCACCGTCATGTGCGGATAGAGCGCGTAGTTCTGGAACACCATCGCGATGTCGCGCTCCTTCGGCGCCATCCGGTTGACCACCTTCTCGCCGATCAGCACCTCGCCGCCGGTGATCTCCTCGAGACCTGCGATCATCCGGAGCAGCGTCGACTTGCCGCAGCCGGACGGCCCGACCAGCACGCAGAACTCGCCGTCGTCGATCGCGATGTCGACGCCGCGGATCACCTGCGTGGAGCCGAACCGCTTGTGCACTGCAACGATGCGAACGCCTGCCATGGACCGATTCTACCTTTGCCGGATCGCTCGAACGCGGGACCCCGCCCTACGGCAGGCGCGTGCCGGCGGAGACCACGTAATCGGGCCGTCCCGTGGCGAGCCACGTGACGATGTTGCGCGCCGCCTTGCGCCGGAGCTCGCGCTCGGATTCCGCCGAGTAGAACGCCGCGTGCGGCGAAAGGATGACCCGCGGATGCCCCATGAGCTTCGATCCGGGCGGCACCGGCTCGACCGGGAGAACGTCGAGCGCCATGCCGGCCAGCGTGCCGCGCTCCAGCGCCGCCAGCCCGGCGTCGATGTCGACGACCGCGCCGCGCGCCGTGTTGACGAGAAATCCTCCCGGCTTCATGACGCCCAGCACCGCTGCGTCGATCATGCCGCGCGTCTCTGCATTGAGCGGCACGTGCAGCGATACGACGTCGCCGTGCGCGAACACGTCGGTCAGGCTGCCGCGTTCGACATACGCGGGAAAATCGCCGTCGATGATGTAGGGGTCGCAGGCGATCACCCGCCGGAACACGTTCCGCCCGATGTGCGCGAAGCGCTTGCCGATGCGGCCGAGGCCGACGATGCCGAGCGTCATGTCGCTCGCGCGACGCAGCGGCCCCGACGACAGGTAATGCCAGGCTCCGGCCTGGATGTCGCGATGATAGGCGACGACGTTGCGCACCAGCGCGAGCGCCATGGCGAGCGCGTGCGTCGCGACCTCGCCGACGCCGTAGTCGGGCGAATTCGCGACCCAGACACCGTGCTTCGCGCAGGCCTCGGTGTCGATGGTGTCGTAGCCCGCGCCGATACGGCTCACGATGCCGAGCTGCGGCAGCGCGGCGACGACCCGCGCGGTGATCGGCGCGTACTGCAGCAGGATCGCGCTGCAGTCGCGCGCGGCGGCGATGACGTCGTCCTCGCTCCTGCACTGCGCCGTGACGAGGTCGATCCCTGCGGCGGCGAAGATCTCGCGCTCCTGGCTGATGTCGGGAAAGTCGTTGTCGGAGAGGAGAACCTTGGGCATCGGGAGGGAACTCGCGGCAGGCGTTCGGCCCGAACGCAGCGGGGCGGGAACGCGCAACGGTACGTGGTGGCGCCGCCGATGGTCAAGTGGTAAGGCCAATTAAGGGTCGGGAACGCTATAATCGGCGCCCCGAACTCCTGCCGGCTGCGCCGCCCGCAGTCCCGGCCAATCCCGCCGATGCCCAAACTCCTGCAAACGACGATCGCGGGCAGCCTGCCCAAGCCGTCCTGGCTCGCGACCCCCAACGAGCTCTGGGCACCGTGGAAGCTCGAGGGCGAAGCGCTCGCCGAAGGCAAGCGCGACGCGGTGCGCCTCGTGCTGCGCGACCAGGAGGAGGCCGGCATCGACATCGTCAGCGACGGCGAGCAGACGCGGCGGCATTTCGTCACCACGTTCATCGAAGGCCTCGACGGCGTCGACTTCGCGCACAAGCGCACCGTTCGGATCCGCAACCGCTATGACGCCGACGTGCCGGTGGTCGTGGGGCCGGTCGCGCGGCGCGGTCCGATCTACGTCGACGACGCCCGCTTTCTCAAGGGCGCGACCACGCGCAAGGTGAAGTACACGCTGCCCGGGCCGATGACGATGGTCGACACGCTCTACGACGCGCACTACCGGAGCCGCGAGAAGCTCGCGTTTGCGTTCGCGGAAATCCTCAACGTGGAGGCGCGCGCGATCGAGGCGACCGGCGTCGACACGATCCAGTTCGACGAGCCGGCGTTCAACGTCTATTTCGACGAGGTGCGCGACTGGGGCGTTGCCGCGCTGGAGCGTGCGGCGCAGGGCCTCGCCTGCACGACTGCGGTCCACATCTGCTACGGCTACGGCATCAAGGCGAACAACGACTGGAAGAAGACGCTCGGCAGCGAGTGGCGGCAGTACGAGAACACGTTTCCGCTGCTCGCGAATTCGTCGATCCGGCAGGTGTCGCTCGAATGCGCCAACTCGCATGTGGCGATCGACCTCATCGGCCTCCTTTCCGGCAAGGACGTGCTGGTCGGCGCGATCGACGTCGCCTCCGACCGGGTCGAGACGCCCGAGGACGTCGCCGCGACGATCCGGACGGCGCTGAAGTTCGTTCCCGCCGCGCGACTGTTTCCCTGCACGAACTGCGGGATGGTTCCGCTCGCCCGCGAGGTCGCGCGCGGGAAGCTGAAGGCGCTGGGCGCAGGCGCCGCCCTGGTGCGGGCCGAACTGGGTGCCGGGGCCTGACCGCCTCCGCCCTGTGACCCGCCGCGGGTCCCCGGCGGCGCCCGGCATCGGCTGGCCCCCTCTCTTTCCGTGCCGCCGGCGGCGGACGGCTGGCGCACTCCCCGTGCTGCCCCTCAAGCCAGACCGGCGCGACCGGCAAGATGCCGGCCGGCAAAATGTCCCCAGGTGGTTGCCTTTCGCCGATTGCGGTATCATCCTGCGCGTGTTTTGTCCCAAGGCAGTAAGCACGCCCTGTGCGACCATTTTGCAGCCGTCGCCGCTCTTTCCTTGAGATCGAAACATTGACGGGAATCATCCCGATATCATTTTTTCCTGAGGAAAAAAGCAAATGGCAACAGGCACTGTGAAGTGGTTCAACGATGCGAAGGGCTACGGATTCATCACGCCGGACGGCGGCGGTGAAGATCTCTTTGCGCATTTTTCGGCGATCAACATGCCGGGATTCAAGTCGCTGAAGGAAGGCCAGAAGGTCTCGTTCGAAGTCACGACGGGCCCGAAGGGCAAGCAGGCCTCCAACATCCAGGCGGCCTGATCGGCGTCCGCGGAGTTTCCTCCGCAACAAAAAAGCCGGGCTCCTGCCCGGCTTTTTTGTCGTCCTCGCTCGCTCAGCGCCGGCGCACTCGGGCCCGGGTTGCCTGCCGCGCGCCCGCAAGCGCCAGCAGCATCGCGAGCAGCGCCAGCGCCCACGGTGCGTCGACCGGAACCGGGCTCGCGCCGACGACGCCGCTGGTGGTCGCCGAGCTCGAGCTGTTGCCGGGGTTCGGGTCGAGCGTCCCGGGCGGCGGCGACACGGTCGCGGTGTTCGTGAACGTCGTGGCGCCGGTGACGGTGCCGGTGATCGTGATGACCACGCTGCCGCCCACGGGAAGGACCGGCACCGTGCCGCTCACGGAGTTGCCCGAGACGTTCACCGTGCCGCAGCTGGCACCGCCCGCTGCGCTTCCGCAGCTCGCCGCGACGCCGGTGATGACGCCGGGAACGTTGTCCATGAACATCGCGCCGTCGGCCGGACTCGGGCCGGCATTGGTGATCAGCAGCGTGTAGGTGATCGCGGCGCCGGGCTTGATCGTCGCCGGGCCCGTCTTGACGACACCGACGTCGGCGGACGCCTGCCGGACGTCGCTGTCCGACGCGCTGACCGGCGCGCCGGCCGCAGGGTCGCTTGCGCTCACCGTGTTGACGAGCGGATTGGCAATCATGCCGGGCGCGAAGTTGACCGGCACCGTGAACGTGAGGCGGTTGCCCACGCCCGCGGCGATCGTCGCGCCCGTCGTGCCGAACGCGCCCGCGCCCGCCGCGCCGACGACCGCGCCGCACGTGGCGACACCGGTCGGCACGCAGGTGGCCGCCGCAGCGAGCGTAACGCCCGCAGGCAGCGCATCGGTCACCGTGACGCTGTTCGCCGCACTCGGGCCCGCGTTGCTGACGACGATCGTGTACGTCGCGGTGCCGCCCGGTGTGTACGTCGCGCTGCCGTCGGTCTTGGTGATGCCAAGTCCCGCCGACGCGGCAAGCGTGTCGGAATCCGTGCCGGTGCCGGTCGCGCCGCTCGCGACATCGGTCGCCGTCGCCGTGTTGACCAGCGGATCGGTCGTCATGGCGGAAGCGAACAACACCGGAACCGTGAACGTCAGCGCGTTGCCGGCGCCCGCGTTGATCCGCGCGCCGGTGGTTCCGAACGCGCTCTGTCCCGTCGTTCCCGAAACGGTCCCGCAGGTCGACGTTCCTGTGGCGACGCAGGTCGCGCTCGCCGACAGCGTCACACCGGCCGGAAGCGCATCGGCGACGGTCACGTTCACCGCATCCGAGATGCCGGTGTTGGTTACGGTGACCGTATAGGTTCCGCCCGTTCCAGGCGTATAGGTCGCGCTGCCGTCGGTCTTCGTGACGACCAGCGACACGCTGTCCGACAGGGCGTCGCTGTCGCTGCCGCTCGCGGTGCTGCCGCTCGTGTTGTCGGTCGCGCTCGCCGTGTTGACGAGCGGATTCGTGGTCATGCCGGACGCGAACGCCACCGGCACGCTGAACGCAAGCGTGTTGGCGCCGCCCGCGTTGACCCGCGCTGTGGCTGCCCCAAAGCTCCCCTGCCCGGTCGTTCCGCTCACGATCCCGCAGGCCGACGTTCCATTCGCCACGCATGTGACGTTGCCGGAAAGCGTTACGCCCGCAGGCAACGGATCGGCAACCGTCACGTCGAGCGCGTCGGTGAGGCCGGTGTTTGCGATCGTGACCGTGTACGTCGCGCCGCCGCCCGGCGTGTAGGTGGGGCTGCCGTCGGTCTTGGCAACCGCCAGCACGACGTTCGCGGCCAGCACGTCGCTGTCGGTTCCGTTCGCGGTGGTGCCGGTGGGGATGTCGGTTGCAGTCGCCGTGTTGATCAGCGGGTTCGTCGTCATCGACGCCGCGAAAGCGACCGGGACCGTGAACACCAGCGAATTCGCGGCCCCTGCGTTGATGCGCGCGGTCGTCGTCCCGAAGCTCGCCTGCCCGGTGGTGCCGGTGACCGTGCCGCAGCTCGACGTGCCGTTGGCCACGCATGTCGCGCTCGCGGACAGCATGACGCCGGCCGGCAGGGGATCCGTGACCGTCGCATTGAGTGCGTCGGAGAGTCCCGTGTTGGCGACGGTAACCGTGTACGTCGCGGTGCCGCCCGGCGTATAGGTCGCGCTGCCGTCGTCCTTGGTCACCGCGAGCGTCACCTGCGGCGCCAGCGTGTCGCTGTCGGACGCGCTCGTCGTGTTCCCGCTCGCGACGTCGGTCACGGCGGCGGTGTTGACGAGCGGGCTCGCCGACATGCTCGGCGCGAAGGCGACGGGCACCGTGAACACCAGCGAGTTCGCGGTGCCCGCGTCGATGCGCGCGCCCGTTGTGCCGAAGCTCGGCTGGCCCGTGGTTCCCGTCACGCTGCCGCAGTTCGACGTGCCGTTGGCGACGCACGTGGCGCTCGCCGACAGCGTCATGCCCGCGGGGAACGGGTCGGCGACGGTCACATTGAGGGCGTCGGAGATGCCCGTGTTGCTCACGGTCACCGTGTACGTCGCGGTGCCGCCCGGAGTGTACGTGGCGCTGCCGTCGTCCTTGGTCGCGGCGAGCGTCACATCCGCCGACAGCGTGTCGCTGTCCTGTCCGCTCGCGTTTGAGCCCGTCGGCACATCGGTCGCGCTCGCCGTGTTGACAAGCGGATTGGCCGACATGGCGGGATCGAACGTGACCGGCACGAGGAAGACTATCGTGTTGGCGCCGCCGGGGACAAGGTGAGCCCCGGTCGCGCCGACTGTCGTCTGGCCGGTCGTGCCGGTGACTGTGCCGCAGCTCGAGGTGCCGTTGGCGCTGCAGGTCGCATTCGCGGCGAGCGTGACGCCGGGCGGCAGCGCGTCGGCCACCGTGACGTCGAGCGCGTCGGAGGTGCCGGTGTTCTGGACGGTGATCGCGTAGGTCGCGGTGCTGCCGGGCGTGTACGTCGTCGCGCCGTCGTCCTTGGTCACGGCCAGCGTGACGACCGCCGAGCGCGTGTCGCTGTCGGAGCCGGTCGCAGTACTTCCGGGACCTGAGGCGGCGAGATCGGTGGCGGTCGCGGTGTTGACGAGTGGATCGGTCGTCATCCCCGACGCGAAGGCCACCGGTGCCGTGAAGACGAGGCTGTTGCCGGCGCCGGCGCCGATGCTTGCGCCCGTCGTGCCAAGACTCGTCTGCCCCGTCGAGCCGGTGACGGTGCCGCAGTTCGCGGTGCCGCTGGCGACGCACGAGGCGTTCGCGGTAAGCGTCACCCCGGCGGGCAGCGGATCGGTGAGCGTCACGCTGGTCGCCGTGGACGGCCCGCCGTTGCCGACCGTGATCGTGTACGTGGCGGTGCCGCCGGGCGTGTAGCTCGGGCTGCCGTCCGTCTTCGCAAGCGTCAGTGCAACCTGGGACACGAGCGTGTCGACGTCGGTCGCCGAGTTGTTGCCGGGATTCGGATCGGTCGTGCCGGGCGGAACCGCAACCGTTGCCGTGTTGACGAGGTTGCCGGTCGCGCCGGCCGATACGGTGCCGGTCAGCGTGAACGTGGTGGTGCCCCCGACCAGCAGATTGACCGGTGTATTGATATTGCCGCTGCCGGAAGCGGCGCAGCTGCTGCCCGCCGAGGCGACGCACGTCCAAGTCGCGCCGGTGATCGTGGCCGGCAACGTGTCGGCGACCGTCGCCCCGTTGACCGCGCTCGGTCCGCTGTTGCTGGCGACGATCGTGTACGTGATCGGCGCGCCAGCCGTGGCCGACGACGCGCCGTCGGTCTTGGTGATCGCGAGATCCGCGACCGGGCTCGGCGTGTCGGTGTCGGTCGCGCTGTTGTTACCCGGCGTCGGGTCGGTCGTGCCGGGCGGGACCGCAACCGTTGCGGTGTTAACCAGGTTGCCGGTCGCTCCGGCCGATACGGTGCCTGTGAGCGTGAACGTCGCAGTGCCGCCGACGAGAAGATTGACCGAGGCGCCGATGTTGCCGCTACCGGACGCGGGACAGCTGCTGCCCGCCGAGGCGACGCAGGTCCACGTCGGCGCCGTGATCGCGGCGGGAACGGTGTCGGCGACGGTCGCGCCGGTGACCGCGCTCGGACCGCTGTTGGACGCGACGATCGTGTAGGTAATCGCATTGCCCGGCGTGTACGTCGCGCTGCCGTCGGTCTTGGTGATCGCGAGGTCGGCGATCGGATTGGCCGTGTCGGTATCCGTCGCGCTGTTGTTTCCGGGTGTCGGGTCGGTCGTGCCGGGCGGAACCGCAACCGTTGCCGTGTTGACGAGGTTGCCGGTCGCTCCGGCCGATACGGTACCGGTCAGTGTGAACGTAGCGGTGCCGGACGGAAGCAGATTGACGAGCGCGCCGATGTTGCCGCTGCCGGACGCCGGGCAGCTGCTGCCCGCCGAGGCGACGCAGGTCCACGTCGGCGCCGTGATCGCGGCGGGAACGGTGTCGGCGACGGTCGCGCCGGTGACGGCGCTCGGACCGCTGTTGCTGGCGACGATCGTATAGGTGATCGCGTTGCCGGGCGTGTACGTTGCGCTGCCGTCGGTCTTGGTGATCGCGAGATCGGCGATCGGATTGGCCGTGTCGGTATCCGTCGCGCTGTTGTTGCCCGGCGTCGGATCGGTCGTGCCGGACGGAACCGTGACGGTTGCCGTGTTGACGAGATTGCCGGTCGCGCTCGCCGACACCGTCCCCGTCAACGTAAAGGTCGCTGTGCCGGACGGAAGCAGATTGACGAGCGCGCCGATGTTGCCGCTGCCGGACGCGGGACAGCTGCTGCCCGCCGAGGCGACGCAGGTCCACGTCGGCGCCGTGATCACGGCGGGAATCGTGTCGGCGACCGTCGCGCCGGTGACGGCGCTCGGACCGCTGTTGCTGGCGACGATCGTGTACGTGATCGCGTTGCCCGGCGTGTACGTTGCGCTGCCGTCGGTCTTGGTGATCGCGAGATCGGCAATCGGGTTGGGCGTGTCGGTGTCGGTTGCCGTGTTGTTGCCCGGCGTCGGGTCGGTCGTGCCGGACGGAACCGTGACGGTTGCCGTGTTGACGAGATTGCCGGTCGCGCTCGCCGACACCGTCCCCGTCAGCGTGAACGTGGCAGTGCCCCCGACCAGCAGATTGACCGGTGTATTGATATTGCCGCTGCCGGAAGCGGCGCAGCTGCTGCCCGCCGAGGCGACGCAGGTCCACGTCGGCGCCGTGATCGCGGCCGGAACCGCGTCCGCGACCGTTGCGCCAGTGACGGCGCTCGGACCGCTGTTGCTGGCGACGATCGTGTAGGTGATCGCATTGCCCGGCGTATAGGTCGCACTGCCATCGGTCTTGGTGATCGCGAGATCCGCGATCGGGTTCGCCGTGTCGGTGTCGGTCGCCGTGTTGTTGCCCGGCGTCGGGTCGGTCGTGCCGGGCGGAACCGCAACCGTCGCGGTGTTGACCAGGTTGCCGGTCGCTCCGGCCGATACGGTGCCGGTCAGCGTGAACGTCGCCGTTCCGCCATTCAGGAGATCGACGGTGGTTCCGATGTTTCCGCTGCCGGACGGCGCGCCGCACGCGCTGCCCACGGACGCGACGCAGGTCCATGTCGGCGCCGTGATCGCGGCCGGAACCGCGTCCGCGACCGTTGCGCCGGTCACGCCACTCGGGCCGTTGTTGCTGGCGACGATCGTGTAGGTGATCGCATTGCCGGGCGTGTAGGTCGGGCTGCCGTCGGTTTTCGTGATGGCAAGGTCGGCGACCAGTGAAACCGTGTCGGTGTCGGTCGCCGTGTTGTTGCCTGGTATCGGATCGGTCGTGCCGGGAGGCACCGTCGCGGTGACGACGTTGACGATCGATCCCGTCGCCGTGCCGCTGATCGTTGCCGTGACCGTGAACGTCGCGACGCCGCTCGCCAGAAGGTTGACGGCGCTCGTGCCGATCGCACCGCTGCCCGATGCCGGGCACGACGATCCGGCAGTCGCCGCACAGGTCCACGTGAACGAGGCGACGCCGGCCGGGAGCGGATCGCTCACGGTGGCTCCGGTCACGGCGCTCGGTCCGTTGTTGGTGACGGTGATCGTGTACGTCGTGGTAGCGCCGGCGTTGACGCTGGTCTGGCCGTCGGTCTTTGTGACGGCAAGGTCCGCGATCGGATTCGCGGTGTCGGTGTCCGTCGCGCTGTTGTTGCCGGGATTGGGATCGGTGACGCCGCCCGGAACCGACACGGTCGCCGTGTTGACGAGATTGCCCGTCGCCGCCGGCAACACGATGCCGGTGAGCGTGAAGGTCGCCGTGCCCCCGACGAGGAGATTGACCGACGCGCCGATGTTGCCGCTGCCGGATGCCGGGCAGCTGCTGCCCGCCGAGGCGACGCAGGTCCATGTCGGCGACGTTATCGCCGCGGGAACCGTGTCCGCAACGGTTGCGCCGACGACCGGGCTCGGCCCGGCATTCGATGCGACGATCGTGTACGTGACCGGATTGCCCGGCGTGTACGTGGGGCTGCCGTCGGTCTTGGTGATCGCGACATCGCTGACCAGCGCCAGCGTGTCCGTGTCCGTGGCGGTCGCCGTCGAGCCCGCGCCGCTGCTGGCCGCGTTGGTCACGGTCACCGAGTTGGTGATCGACGCTGCCACCATTCCCGCGCCGAAGCTGACCGGCACGGTGTAGACGAGACTGCTGCCGCTCGCGGGCACGTAGGCGCCGGCGACCGAGAATCCGGAGCCGAGATTGGTGATCGCGCCGCAGTTGGCCCCCGGGCCGGCGATGCAGGTTGCACCCGCGCTCTGCGTGACGCCGGCAGGCAGCGTGTCGGCGAGCGTGACGCTGGTCGCATCCGACGGCCCCGCATTGGTGACGGTGATCGTGTAGGTGGCGCCGGTGCCTGGCGTGTACGTCGCGCTGCCGTCGGTCTTGCCGATCGCGAGGCTGGTCACCGGGACGAGCGTGTCGGTGTCGCTCGCCGTGTTGTTGGCGGCGTTGGTGTCGACCACCGTCGCGGGCGCGACGACCGTCGCCGTGTTCGTGATCGAGCCCGTCGCGCCGGGCGCGATCGCGGCCGTCACGGTGAACGTCGCCGTGCCGCCGTTCAGCAGCGTGACGAGTTCGTTGATCGGTCCGCTGCCGCTGGCGTTACATGCGGAGCCCGCCGACGCAACGCAGGTCCAGCCCGTGAACGTGACGCCGGCAGGCGGCGTGTCGACCACGCCGGCGCCCGCGACGGCATTGGGTCCGTTGTTTTTCGCGACGATCGTGTAGGTCGTCGTCGATCCCGGCGTGACGGTCGCGACGCCGTCGGTCTTGGTGATCGCGAGGTCGGCGACGCCGGTTGCCGCGAGCGTCGCCGAGGCCGGCAGCGGGTTCGTGACGCCCTGTGCCGACGTGAACGCGCCGGCGCCGAGCGTATTGGTCAGGTTGCCGCTCGCGTTGGTCACCACGTTGACCGTGATGGTGCAGGTCGCGTTCGCCGCAATGCTGCCGTTGGCGAGCGACAGCGACGATGCGCCGGCGACTGCCGTCAGTGCACCGCCGCAGCTGTTGGTCGCGGCCGGCGGTGTCGCGATGATCATCCCCACCGGCAGCGCGTCCGTCAGCGCACCGCCCGTGATGGCGAGCGCATTGGCATTGGTGTTGATGACGTTGATCGTGAGCGTCGACGTGCCGCCGACCAGCACCGACGTCGGGCTGAACGACTTGTTCAGCGTGACGTTGGTGAGGACACGCGTGATGACTGCGCTTGCCGCGGCCGGATTGATGAAGCCTTCCGTCGACGTCACCGCCCCCGCCGCGATCGTGTTGGTCGGCGCGCCGGCGCTGCCCGAGGGCGTCGTGATGTTGACGAGGATCGTGCACGAAGTCGCCGCCGCGCCCCCGGCAAGGCCGCCGCCGGCGAGCACCACGGTGCCTGTGCCGGAATTTGCCGTCACCGCGCCGCCGCAGTTGTTGACGAGATTCGGCGATGCCGAGACGAGATGGGCCGCGGGCAGCGTATCCGTGAAGGCGAGTCCCGACAGCGCGGAGGCGCCCGCCGCCCGAGTCAGCGTGATCGTGAGCCGCGTGTCCGCACCGGCCGCCACCGTCGCCGGCGCGAACGCCTTCGCGACCGACAGCACGGGGTTGACGGTCAGAGCGCCCGTGATCGCCGCCTGCGTGCGGCCCTGGTTCGTGACCAGCGCGCCCTGGGCGATCGTGTTGGTTCGCGCGCCGGTGGACGCCGTCGCCGACGCCTGGACGGGCACGATGATCGTGCAGTTGCCGGCCGCCGGGATCGAATTGCCTGCACCGAGCGTCACGGTGGTGGCGCCCGGTGCGGCGTTGAGCACGCCGCCGCAGGTCGTCGTCGCCGCGGGCGATGCCGCCACCGAGAACTGCGGACTCGCGCCCAGCGTCGTCAGCGCGTCGGTGAACGACGTGATCGTCGCCGGCACCGCCGCCGAGTTCGTCAGCGTGATCGTCATCGTGCTGACCTGGCCCTGCAGAATCGTCGCCGGCGCGAACGACTTGCTGCCGCCGACGCTGGTCACGGCATTCACGACGAGACCGGCGCCCGCCGACGAGTACGCGACGCCGCTGAAATTGCCGACCGGTATCGTGTTGGTCAGCGTCACCGGGTTGACGCCGGCGTTGGTGCCGATGACGTTGATCGTCACCGTGCAGTTCGCGTTGGCGACGCCGGCACCTGCAGCCGGCAGCGTGCCGCCTGACACCGTGAACGCATTGGCGCCGGCGATCGGGACGGGCGTGAATGCAAGCGGCGGCGTGCAGGTGCCTCCGGTCGTGACCGGCGCTGCCACCGTCATGCCCGCCGGCATGGTGTCGGTGAACGCGATGCCCGTCTGCGCCGTCGCGTTGAAGTTGCGCACCGTGACGGTCAGCGTCGACGTGCCGCCGGTGACGATCGGGGTCGGCGCGAACGACTTCTCGACCCGCGCGCCGGTCTGCAGGCGTACCGTGTTGGAGAACACCGGGTTGGTCACGCCCTGCGCCGTCGTCAGCGCGCCGGCTGCAATCGTGTTGGTCACGTTGCCGTCGACGTAGACATTCGGCGCCGACGCGACCACGTCGAATTTGACGTTGCAGTTTCCGTTGGCGGGAATCGTCCCCGCTGCAAGGCTCGCGCTGGTCGCACCCGTGCTCACGGTTCCGCCGACGCAGGTCGTCGACGTGTTCGCGGGGGACGCGACGGCGAGACCCGCGGGAAGCGTATCGGTGAAGGCCGCGCTGGTCAGCGCTACGCCGTTCGGATTGGTCAGCGTGATGGTGACCGTCGACGCCGTCCCGTTGCCGTGGAGGTTCGTCGGCAGGAATGCCTTTGCGCCGGTGACGGGCCGCAGCGCGGCAACGGTCAGCGTTGCGGAGGCGTTCTGCGGATTGGTCCCCTGGGACGAGCTGACCGCGCCGGACGGAATCGTGTTGATGTATACGCCGGCCGTCGGCGAGACCACGCTGACCTGCATCGAGCATTGACCCGCGACGCCGGCGGCGGCAGCGGGAATCGTTCCGCCGGAAAACGAGAAGGAGCTGTTGCCCGGCGTCGCCGTGACCGAGCCGCCGACGCAGGTCGTCGATGCATTCGCGGGATTCGCGACGACGACGCTGCCGGGAAGCGTGTCGGTGAACGCGACCGCCGTCGCCGGCGCAGCATTCGAATTGAGGAGGATGACCGTCAGCGTCGACGTCTGGCCCGCCGAGACATTGGTCGGCGCGAACGACTTGTTGAGACCGACCGAAGCGAACGCCGCCACCGGCGCGAGCAGTGTCGCGACCAGCAATGTGGAAAGTCGCGCGATGCGCGGAAGGGGCAGGCTGAGGCTGAGGCTCAAGAGATTCCCGGTCTGGATGATTGCAGCGTCGCAGCGCTTCGAACGCCCGCTCGAATCCGCCGGTTCAATGTGCCCGGCGGCGGCAACCCCGCCTGACGAACCTCGTCCTGACGAGCCTTCGAAAGTGAGCTAAGCCCGGGTGTTCTTGTGATTTCCCCCGAACGCCTCGGAATCTACCAGATTTGGGCGGTCCGCCGCATGTCGGCTGACATATAAAAGCAATCCCCGTGCCAAGGGACGATGCCTGAGTGCTACAGAGATTCCCGAGGCACGTTCAATCGATGCCGTAGCGTGCAAGCAGCGGATCGGCGACGCCGGCCTCGGCAAATCCCTTCTGCCGCAGGAGGCAGGCATCGCATCGAAGGCACGGCGCGCCGTCGGGCGCCGGATCGTAGCAGCTGCAGGTCAGCGCAAAATCCACGCCGAGCGAAAGTCCGCGGCGGATGATGTCGGCCTTCGTGAGGGCAATCAGCGGTGTGTGCAGTACAAACCGCTGCGTCCCTTCGACTCCGGCGCGCGTCGCGAGATTCGCCATCCGCTCGAATGCGGCAATGTACTCCGGGCGGCAGTCCGGGTAGCCGGAATAGTCGAGCGCATTGACCCCGAGGAACACGTCGGTCGCGCCGCGCGTCTCCGCGCAGGCGAGCGCAAAGCTGAGGAAGATCGTGTTGCGCGCCGGAACGTATGTCACCGGAATGCCGTGCGCCATGTCCGACGGCGAGCGGCCCTTCGGCACGTCGATATCGGCGGTCAGCGCGGAACCGCCGAACCGGCGCAGGTCGAAGTCGACGATCAGATGTTCGCGGGCGCCGAGCGCCGCGGCGACGCGCGCCGCGCACTCGAGCTCGACCACGTGCCGCTGCCCATAGCGGAAGCTGATCGCGTGCGCCGCATAGCCTTCGCTGACGGCGATCGCCAGCGCGGTGGCCGAGTCGAGGCCGCCGCTCAGGAGAACCACTGCGTTGGGTTTCGCCATTGCTTCATCGGGTCGGGAGCGTGATCCGCGGCAGAGGGCGGGCGCGTCTACGGTGCGCCGCAAAGGCCCGCGGGACAGCCCGGGCCTCGCGCAGCGGCTACGGCGCTTTCGCCGGACCCGCGATGCCGAGCTCCCGGACGAGGAACGTGTACAGGTCGGCCTGCTCCTGGATGCGCGTTTCCAGCGCCGTGCCGATGCCGTGCCCCGCTTCGGCTTCGGTGCGCAGCAGGATGGGATTGCCCGACGACGTGGCGGCCTGCAACCGCGCCGCGAACTTGTACGACTCGTAGGGCGCGACGCGCCCGTCGTTCTCCCCGGTCGTGAGCAGCACCGCCGGGTACCTGGTGCCGTCCTTCACATGCAGCAGCGGCGAATAGTCGTAGAGCGCCTTGAACTGGGCAGCGTCCTTGGTGCTGCCGAACTCGGTGACGTTGAATTCGCCGTTGGCCTGCGTCTCCCAGCGCAGCGCATCATAGATGCCCACCTGGCTCACGACGGCACGCATCATCTCCGGGTGCTGCGTCACGGCGGCGCCCATCGTCAGGCCTCCGTTGCTCCCACCCATGATGGCAAGGCGGCCGGGGCTCGTGTACTTCCGGTCGACGAGAAACTGCATGGACGCGGCGAAATCGTCGAACACGTTCTGCTTGCGCGTCAGATTGCCGGCCGTGTGCCACGCATCGCCGTACTCGCCGCCGCCGCGGACCGCGGCCAGCGCATACACGCCGCCATAGTCGAGCCAGAGGCGGTTCATGCCGCTGAAATAGGGGGTCATGCTGATGCCGTACCCGCCGTACGCATAGAGAAGCGTCGGGTTGGTGCCGTCGAGCTTGACGTCCCTGCGGTGCAGGATCATCACCGGAATGCGCGTGCCGTCCTTCGACACGGCGAATCCGCGCTCGACCGCGGCATCGTCGAAGTTGAAGGGTGGCTTGCCGTTGAGCGCGGTCTCGACGAGGCGGTTCGCGCCTGCATCGTAGCGATAGCGAATGGACGGCGTGATGAAGCTCATCACCCGCACGATCGCGTTGTCGCCGTCGAGGATCGCGCTCACCGTCGTGTCGGACACCGGCTCCGCCGGCAGCGTGCCGAGGTCCTTCCCCTTGAGACCAAACATTTTCACCACCGACGGTCCGCCGTCGCGATACTGGACGTAGAGGCGCGAGCGGGCGACCGACAGCGAATCCGCGGACAGGGCCGCTTCGGGGACGATGACCCTTGCGCTCGCGAGTCGGGCATCGGCAAGCGGGATCGCCAGGATCCGGCCGAGCGGCGCGCCCTTGATCGAGCGCGCGTACATGTTGCCATCCTGCCCGATCTCCATCTCCTTGATGCCGTCGGAGAAGTCGGCCACGCGCTGCCATTCGCCGCGCGAGCGCTTGAGCCAGTACGCGATCTCGCCGCCGTCGCCGTTCCTGACGCTGGCGACGAGGTCCCTGCCGTCGCGGCTGCCGTGCAGCGCGATTTCGGCGATGCGCGGAAAATCGCGCCCGATCACATAGCGGTCGGCGGACACCGGCGTGCCGAGCCGATGGAACCAGACCGTCTGGTAGAAGCTCCGATCGGCCTCGGGGCGCTCGTCGGGGCCCGGATATCGCGTGTAGTAGAAGCCCGTGCTGTCGCCGGACCACTCGAAGCTGCCGCCCGCCGTCGGCCGGTGCACTCCCGGCACCGTGTCGGCCAGCTGCTTTCCGGTTGCGACGTCGAGCACGTAGGCAGTGCCGACCTCGCTGCCGCTTTTCGACAGCGACAGCACGACGTGCTTGCCGTCGTA
>Ga0265331_10001214_pt1 | contig 19379 bp, 13 predicted proteins | sample 41923metaG_FD_202088 | JGI IMG/M metagenome (GOLD analysis project Ga0265331, IMG submission 202088) | Rhizosphere microbial communities from Carex aquatilis grown in University of Washington, Seatle, WA, United States - 4-19-23 metaG | ecosystem: Host-associated > Plants > Roots > Rhizosphere... | reverse complement strand
CGCTGGTCGCGCAATCGACGCGGCGGATTTGCATTCGGCTTCCGCGGGCGTTCCCACTGGCGGGAGTCTTTCGGGCCCTCGCCCTGCACACCGCTGGGATCGTTCCGAGCACGGCCTGAACTCGCCCCCGTGGCCCCTCGAAGATCGAATGCTCTCTCTCCCTTGCGGGTGAGGTGCGTCCGAACTCCGATCTGAGTGCCCCCGCAGCCCATCTGCCGGCCCTTGCGCCGAGCGGCTACCGCGTTCCACCTCGCCTTGGCTGCTCCAACGAGCCACTCTCGGGCGCGCCAACGCCTGCCTCCACCCAAATCCCTACGCCTTCAGAGTTCGCGTGAATGATGCGGGCTAGCAGCCTGTCGGACTTGGAAGTGTGCAGCGACCCAACGGGGAGCGGACCACAGAAAGGACACCGACCGCAGGTCCTCGGCGCGCGTCGCAACCGCGCGTCAGTCTTGGCGCGCAAACAAACCGAGCGCCTTGACGACCTTCGATTCAACCGGGAACCGGACGTCCATATTGCGCACGCGATACCGTGCCACCGGCGCGTAGAGCTTGGCCAGCGAGACCACCACGCGGTTGGTCTTACGATACGGATTGGTGAAGTTCGTTCCCAGGAACATCAGCGGGAAATCGAGGTTCTCAATCAGCCGCCGCGTCTCGGGTGTGATCCACGCCGCCCCCTTCTGCACGCTGCGGAAGTTGAAGCGTGCCCAGTCCTCCAAACGGTCGGGCACCGTGAGCCCATGCTGCACGCTCACCTGGAACAGTTCCGTGCCTGGATACGGCGTGTAGATGTTGAAGGTCTTCGCCGCTTTCGGGTTCTCGGCAATCAGCTGGTCCGCGAGCTGCAAGCTGAGGCGGAGATCGTCCGGGGTCTCCGTCGGCATGCCCATCATGAACAAGTACAGCGGCACGATCGGATACGGGGCGAGCTTGCGGTTGGCTTCGATCGCCTGCTCGACCGTCATGTCCTTCTTGATCAGATCGAGCACGCGCTGGCTACCCGACTCGATGCCCAGCGTGAACCGCTTGACGCCGGCACGCACCATCAGGTCGAGGAACTCACGATCCATCTTGCAGACCGTATCGGCGCGGATTTGCAGCTTGCTGATCGTGATATCGAGGTCCGCCGCCACGATCGCCTCGATGATGCCACGCGCCCGCTTCATGTCGATGAAGAAATGATCGTCACTGAACAAGAAGCCGCGAATCCCGTAGTCGCGGATGATGCGCTGCAAGTGATCGATGACGGTCTCCGGCCGCATGGCGCGCCACGTCCGCTGATGCATGACCGGGTCCCAGCAAAAGGTGCAACGAAAGATGCAGCCGCGACTGGAGTTGAAGGTCAGGTGATCGACGCCGAACAGGCGCCGCCGGTAGCGATCGACGTCGATCAGATGGTAGGGCATCGGCGGTTCGGCATCGAGCTCGACGAAGTCACGCGGCGGTGTCGTACGCACCGCGCCGCCCTCCTTGTACTGCAGGCCGGCGATACCGCTGAGCGGCGAGCCGTCGCGCAACGCGTCGACGAGCTCCGCAAACGTCGCCTCGCCTTCGCCGACGACGACGGCGTCGATGTATGGGTTCGCCAGTGTTTGCGCCGGCATCAGACTGGCGTGCACGCCGCCCCAGATCACGGGGGTGGCGGGGTTCTTGGCTTTGACGCGACGCGACACCTCGATCGCATAGAGGATCTGCGGTCCCGTCATGCAGGTCACACCGACACACAATGGCCGCGCATCGAGAGCCGCCTCGAACTTCCGTTCCCACTCCGGATCGGCGAACTGATCGATGATGGTGACCGTGTATCCTTTGCGGTCGAGCGGCGCCGCCGGGCACAGCAAGCTCAGCGGCAGCTCGACACGTTCATGCGCCTGGAAGCCGCTGCGCGGCGCCGGATTGAAGAGCAGGACGTTCATCGTGCTCACCTCCCGCGCGCGCGCGCCGCGGTTCTGTTCCGAGGCGTACCGGGCGTGGTCGCCAGCCGTTCAAAACTGCGGCGCGCGCCTACCAGCTCCGGCGCGAACGCTTCAAACTCGGCAGGCACGGGCAAATGGGTGGGGGACTTGTGCGCGAACACGAACGCGCCGACCACCGGCGCCAGCTTCGACACACGGACACGACTCAGTCGCTCGACGAGACGCGACAATCCCTTGAGAGCGCGACACTCCACGCCCGTCGGCCAGCCGCGGGTCAATAAGAGCACCGCAATCTGCTCGAGGCTGGCATTACCGGCGCGGTCGCCAAGGCCGTTGGCGGTGACGTCCAACCCCGTCGCACCTGCACGCACAGCCGCAAACGCGTTCGCCGTCGCCAAGCCGAAATCGTTGTGCGCGTGGAAGAACACCGGGACAGACACCTCGGCACACAGCGCGCCAACGAGTTGTCCCACCGAGAACGGGTCCGCGCTGCCGTTGGTGTCGTACACCGTGATGCGGCGCGCGCCCGCGCGCGCCGCTTGCTTGGCGATCGTCAGGACGAGCTCGACAGGCACCTGGGTGGCATGCGGAAAGCCAGCGCCCACAGACGCATCGCGGCGCGCCCACGGCGCCAGGTTCGCCACGAGCATCGCGACCTTCTCACGCGCGGTGTGCGGTTGCCGTTCGCGTGACAACGGCATGAGCAGATCGACGTGATCCAGTACTCGCGTCGCGCTCTCGGCCTCAGCCGCACACTCCGGACGGTTGGCATAGACCAGGCCGGAGGTGCGCAACCCGAGACGCTTCGCCGTCAGTTTCGCGGCGCTGCGCAGGTCGTCGCGCACGCGACTCGGCGCGACGATCTCGATCTCCGGAACACCGGCATCTGCGAGCGCCGCGGCGATCCGCAGCCGCGCAGCGAGCGTGAAGACGACTGCGGGGGTGTCGAGACCTTCCCGCAGGGTCGAGTCTCGCAAGGTGACCGTCGGACGCACGTCGTCCTTCATGTTGAAGGCGCTCCAACTGCACCGCCTTGCGGAGCACGGGGGCGGCGGATGTAGGAGTCCGGCACGGCTGGGCGCTGTGGAAGCGCCGTACCGCCGGTCAAACATACGAGCACGCGCGCACCGGGAACGATTCGACCGCTGTCGATTTCTTTCAACGTCCCGGCGAGGCCGAGGAGTCCGGTTTTCTCCAACACCGCGCCATCGGCGGTCGCGATGGTCACGCCGTGTGCGGCGAGGCCCCGCAACAGATCTGGAGCGCCGATGCCGCACTGCAGAGCCCGCTCGAACTCACTGTGGTTGACCGTCACCAGGTCTCCGCCACTGGCACGGAGGAGGGTGTGCAGGTCGTCAGACGTGCCGTGAGTGTGCGGCTCGCGATCGAAAGCAACTCTGGCCAGCAGCGGAGCGGTGCTCGCGGCCGTGGTTGCCGGCGCGCCCTCACCGAACGCCGCGCGCCACGCCCGCACCATGGCGCAGTTCTGCTCCTGCTGGACGCCGAGAAAGCGTGGCAACCGGCCGACACGCGCGACATGTTCGAAAAGGATCCGATAGATGCCGATCGGGCCGAAGGCGGCGCTGATCGTCTGTGCCAGGTAGTCGTAACCGGGACCGCCGGTGAGCTGCTCGACCAGGAAACACCCGACGAACATCGAGGCGTGAAACCGCCAGCCCACCTGCGGCACCAGGGGCAGGTGATGCAATGTGGCGAACTCCCTGGCACTCCCCTTCACGTCGCGGGGATCCTCCACCGCGATGAGGTGTGCGTCGGGCGCCTCGAACACGCCGCCCTCGAGTACCGGCAGATTGTGCGCCGGGACGAAGCAATGCGTCGTGAGGCCGGCGCGCGCCGCATAGTCCGTCAGCGCCACCCCCGTGTTGCCGCCGGATTCGAAGACGACGGAGCGGTAATCGCGCAACAGACAGTGCGCGATGCTCACGCATCCGTCGATCGACTTGATCGTACGTGTATGCATGAGCGAGGTTTCGTCGAGGATATCGATCTGGACGCCGTGGTACGTTCCCAGCGCAAAGATACGCAGGCCTTCCGCTATGCTGGTATGCTCCTGCAAGTCCCTGAAACGACCGGCGTCGGCGCCCAGATCCGCGAAGCAGAGAGCGTGGCGGTAGCGCAGGACCACGCTCTGATCGGCCGCGGCGCGCTGGTCCACTGCCGCCGTGAGATCCTCTACGGAGTACCGCGTCATGCGCTCGTCCTCGCGGCGCGCTGCTGACCGAAGCGTTCGTCGTGGACGATGTCGGACAACGCCCGCAGCGCCTTCGGCGTCGGCGACTCTGCCGGGAACCCGAGCGGCACCAGGGCCACCGGCTCGATGCCGTCAGGGAGTCCGAGCAGCGTCGCGATCGCGTGTGCGAGTCCGGGATCACTCGGCTGATACGCACTCAGAAACACCGATCCCAAGCCGAGCTCCCAGGCAGCAAGCATCACGTAGGCGGCCGCCAGCACGCCGTTCTCACGCTCGCGTTGGTGGCCGCGCTGCCGCTCGATGCCGATCGCCACGATCACCGGAGCGTCGGCCAGAAAGTCGGCGGGATAGACGTGTTTGTCGGGCGGACAGTAGGCGTTCTTCAGGCGCGCCAGCGCCTGCTTGGTCGCGGGGTTACGAATGACAATGAAGCACCAGGGCTGTCCGTTCATCGACGACGGCGCGTGGCGAGCCGTATCGAGGATGGACTCGACCAGCTGATCGGGAACCGGTCGGGGTTCATAGCGACGCACCGCGCGCCGGCTTTTCAACAGCTGCCCGCCCGTCATCGTCTCTCCGCGCCAGGCATGGTCCCATCGATCGTTACGACACGCTTCATCAGATGGCTCGGCGCGAGCGCCGCCACCGCCACACGCGGCACCCAGCCGCGGCGGTAGAGCGTGAGCGCCGCGCGCTGGAGGTGATTGCCAAGGGTCTCCTTTTCCGCAGCCCACCGTATCTCCCGATGCCGCGACAGTGCAAGCGGCTCGGCAACATCGCGCAGCAACGCCTGCCGACGATCGGCGACGGCGGCGAGCGCCGTCATGGTCTCGAACACATAGCGATCAACGATCGACACGATGCGCGCCGGGCGGACTCCGCCAAACTCAAGGGTGCCGCCGAGGACGCCGCCGCAACTGCTAATGAAATCCGGGACACAAACGATCCCGCGACCGGCGAGCTCCTGCTCGGCGTCGGGACTCACCGGGTTGTTTGCACCCCCGCAGATGACCGGCGCGCGGATCGATCCGACGTTGCCCGCGTGAATGCTGTGGTGGCGCGCACACGGGCAGAGGAGATCGACCGGGAGCTCGAGGAGCTGCTCGCGCCGTAGCTGCTGCGCGCCCGTGTAGGCCTCCACCAGCCGGCTGCCCACGGTGGCGGCAAGGTCGCGGAGGCGATCGACGTCCAATCCCGCCGCCTCGTAGAGAGCTCCGCGCGACGTCGACACCGCAACGATACGTGCGCCGCCGCGCCGCAAGCGGTCGGCAACGGCGGCACCGACACTGCCAAACCCTTCGATGGCGACACGGCAGCCGGACAGCGGCTGGGCGCGATGGGCCAGCGAAGCCCGGACCGCGGCCGCACACGATGCGGCCGTGTAGTCGCCCGAGCGGTTGGCCTGCCAATCGTAGCGGCCGACCGGATGACCGCGCGTGTGCATCATCCAGCGGATGTCATCGGCGCGGGTACCGAGATCCGCATCCGGCACATAGACGCGGGTGCGCAGCAGTGGCTCGATCGCACCCGCAAACGCCAAGAGTCGATCGCGGCGCTGCTGCACGGGGGCATCGGGATCACCGTGTACGCCCGCCTTCGCCCCGCCTTGCGGCAAGCCCAGCAGGCCGTACTTCAGCGTCATCGCTCGGGCTGCGGCGCGAATCTCGATCTCCGTCAAATGTGCCACCAGACGAAGGCCTCCGCGCGCGCGCCCCTCGACCAAGGAGTCGACGACGACGAACCCCAACTCTTCGCCCTGTTGCTCGACGCGATACACCTGCTGCCCGTCGATGTCCGACCCCTGGATGCGGGCGGCGGGGGGCCGCACCCGCAGGTCCGACGCCGCGATGCAACTATCGAGTCCGAGTTCCCGCATAGAGCCGCTCCATGTCGTCCGCGGAGAGCGGTGGCCCGCTCAGGGCAGCGATGTTCTCGGCGAGATGGCCGGACGATCTCATTCCCACCAACGCGACGTCGACCCCGCGCAACTGGAGTACGGAGCGCAATAGCGTCTGCGCCGGCGTCCGTTCCTTGTGCTCGGACAACATCCCGGCAAGCGGCTGCGACCCGAATGCGGTGCCGCGATGGAACGGCTGGCGGCCGACCACGGCGACACCCAACTCGGCGGCACGCGGAAGAATCCGTTTGAGGTCGACGCTCGCCAAAGGATTCACCATCATCTGCAGAACGGAGATGCCGGGCTGTTGCACAGCTGCCAGCACAAACTCCGTCGTCGCGCCTTCCGCACACGAGATGCCGTAATAGCGGATCCATCCCTTTTGCCGCAGCCGCGCCAGGATCTCGAACAGCGCGTCGTCACCGAGCGCCCCGGCGGGCGGGCTGTGCAGATAGAACACATCCAAGTGATCGGTGCCCAAACGACGTAGGCTTCCCTCGATGGCCATCGAGATAAACCGTGGAGTGAAGCTGTGCCGCCGCGTCCGATCCGTGCCACGGCCGCGACTCGCGAGCCGCGGCGGTCGCACACGATGCAGCAAGCCTGCCGGCAGCCAACGGTCAAGCATGAGCACAGGCCACGATCGATAGCCTCCCTTCGAGCACAGAATGACCCGGTCCCGCTGACTCCGAAACACACTGCCGAGCAAACGCTCGCTGGCTCCATGATCATACGAATCCGCGGTATCGAAGAAATTGATCCCGCAGTCGAGGGCCTGCTCGAGCGTGGAGACCACCGCGCGACGCTCGCCCGTGGAAGAAGCCTGTGCGATCCGGTTGCATCCAAAGCCGATTGCCGAAGCGTGCAGATCCGTCTGCCCCAACCTCCGGTACTCCATGGCTTCGCATCATGCGGGTGCTAACCCGCGACGCCGGTGAGCATGGCGTTGACGGCGCCGCCCACGTCACCGTCAACATGAGGCTCTCCCATCAACGTGCGGAAGAGCGGTGCGAACTCCAAGGGGGAGAAGTCTACCGCCAGGTCGCACCGCCGTATGGAGGGCCCAGCCGCGAGGACAAGACCTGAGCGAGAATGATGGTTGCCCCGATGCGGTCCGACTCCCCGGCGCACGAGCACGGCGTGCGGGTGAACGATGCGCCGGGTCGAGTCACACGTGGGTCGCCAGTCGACTACCATATCTGGCAGTCGCAGCGGCGGTGTGCCATCAAACAGCTTCGCGGTCTGCGTGACGCGCTCGATCACCGCCTCACCCGAGTCGGCATCGACCAGCTGCAAGAAATCCGCCTCCAACCGCTGGAGCAGCGCTTCGTACTCAGCCCCGCGGTCGATCACGCCCAGCGGCTCGCGGCCTTTGAGGTTCACTCGCACGTAGCCGGTATAGTTGGCAGGAATGGAAAATGCGCTAGTCCGTGCCCAGTCCGTGCCCGTACGCAGCCACTTTGCCTGTGCGCGTGATCGCCGGCGCGCACCGAGTAACGTGTGCCACATCCCCAACATCCGCGGCGCATGCGGCTCCAACTTGCACAGGAGACGCGTGGAGTCGATTGGCGTGTGGTAGCCCAGTTGGCTACAGAACGCCTCCATCCACCCGCCGACCGGATATCCATCGATGATGCCGGAGTTCGAGACGACGAAGACATTCGGCGGCTCGGAGAATTCCCCCAGCACGCGGCCAATCTCACCATCAATCGCGGCGTAGGTTCGCCGCAACCCGTCGCGCAGGTGATCATCGTTTGCTGCGGCGTTGCCGACGCCGCGCTGATACTTCCGAAAGCGGTGGCCTGCCGCATGCGAATCGCCGAACACCACAACCACCAGGTCGAAGCGGTTCTTCGCAAGAAGATGGCGACACAGCACCCCCTTCTGCTCGATGCGACGCATAATACGCGACAGGATACGGTGGTCTCTCCATCGGCTACCCTGACGCTCGTCGGTGGCAATGGGCGCACCAACAACGGCACGCAACTCGGACAACAGCGCCGGCGGTTGTGTCTGCGCCGGCGCCTGTACGGAATGACTGCCCCAATTGACGACCTGGATGCCGTTCAGTCGCGGTAACAAAAGGCTGTCGGGCACATCCACGGTCATCACGACACGCGGCGAATTTGCCCAAAACGGCGGCGCGCTGGTGTCGCGCGGATCGAGCGCCCGCAGTTCGTAGGTTCCAGGGCGCAAGGGCCGCTGCAGATAGAGGCCATGGTCCTGGACGGAAATGCCGCTGAAGAACGACGTCCAGACGCCGTGGACGCTGATCATCTCGGGGCCGACAAGCCGGCCTGTGGTGCCCCGCTCAATGATCGAGGCAATCGTCGGGAGGCAGCCGTCACGTGCCCAGCCGAGGATGAGTTCCGGATCTGCCGCATCGAGTCCGAAAATGACGAGTGACGGACGAGCCATCTCTTTCGGGTGCATCGCGCCCAGTCTTGGGCGTTGCCCGTCACCAGGTCAAGGGCAGCGGCCCGGTGATGGCCATGTCTGTGAACCGATCACCGGTTGTGCCAAGAGAGTGTTTGATGGGCGGCGGGGACCAACAGTACTGGGACACAGTCGCGGCACAGTGGCAGCAGACAGCGCCGCAGCTCACGTGGCGGATGCACAGCGACCGCGTCAATGCCGCCCTACTCGCGCGTTGGCTACCGGCGGCGCGCCTGGGGCGTCTGCTCAAGACCGACGCATTCGACGAAGCAGCGGGCGCCGGCGTGGTTGCGCAGCTCGCCGCACGCGCCACGATGGTGATCGCCATCGACATCTCGCGCATAGCGTTGGCGGCCGCAGTCCGTAAGTACCCTGACCTCGCCGTGGCCGCCGCTGATCTTCGCCGTATACCCGTCGCCGACGAAACGCTGGACACGGTCGTATCGCTGTCCTCGCTCGATCACTTCGAGAGCCTCGACGAGTTGGCCGCCAGCCTGCACGAGCTACGTCGTGTGCTGGCCCCCGGCGGGCAGCTGATTCTGACCCTCGACAATGCGCGCAATCCGGCCGTCAGGTTGCGCAACGCGCTACCGTTCTCCTGGCTCAATCGGTGGGGAATTGTTCCGTACCGCGTCGGCAAGACGGTGGGACCGCGACAGTTGCAAATGCTGCTGATGCAGGCGGGATTGGAGGTCGAAGAGGTCGATGCGATTCTGCACACGCCGCGCGTGCTCGCCGTGGCGCTGGCGCAGGTGATCGATCGGCTGGGCTCCGAACGGCTGCGCCGCGGCTGCCTCGCGCTGTTCCTCGCCTGCGAGCAGCTGGCCCGCTTGCCGATGCGCTTCTTCACCGGCTACTTCGTCGCGGTGCGCGCCCGGCGTCCGTCAGGCCCCGTGCCGTAGCAGGCGCCTGACATCACCGTACGCCTCCACCCGCAGGAGCCGGAGCCCGCTCCAGTACACCGCGATGCCGATTGCCACATCAACCGCCAGCCGGGCGAGCATGCCGATGCGCGGCGCCAGCCACGCGTCCGCACCCGCAACACCCGCAGCCATCGTCGCGCCGGCAAGGAGTATCGGCCACAGGCCGGCGACCAACGACGCCTGGCGAAGGTCGATCAGCCGGCCGGCGAAAAAGAGCGTCGGCAGCGCAGTGAACGCGCTGGCAATGACACAGGCGGTGGCGACTCCGACGACACCCCAATGCAACCCGAGCACGATGGCCGCGATGGCCGAGAGCCGCTCCAGGAGGGCGAGACGCAGCTGAAGATCGGTCCGACCCTGTGATAGATACAGACTCGCCGCCAGGGCGCTGATACTTTGCACCAAGCCGGCGAGGCTTAAGATGCGCAGGAGCGGAACCGCCTCCTGCCACTGACGGCCGAGGACACCGACGACCAACGGTTCCGCCGTCGCCAGAAGTCCCAGGCACATCGGAACGGTCGCCAGCGCCACGGCCGGAATGGCCCGCCGGTAGACGGCGCGGATCCGCGCCGCGTCGTGCTGCATCACGGACAGCGACGGAAACATCACCCGCACGATCGAGCGTGACACGTACCAGACAGGAATCCTGGTGACGTTGTAGGTACGGACGTAGAGCCCAAGCGCGTTCGAGCCGAGGAACTTCCCGATCAGCAACCGGTCGACGGGAGCCGCCGAGAGGTTCAACAAGCGGGCACCGAGGCGGCGCGTACTGAACCGCAGCAGGTCACGCAGCGCCGCGGCCCGCAGCGTGAACCGTGGGCGCCAGCGACTCGCGCGCCAGAGGAGCAGACTCTCCACCAGCGACGTGAGCAGCAGGTCGGCGGCCAGGCCCAGCACCCCGAAACCCCACCACGCGAGCGCCACCGCGCTCACACTGGCCACGACGGCCGCCGCGCATTGGAGACGGGCAATGACGCCGAATTCGAGCCCTCGCGCCAGCAGGGCGCGCGGCACGACGCCGATCGCATCGAAGATAAACAGAGCGGATAGTATGACCGCCAGCGGCGTGAGCGCCGCGACCCCATAGAGCGAAGCGATCGTCGTGGCACACCCGACCTGGACGCCGGTCCACACACAGCCGGCCAGGAGCAGAACCCAGAACACTGACGATCGATGTGCCTCGGTGACCTCTTGCCATTGCACCAGTGCGTCCCCCAGACCCAGCTCGGCAAGCGGACCGGCCATTTGCGCCAGCGCCGTCACCATGGCGATCAGGCCGAAGTCACGCGGCGACAGCAGCCGGGCAAGCACCACGCTGAAAGCCAGACGAATCGCCTGCTCGAGGAGGTCACCCGAAACACTCCACTTGATGGCGTCCAGTGCACGCGCTCTGTAGTCTCCGGCCACACCCTCTCCCATGCCGAGATTGCCGCGCTCCCAGGCGATGCGCACTCTCGACCTGCGGGGCGATTGATACCGTCGCCGCGCGGCAAGCGCAAAGCCGGAATCCGGCGGACGTTGGCGGAAGGCGCATCTGCCAACATCGTTTGAGGTAAGACCGCCTAGGACTCCCGCGGACGCCGACGGACTTTCCCCCGATCGGCCTCACATGCAGGAGGTCCGCGGTTCGAGTCCACGTGCGCGACTCGACTCCTTCCTGGCCTGCCGCGACTACCCGCGTGCGCCGTCGCGGCTGCGGCGTGACCACGCGCTCACTTTGGCGCGCACCGTGCGCGGATCCAGATCCAGACGCTGGCCGGTTTCCTCGTAGCTCGCCGTTTGCGCATACACGCTGGCGCAGTGGCATTGCAGCAGCTCCGCGCCGGTGCCCGAAGAGCTCCGCCTCGATCAAGCCCGGGTTGAGCGCCGAGAGGTTCACGGCAGGGGAACGCCACGGCGGGATCGGCGGCAAAGCGCTTGGTCGCGCGGTCGAAGGGCACGTACAACGAGCGGGCGATCGCCCGCGCTACCAGCTCCTTGCCGGTGCCTGATTCGCCAGTGATCAGCGTCGGCATGTCGGCCATGCGGTCGTAGAGATGCTCGCGATAGCGGCGGGCATCGTAGGTGAAAATCGATTGCCACACGCTGGCGCGCAAGCGCGCCGCCGGCAGCGAGTCGCCGAGGATCTGGCGAAAGATGTGGTGGAAGGCGCGGCGGGCTTGAAAGCCGAGGGCGAATGGTCCGATGGGGTCAGGTCTGGAATTTGGAAATTGTCGCGTCAGGCATAGTCTGTCGTGCCACACCTCTCGCCTTCCTCCAACGCTCCGCCCGCGGGGTGGGGCAAGACGGCTGCAACCAAAACGCCCTCACCTCCTTGCCCGCGGGCGGTCACTATGCCGAGATTCGGCTCGGCTTCGGTGCTGGCTCGACACGTGCTCCGGCGCTCCGGCGGTATTCCGTTATGGCACGGCCACTCCGCATCGAGTTTCCGGGCGCCGTCTATCACCTCACCGCCCGCGGCAACGAACGCCGACCGATCTATCGCACCGACAGCGACCGGCGGCACTTCCTGGCTGTGCTCGCCGACGTCGCCGCACAGTACCGCCTGCTCGTCCACGCCTATGTGTTGATGGACAACCACTACCACATCCTGGCCGAGACGCTGGAGGCCAACCTGGCGCGGGCAATGCGCCGGCTCAACGGCGTCTACGCCCAGCAGTTCAATCGCACGCACCGCCGTGTGGGCCACCTGTTTCAGGCCCGCTACAAAGCCCTCCTCGTCGATCGCGACACCTATCTGGTAGAGCTCAGCCGCTACATCCACCTGAATCCCGTACGCGCAGGCCTGGTCGGGCGGGCGCAGGACTACGCCTGGAGCAGCTCCTCCGCCTACGTTGGCCGGCTGCCCACTCCTCCGGCGTTTCTGACGCTCGCCGAAATCCTTGGACACTTCGCGCCGTCCACACCGTGCGCTCAGGTGCGCTACCAAGCATTTCTGCAAGAGGCCGAGGAGGGGCGCGCGGGTTCAGCACCGCTGGAGCGCGTCGTCGGACAAATGCTCCTCGGTGCTCCGGACTGGGTTGCGGCCGTCCGCCAACACCTGGCAGCGCCTGCGCACCATGGATCGCGCCGTCTCGCACACGACCTCGAGGTCCCCGCCGCACGGCAGCTGCAGCTGCGCCCGCAGCTCGACCAGATCATTGCCGCCGTCGGCGATATCCTGGCGGTCGATCCCGCGATCATCCGCAGCCACCATTCCCGCCACTTGGGGCGCGCGGTGGCGATGTATCTCGCCTACACGACCGGTGGCCTTCTGCAACAAGAGATCAGTGCGGCCTTCGGAGTGCAGCGCTACGCGGTCAGCAAAGCAGCGGCCGCGGTCCGCCGCACCGCCGAACGCAACGTCCGCCTGCGCCGATTGATCAACAGTATTCGGTCCCGCCTCGCCCAATAATCATCGCAGCCCGCGTCATCATCAGCGTGTGTCCGGTATCGCCGCACCTCCTGCGTCGCCATTTTCCACTTTTCAGACCTGTCCCCATTTGTGTTCCCTCCTGTTCTGGAACCTTCTGGGGCTCCGCGGACGATATGGCACGCCGCGCGCCGTTTTCCACGGCTCGCCTCCTGTGGTACCACCGGCCGCAACCCATGTTGCTCACCGCAGGACGATGGAATTTCTGACGACGCCCGCCGCTCGTTTCGAGCACCTCAAGGACTATCCGTTTGCGCCACACTTTGTGCCGGTCGACGACGACGGCTTGCTGATGCACTACGTCGACGAGGGGCCGGCCGCGGGACCCGTCGTGCTGCTGCTGCACGGCAATCCGACCTGGTCGTACCTGTATCGCTCGATGATTCCCTTATGCGTGCACGCCGGGCTGCGCGCCGTCGCGCCCGACTTGATCGGATTCGGGAAATCGTCGAAGCCCGTGCACTGGCAAGACCACCGCTATCAAGCCCACTGCGACTGGCTGCGGCAGCTGATCGAGCGCCTCGACCTGCGGGACATCACCCTGTTCTGCCAGGACTGGGGATCGCTGATCGCCCTGCGATTGGCCACGCAAGCCGAGCGCCGGTTCGCGCGCATCGTGGTGACTAACGGCGCGTTGCCCGATAGCCCGGTCCATGGCCTGCGCGCCGCAGCGCTGCGGCTCGTTCAGCACGCCATGCGGGTCACGCCGTGGCTGCCGATCGAGCGCGCGCTGCAGTTCGGCACCATCCGCGCGCTGGACGAGGCGGAGCTGCGCGCCTACCGCGCTCCGTTCCCCGACATCGGCTACATGTCGGGCATCCGCGGCCTGCCTCAACAACTTCCGCTGTTCGCGGGTGGTCGGGAAATCGCGGCCAACCGCACCGCCTGGGGCGTGCTGGAGCGCTGGGAAAAGCCGCTCCTTACGCTCTTCAGTGATGGCGAGTGGATCACGCGCGCCTTCGCGCGGCCGCTGCAGACACGTGTGCCCGGTGGCCGCGGCATGCCGCACCGCACCGTACCCGGCCGCCACTTCGTCCAGGAGGACAGCGGCCGTGAGCTGGCCGCGGCGCTCATTGAGTTTGTTCGCGCGTATCCGTGAGGAAGCCCGAACCGTGTGCGAGACTGTTGCCATTGGCTTGCTTTAGCCAAGCTCTAAGCGGTCTGACCATTCCAACAGCCTGAAACGTTTCAGGATGCTCGCGAATGGAGGGCAGATCTCACGCTTGCAGCCCGCACTTCAGGCGTGGAATGCGCCGAGAGAGCCAGCGCCTGCTAGGCCCCCGCCACCTTGTCGCACATCGCACCGCGCCTACAGAGTGAGCCGCATCCTTGCGCTAAACCGCGCAATTGGCCCAAGAAAATCGGCTCTTAAGGCTTACAACACACGGAGGTCGTAGTGGACCAAGCCGGTGGACTGCGTGTTGGCGGCGTCAAGCGCCGGATCGACGCACCGGGTCGGGGTCAGGTCTGGAATGTGGAAAAATTATCATTCTAGGCGTTGTACATACTTCCGCGCTTGTTCCAGAACATGCACACCCGACTGGTCCAATCACCAGAGCCGGCGTCGGCATAGCGTGTTTGCTGTATTGCCATCGTGCGTCGCCATTTTCCACTTTCCAGACCCGTCCCCGCCCATCCGTCCCCGCCCATCACGCGCGTCCCCGCCTATCACGCGCACCTCACCGAACCCTTGACAGCGGGCCGGCCGCAAACGCATAGTTCGCGCCCCTCGACAGCTGCGGTCACGGGGCAAACCACCGTGAGGAAAGGTCACCCATGACGAGATTCGGAATCGCTGCCCTACTTGCCGTCGCTATGACCCCACTGTCATCCGGGGCTGTCATGGCCCCACTGAAGTGCCTGACCGGCACCGACCCCGTGGTCGCCGGTGACGCAGCGCAGATTTCGACGATCCGCAGCCTGATCGATAGCACCTGCCCGTGCGCCAGCTTTGATGGAAGCAAAGGCAAGACGCATCGCGCCTACGTGGCGTGTGCGGTTCAAGTCATCAAGACACAGGCGGCCGTACCTCCGGGCGCCCTGCGCCCGCAATGCAAGCTCACCGTCACGAGCTACTACATGCGGTCGACCTGCGGGCGGCTTCCGGCCTCCCATGCGGCGCCGTGTATCACCACGGTGCTCAAAACCGGCAAGCTGTCGTGCTCCATCAGGGCCACGACGAAGAAGGACGGCATCACCGCCGCGAACCGCTGCAACAGTAGCGCCCGCTTCCATCGCGTCGCTTGCCCCGTCTATACGGCGTGTATCGACGCGGCCGACACCAACCACGACCTGCTCGTCGCCGCACCGGGAGACAGCGGGAATTGCGTGAGCCTGCCGCTGCCGACCTCAACCGCCACAGCTACGATGACCATCACGCACAGCCCGACCGGGACGCCGACGATTACCCCGACCGCAACGTTGAACACACCGTCGAGCACGCCAACCCAGACCGCGATACCTACGAGCACGCCAACCCAGACCGCGATACCGACGAGCACACCGACCGACATGCCGACCAGCACGCCAACGCAGACGCGAACCGTGACCTCGACACCCGACGTCACCGGACCCGTGGTCGTGTTCAATACGCTGCCGTCCATGATCGGCAACGGACAGAACCTGACTGCTACCGGCACCACCGATCCATCCGGCGTTGCATCCGTGACCTATAAGTACTGCGCCGGGACCGTGTGCACACCAACGACGACAATCGGCTCGAGCAGCAGCGGCCCCGACTACCTGGTCAGTTGGTCTGCGCAACCCGCCGATGGGACCTACCAGGTGTCCGCGACCGCCGTCGACGGATTCAGCAATTCCAATGAATCCGCCACGCAGACGGTCATCGTCGACAACACGGCACCCAGCTCGACGGTGTCGTCGCCCGCGGTGGCAACCATTTACTCGAGTAGCGGCACGACTTACGCGGCCACCAATAATTACGCGGGTGAGAGCGGCTGGTCAGGGAGCATCTCGGGAACCGCCAGCGACAGCGCCTCCGGCGTACAAACGGTCAAGGTCAGCATTCAGCAGGTCAGCAGCGGCAAGTATTGGGACGGCGCTGCGTTCACCAGCACGCCGGAGGTCTTCAGCACTGCCAGCGGAACCACCAGCTGGTCGCTGACCTTCGCCGCCTCGAACTTTCCTGCCGGTGGCGAATACAAGGTCCGCCCCCAGGCCACCGACGCCGCCAGCCACACCGAGAATGCCAGTCAGGTCAGCTTCTTCGTAGACTACGATCCCAGCCACGCCATTTTCGTGAAACCAGCGGGCAGCGACTCGAATGACGGTCTGACACCGTCGACCGCGAAACTCACAATCGGTGCAGCGGTAGCGATCGCGACCAACACGCGGCCGCTGGTTGCGATTGCGTCCGGAACCTATGGCGGGACGGTGAACATCAGCAGCGGCACTGCGGATCCAACCATTCTCCGCGGCGGCTACGACACGAATTTCAAGCGCGGGTCCGTGGGGACGAACGCGGTGACGGTCACTGGTACCGGCGGCGCCAATACCACCGGAGTGCTGGTCTCTACATTCGGTGCGGCGCTCCAACAGCTCACCATCAACAGCGGTACGGCCAGTGGTGCCGGCAGCAGCGCCTACGGGTTGAGGGCGGTGAGCACTTCGAATGTAGCGGTGGCGAACTGCAGCATCTCCGCCGGCGCCGCTGTCGGAGGAACCAACGGCTCCACGCCGACCGGCACTCTGACTGCCGGAAGCACCGGAGCCAACGGGAGCGACGGCGGCAATCACCTCATTCCCGCCGGTGCAACCGGCGGCGGCACCGGTGCGAACGCCGGCGGCAACGGCGGCGACGGCGGCGGCACGACAGGCATGGGCGGAGCAAACGGTGGGACCGGCGGCAGCGGCGGCTGCAACAACTGCCGCTCCAATTCCAACTACAGTGGTGCCGGCGGTGCAGGTGGTATGGCCGGCGCGAACGGCGCGACCGGCTCCGCGGGTGCGGCAGGCACGCCTGCTTATGCAGCGACGTACTCACCCACGAGCGCCGGCGCCGGTGGTAGCGGTGCGAACGGTGGCGGCGGCGGCGGTGGTGGCGGCGGCGGCCGGGCGTGCGATGACAGTCTCTGTGCGGGCCAATCGACCGGTGGCGGCTCCGGTGCAAAGGGTGGTGGCGGCGGCCAAGGCGGTGGCGGCGGCACGGCCGGCACCGCGGCTGGAGGTTCCTTCGCCGTTTACAGTTTCAACGCGACGGTCACCATTGACGCCAACACCACGCTCGCTGCCGCCAACGGCGCCACCGGCGGGAACGGCGCGATCGGCCAGACCGGTGCGACCGGCGGCAGCGGCGGCACCGGCGGGAACGGTCATATCGCCGACTGCTGCACCGGTTCGCCCGGTACCGGCGGTGGCGGTGGCGGTCAGAACACCAACGGCGCTGGCGGTGGAGACGGGGCCGCAGGCACGTGCTGCAATGGCGCGTCCGGTGGTGCTGGCGGCGGTGGGGGCGGGGGGAAGGGCGGCACCGGCGGTACGGGAGGCGGCGGCGCGGGCGGCTCGTCTGTGGGAATGCTGTCCAAGGGTTCCGGCGGCATCAGCTTCGGCGGCAGCCTCGCCACTCAAGTCACGATCGGCACGGCCGGTGGCGGCGGCTCGGCCAGCGGCGGCAACGCCGGCACAGCCGGAACCGCTGCCAAAACCCTCGTCGTACCGTAATGACTGAACTGCCGGCGGGGTAAGGCTTGACCCCGCCGGAGTAGGTGACGGGCTTGAAGTGATCCCTCGCCGCTCGCTGCAGCAAGTGTTCCTACCGGACGGCGCGGTCCAGATATACAAGGCGAACAGTCAATGACTCGATGGATCGTACGGGTCGCTGCTGTGCGCCCGCTCGACTTCGTCGGAGACGCCGTCGCCGTCGTAGTCCAAACGGGCGGCGGCCGTGATCTCGATCCGTGCGGGCTCCCACCAGCGCGAAGGTGCGGGTCCATTCGGATAGATTCGGAGCGAATTCACGTTGTTGGAATGGTGCGACCACGCGAGCCCGGTCAGGATTTCAACACGTACACCTGCACCGAATTTTCGGGAGGGACACCCGTCAGATACGGTACCGCGCCAGCCATTGGTTGGCCCACCCTCACAGGTGTCACTTTCGTCGTTGAATCGAGACTTTGCCACGCTCAGGGACCGGGCGTGCCCGGCGTCGGGGTGGGAAACGGGGTCGGGGTCACGACCCGTACGACGATCTGCGCCGTCGGCCCGATGTTGCCTACCACGTCCGCCAGTTGCACGGTAAACAGTGAGTCGCCTTCTGGAAACGCAGCGGTCGCCGACACTTGATCGCAGAACTGCGCCGTCGGCGGGATGGGGCTCAATGTTGAATCGTTCCCGGTGTTATCGAGCGTGCACGGTGTGGCCGGCAGGTGGAACTCAAAGCGACACGCAAAATCCGCCAACGCATCGGTGACAAACTGACTCGGCCCAAAGTCCGGCGGATTGATCGCGGGAATACCGCCGCCGTCCGGCCCGATGTCGCACACCGCCGTACTGCCCCTTCCCATGTTCTGCGTATTCTCAATCTGCAAGTCCGGCGCCTGCACGGCATGACCGCTGTTATCCAGTGCCACGTCGAGGTTCGAACCAACCTTCGCGCCGCTGGTTCCCGGTCTCGCCTCGATGACGAGCAAGACGCGTCCGCCGGTTGCTAAAAACAGTCGCCGACCCTGCGCATCAAAGGCCGGGGTGGGCGAAGGCGTGCCGGCACAAGTACACGACGGCACGTCACACGCAAAGCAACCGTCGGCATTGGCGATGCCGAAAAACGTCACCTGCGGTCCGGCGTTCGGCGGCGTCGGGGGCGGCACCGGCGTTGGACTGTACGTAGTGGTTGGCGTGCGCGTGGTGGTCGGCGTGCGCGTGGCGGTTGGTGTGCGGGTGCTCGTCGTTGTCGGCGGCGGCGTAGGTGTAGGCGAGGGCGAGAACGTCGGCGTCGCAGTCGGCAAATTTGTCGGTGTACGTGTCGATGTCCACGTCGGCGTGTTGGTCGGCGTCCGCGTCGATGTCTGGGCTGGCGTGTTCGTCGGCGTCGGCGTGGGGGACAAGGTCGGTAACGGCGTGGCGGTATTGGTCGGTGTTCGCGTATTGGTCGCGCTCGGCGTCGGCGTTACCGACGGTGTGCCTGTAAACGAGACGGTCGCACTCGCGGTCGCCGTTGGTGACGGTGTACCGGTAGGCGTGCGTGTCGGCGTGGCCGTGCCCGTATTGGTCGGCGGTGGGGTGTCCGTAAATGAGACGGTCGCACTCGCGGTCGCCGTTGGTGACGGTGTGCCGGTAGGCGTGCGTGTCGGCGTGGCCGTGCCCGTATTCGTCGGCGGTGGGGTGTCCGTAAACGAGACGGTCGCACTCGCGGTCGCGGTTGGTGACGGCGTGGCGGTAGGCGTGCGCGTCGGCGTCGGCGTGGCCGTGTTCGTCGGCGACGGTGTGCCTGTAAGCGAGGCGGTCGCACTCGCGGTCGCGGTTGGTGACGGCGTGGCGGTAGGCGTGCGCGTCGGCGTCGGCGTGGCCGTGTTCGTCGGCGACGGTGTGCCTGTAAGCGAGGCGGTCGCACTCGCGGTCGCCG
>Ga0265331_10001205_pt1 | contig 19491 bp, 18 predicted proteins | sample 41923metaG_FD_202088 | JGI IMG/M metagenome (GOLD analysis project Ga0265331, IMG submission 202088) | Rhizosphere microbial communities from Carex aquatilis grown in University of Washington, Seatle, WA, United States - 4-19-23 metaG | ecosystem: Host-associated > Plants > Roots > Rhizosphere... | reverse complement strand
TGCGCCTCGCCGGCGGCGCCCTGCGGCGCGAGACCGAGGGCTGGCGCGGCGCCATCGTCGAGGCTCTCGCGCGCGTCGAAAGCGACCTCGACTTTGCCGATGAGGCGGAGGTCTCGGGCGTCTCGCAGGCCGAGCTTGAAACCCTGCTCACGCCGACCCTAGCGCAAATGGATCGAGCGCTCGCTTTGGCGCCGGCTTCCGAGCGTCTGCGCGAAGGCTTTCTGGTCGCAATCCTCGGTCCACCCAACGCGGGGAAGTCCACCCTCCTCAACAGGCTGGCGCGGCGCGAGGCTGCGATCGTCTCCGAGGAGCCGGGAACGACGCGCGATCTGATCGAGATCGACCTCGACCTCGACGGCCTGCCGATCACGCTCGTGGACACGGCGGGGCTGCGCGAGAGCGAGAGCGCCGTCGAGCGGATCGGCGTTGCGCGCGCCCGCGCCCGCGCCGGCAACGCCGATCTGATCCTCTGGCTCTCGGAAGGGGGCGCCGAGCCGTCCCCGGATTTTGGGTCTGAGGCGGCGGAGGTCCTGCGCGTGGCGACCAAGGCCGATGCGGTATCATCGGCGGCAGGCGCCCTGGCGCTCTCCGCCAAAGAAGGGGCCGGCGTCGAAACGCTCTGTGGCGAGATCGCGCGTCGCGCGGTTTCAGCGCTGGGCGACGGCGGCTCGGCGCTCATTGCGCATGCGCGGCAACGTTCGGAGCTGGAAGCGGCGCGAACCCGTCTGCGCGCCGCGCTGGGAAAGGACATGGCCCCCGAGCTTGTCGCGGAGGATCTGCGCCTCGCCCTCCGCGCGCTCGAGCGGATCGCCGGGGCGGTGGACGTCGAGGAGGTGCTCGACCTGATTTTCTCTCGTTTTTGTATCGGGAAGTGAGTATGTTTCACGTGAAACACGGGGCTCGACCGGATCGGCGAGCCATTCTCCTTTCCACGACGATCACATGCGCAGTTCTCGAAGGACTCCAACGCCGTCATGTCCGGGCTTGTCCCGGCCATCCACGTTTGCGCTGAGGCCGCCAAGCCGGGAGGCGATATGCGAACGGCGACGTCGCGCGCCCTTTGCCCCATGAGTTGCTTCGACGTCATCGTCATTGGCGGCGGACACGCCGGCTGCGAGGCGGCCGCCGCCGCGGCTCGGGTCGGCGCGCGCACGGCGCTGGTCGTGCAGTCCCGCGCGGACCTCGGCGTCATGTCCTGCAATCCGGCGATCGGCGGGCTCGGCAAGGGCCATCTCGTGCGCGAGATCGACGCGCTCGACGGGCTCATGGGGCGAATCGCCGATGCGGCCGGCATTCAGTTCCGCATGCTCAACCGCTCCAAGGGCCCCGCGGTGCGCGGTCCGCGCGCCCAGGCCGACCGCCGCCTCTACCGCGAGGCGATGCGCGCGGAAATCGAGGCGACCGAGAATCTGACGCTCGTCGAGGGTCTGGCCTGCGATCTCGAAATTTCCGAGGGGCGCGTCTCCGCCATTCGTCTCGCCGACGGCCGGACGCTCCGGGCGGGCGCCGTCGTGCTGGCGACCGGCACCTTTCTCAACGGCATGATCCACATCGGGCAGACGCAGCATCCCGCCGGCCGCATGGGCGACCCCCCTGCCCGCGAGCTTGGGGCGAGCCTGCGGCGCACGGGCTTCGCTGTCGGTCGGCTTAAGACCGGCACGCCGCCACGGCTCGACGGGACGACGATCGACTGGGCCTCGCTAGAGGAGCAATGGGGCGACGAGGAACCCGAGCCCTTCTCCTCGATGACCGAATGCATCGTCAATCCGCAGATCGCCTGTCACATCACGCGCACGACGCCGCAGGCCCATGCCGTCATCGCGCGCGACCTTGCCCTGTCGCCGCTGTTCACGGGTGCGATCTCGGGCCCCGGTCCGCGCTATTGCCCCTCGATCGAGGACAAGATCACCCGCTTTGGCGACCGCGACGGCCATCAGATTTTTCTTGAGCCCGAGGGGCTGGACGATCAGACCGTCTATCCCAACGGTGTCTCGACCTCCTTGCCGCAATCGACCCAGCAGGCCTTCATCAACGCGATTCCCGGCCTCGAGCGCGCGCGCATCCTGCGCCCCGGCTACGCCATCGAATATGACTATGTCGATCCGCGCGAGCTTACGCCCAGCCTCGAGACGAAGCGCATCGCCGGTCTCTTCTTCGCTGGCCAGATCAACGGCACGACGGGCTATGAGGAGGCGGCGGCGCAAGGTCTTGTCGCCGGGCTCAACGCGGCGGCTTTCGCCGCCGGCCAAAGCCCCATCGTCTTCGACCGGGCCGAGGCCTATCTCGGCGTGATGATAGACGATCTCGTCACGCGCGGCGTCAGCGAGCCCTATCGCATGTTCACCTCGCGCGCCGAATATCGTCTGTCCTTGCGCGCCGACAACGCGGATGAGCGCCTGACCCCGCGCGGCCTGGCGCTCGGATGCGTCGGCGAGGCGCGGGCCAGCCGCCACGCGGCGCGCGCCGAAAAACTCACTCGGGCGCGCGAGATGCTCCTGGAGCGCTCGCTCACCTCCTCGGCGGCGGCGCGCTACGGCCTGCCGGTCAATCAGGACGGCCAAAGGCGCAGCGCCTGGACGCTGCTCTCCTTCCCTGACATCGGCTTCGCGCGACTCCACGAAATCTGGCCAGAGCTTGCCGCCATCGAGCCGGCGGTCGCGGCGCAGGTCGAGATCGACGCGCGCTACGCGGTCTATCTCGACCGCCAGGCGGCCGACATCGAATCCTATCGCCGCGACGATCAGCTCGCTCTACCTGCGACGCTCGACTATGGGGCGATCAAGGGCCTCTCGACCGAGCTCGCCGGGCGGCTCTCGAAACTGCGGCCGCGCACGCTGGCTCAGGCGCAGCGCATCGAAGGCGTAACGCCCGCCGCGCTGACGCTCCTCGCCGCCCGGGCGCGGCGCGCGTGATGGGGAATTCGCGCGAGCTACGGCAGGCGCGCACTCCGCTGCCTTCCAAGCCCGGCCATGACGCGTCGTGGAGATGCGCGTTCGTCTTAGCCCAGCGAGCGGGTACCCGATGACCACTCCCCCGGCCAAGGACCGCGTCGAGGCGCTGCGGCTCTGCCCCGCTTTGCAACAGGCCGAGCCGGAGCTCGAAATCTATGAGCGGATGCTGCGGGAGTGGAACCCGCGCATAAACCTCGTCTCGGCGTCGACGCTCGCAGAGGTTTGGACCCGGCATTTCGCCGATTCGGCGCAGCTCCACGAGCATCTGCCGCACATCTCCCGCTGGGCGGACCTCGGCTCGGGCGCGGGCTTTCCGGGTATGGTTCTGGCGCTGCTGTTGAAGCATCGCCCCGGCGCGAGCGTCAGCCTCATCGAGAGCGATCAGCGCAAGGCGGCCTTCCTGCGGGCTGTTTCACGTGAAACAGGCGCCCCGGCCAGGGTGATCTGCGGACGAATCGAATCGGAGCTGCCGAAACTTGTAGGCGCGGTCGAAGGCGTGAGCGCCCGCGCGCTCGCTCCTCTCGGCCAGCTTCTCGAGTGGAACCGCGAACTCCTGTTGAAAAACGCCATGGGCGCCTTCTTAAAAGGAGAAAATTGGCGCGCCGAATTGACCGGAGTCGAGGCCGAAGTTAATTTTTCGCTTGTCGAAACGGTCAGCCGCACGCATCCTTCGGGGCGAATCGTCGTCGTGACATGTCGGGATCGACCGGTTTCATCATAAAGGGCGTTGCCGTGACAGAGGCTCTTCCTGCTCCGCGCGTCCTGGTTCTCGCCAATCAGAAGGGCGGCGTCGGCAAGACGACGACCGCGATCAACCTCGGCACGGCGCTCGCCGCCGTCGGCGAGACCGTGCTGATCCTCGATCTCGATCCGCAAGGCAACGCCTCGACGGGGCTGGGCGTCGACCGCAAGAGCCGCAAGCTCTCGACCTATGACGTGCTGCTCGGCGAATGTAGCCTCGCGGAGGCGACGGTCGATACGGCCGTTCCGCGCCTGTGGCTCGCCCCTTCGACGCTCGATCTGCTCGGCGTCGAGCTCGAGATCGCCTCCGACAAGGATCGCAGCTTCCGCCTGAAGCGCGCGCTCGCCGAGCTCCTCGCCAGCGAAATTCAGCCGGGCGCGCGCCTTTACAGCTATGTGCTGATCGATTGCCCGCCGTCGCTCAATCTGCTGACGATCAATGCGCTGGCCTCGGCCGACGCCGTGCTCGTGCCGCTGCAGTGCGAGTTCTTCGCGCTGGAGGGGCTCTCGCAGCTGCTCTCTACCGTCGATCAGGTGAAACGCACGCTCAACCCGAAGCTCTCGATCCACGGCATCGTGCTGACCATGTTCGATCCGCGCAATAATCTCGCCAATCAGGTCGTCGAGGACGTGCGCCGCTTCATGGGCGACAAGGTCTATGAGACGATGATCCCGCGCAATGTGCGCGTGTCGGAAGCGCCCTCCTATGGCAAGCCGGTGCTGCTCTACGACCTCAAATGCACGGGCAGCCAAGCCTATCTGAAGCTCGCCTCCGAGGTCATTCAGCGGGAAAAGCGACTGCGCGCCGCAGCCTAGCGGCGCACCCTCCGACCGCTGACGCTGTCCGGGTCGGATCGTTTCGGATCATAAAGGAAAATCGTCATGGGAGAGGAGCTGCGTCCGCGCCGTCTGGGGAGAGGCCTTGCGGCCCTGATCGGCGATGCGGAGGTCGCTCCCGCAGCTGACCGCCGGCATGGGCAAAGGCGCGTGCCGATCGAGTTCCTGCGGCCCAATCCGCGCAACCCGCGCATCAATTTCCGCGAGTCCGACCTCGCCGATCTCGCCGCCTCGATCCGCGAGAAGGGCGTGATTCAGCCCGTCATCGTGCGCACGATCGCCGGACTCGCCGACGCCTATGAGATCGTGGCCGGCGAGCGGCGCTGGCGTGCGGCGCAGCTCGCGCATCTCTCTGAAATTCCCGTCGTCATCCATGAGCTCGACGACCGCGAGGCCTTGGAGCTCGCCATCGTCGAGAATGTGCAGCGCGCCGATCTCGACGCGATCGAAGAAGCGCGCGGCTACCAGCGCCTCATTGAGGAGTTCGGCTACGCGCAGGGCGATCTCGCCAAGGTCATCGGCAAGAGTCGCCCGCATGTCGCAAACACCTTGCGCCTGCTGCAGCTGCCGGCTTTGACGCGCCGGCTCGTCTCGGAGGGCGAGATTTCCGCCGGCCATGCGCGCGCGCTGCTCTCGGTCAAATCGCCGGAGGCCGTGGCGGCCAAAATCGTGGCGGAAGGGCTGACCGTGCGCGACGTCGAGCGCATCGCTCAGAGGGAGGCGGAGACGGCGGGGACGCCGAGCCCGCGCGCCAAAAAGCGCGAGGAGGGCAAGGACGCCGACACGCGCGCGCTGGAAAAAACCTTGACCGACGCGCTGGGGCTCACCGTGTCGCTGCACGGCCTCGGCGAGGAGCGCGGCGAATTGCGCATCCGCTACGAGACTTTTGAGCAGCTCGACGCACTGTGCCGGAAGCTGGCGGGGTGAGCGACGTCAAGCAAAGCGCTGCAAGACTAATGTCTCAAAATGGCGCATTTACTATTCCTTAAGCTTCGGCTGGACGCCGTTAAGAACTCGTTTACTTTATAAGCCTGCCCGGTTGTCGTGGGGAGGCGATAAGTGAAACGGTTCGGCGGCGCGCAATTCTCCAAAAAGCCCCGAGCGGCGCTTGCCGCCGCGCTGAAGGTGGGACTGCTGCTCCTCGGAGTGCTGGCGCTTTCGCTTCAAACCGGAGCGCTTCAGGCCGCGACGTCCAGGGCGAGCTTCGCGCCGGTCGGAGAAGAGTCCTCGGTCCCTTACGGCTGGATGGACTTCTGCAGCCGCCAGCCGCAGGAATGCGACCAGCCCGCCCTCCCCGCCGAAAACTTCAAGCTGACGTCGAAGGCGTGGAAGCTGCTCGGCCAGATCAACGCTCAGGTGAATGCGACCATCGAGCCGGTCTCCAATCTCGAGCATTGGGGAACGCTTGCGGACCATTGGGACTATCCGCTCGACGGCAAAGGCGATTGCAAGATCTACGCGCTGGAGAAGCGCCGGCAGCTCATCGAGCGCGGCGTTCCGCGTCAGGCTCTGCTGATGACCATCGTCAAGGATCACCACAATATGGGCCACACGATCTTGACCGTGCGCACGGACAAGGGCGATTTCATCCTCGACAATCTCACCGACGACATTCTGTCCTGGGACGAGACGGGCTATAAGTTCCTGAAGCGCCAGTCGCAGGAAGACCCGAACGTGTGGCTCGCGATCCTCTCCGCCGCCTCCCCCCGCAAGATCAGCGCGCGCTGACCGCTTGGCTCAGGCCTTCCGGCCGTGCTGGCGCTCCTCATGCGGGGCGGGCTTGCGCTTGCGAAAAAGCTTCTGCACGTCTTCCGTCTCTTGCTGCTCGTAAAGATCGGGCGTCCAGCGCGGCATCACCTCCGTGGTGAAAGCCTGCGTGTTCTTGCTGAGGAAGCTCCGCATTCTCGATAGCTCGTCACGCCAGCCGATGGCGCGCTTGAACCGGGATCCAATGTCCTCGCTCGTGAATTTGACGTCGGAAGCGAGATTGAGGAATTCGACGGCGTTATCGACGGTCATGACGAAAGGGTTCTGGCCCTTCAGCATCAGATAATAATTCGCGACCAGCGATCCCGTCCGATGATTTCCCTCGATGAAGAGCTGCGGCTGCGCCAGGATACGCACATAGAGGCCCGCCGCGATCTTATAGGGATCCTCACCCTTGTGCTCGTGGCGATCGAACCACTTCATGACAGTGGGAAAGCGCTCCTCGAAGCGTTCCTCCGTCTGCTTGACGAATCCATAATAGTCATTGCGACGATCGGAATCGGCTCCGAGATGCACGAGCATGTTGAGCTCGAGCAGCTCCTTCCAGGAGAGCATGACGCCGCCCGGATGCGCCGCGAAATGCTTATTGAGGTGATGGTATGCATGCAGCATATTCCGGGCGATAAAGCTGTCGAATTTGTCTCTTTTGCAGGAAACGATCTCGTTGATCCGGTCGAAATCGTCGATGACGAGATTATAGTTCTCGCGGATCTTGGCTAAATCGAAATATCGCTGCTTCGTCCCTTTCATCGAGACCTCAACCGGCGATGATGCGCGGCGGGGCGCGACGGCTTCCCGTCTCGAGCAGCGTCTTCACCTTGGCCGCGAGGTTGAGATAGGCCGCGGCCTGCGGCCCTTGCGGGTCGGTCGCGACGACGGGACGCCCGGCGTCGGAGGTCTCTCTGATCTTGATGTCGAGCGGCGCCTCGCCGAGGAAGGGGACGCCCAGCGCCTCCGCGTCGCGCCGCGCCCCGCCATGCGCGAAAATATCCGAGCGCCCGCCGCAATGCGGGCAGAGGAAATAGCTCATGTTTTCGACGATCCCGAGCACGGGGATCTCGACCTTGCGGAACATGGAGACGGCGCGGCGCGCGTCGATCAGCGCCATGTCCTGCGGCGTCGAAACGATGACCGCGCCCGCCAGCGGGACCTGCTGCGCCATGGTGAGCTGCACGTCCCCCGTGCCCGGCGGCATGTCGACGATGAGCGCGTCGAGCTCACCCCAGAGCACCTCGCCGAGCATTTGCGTGAGCGCCTGCGTCGCCATCGGCCCGCGCCAGATCATCGCCTCGTTCTCATTGACGAGAAAGCCGATCGACATGGCCTTGATACCATAGGCCTGCATCGGCACGAGCTTGTTCTCGGCGACCTCGGGCTTGCCGGATAGGCCGAGGAGCCGCGGGGCCGAGGGTCCGTAAATATCGGCGTCGAGGAGGCCGACCTTCCAGCCCTGGGCGGCGAGGCCGAGCGCGAGATTGACCGAGGTCGTGGACTTGCCGACGCCGCCCTTCCCCGAGCCGACCGCGACGATGAACCTCACGCGGTCGAGCGCCGCCAGCGACGGCCGGCGGGGCGCCTGTTGCGCCGCCGGCTTGTGCTCCGCGGTGAGCGACACAATGGCGCGCTCGACGCCGCCGATGCGCTCGATCGCCCCCTGCGCGGCCAGGCGCGCAGCTTCCCATTCCTTCGCGCGCGCGGGGTCGCCCGCAAGCGAGACGAAGGCCTTGCCCGAGGAAAAATTGATCCCGCTGATCGCGCGCGCGAGCGGCGCCCCGTCCGGACCGGGCAGGCTCTCGAGGGTTTGCAATATCTCGTCTTCAGTCGCCATGCGTCCCCTCCCCTCTCCCTGCACAATCCGCTATGTGCGCCAGCGGCGATGCAAAATCCAGGGCGCCGGACTCCGGCCCGCGTCTTGCGACAATTCCCCGCCCCTGCCGTGCTTTGAAATGCGTGCGGGGGTAGGCTAAAATTGCGCCGAGATCGGCGCGCTGTGGCTCTCCCAAAGGTCTAGACTATGCTTGATACGGCTCTTTCTCTGGTGCCGCTTTCGGCGCACATCTGGCTCGTCCAGATGGCGGCCTATCACGGCATCGGACTGTGGTTTGAGTGGCTGGACCGCAGCGGGGGGCTCAAGCGCTTCAAGGTCAAGCGCTTGGAGCGCATGAGCTATTTCGAGATCCTGCCGCGCGTGCTCGCGAATCAGATCTTCATCCTTCTGCCGGCCATGCTCTTCATGCAGTGGAGCGGGCTGGCCTACGTCGGCTCGCCGCATGTGTCGCTGCCGGTCTTCCTCGCGAGCGTCGCCTTCATGACGGTGGGTCATGACATTATACAATACATTGCGCATCGATTTGTTCTACACCGCCCGGAGATGATGCGCCGGCTTGGCCATGCCGTGCATCATTCGACCATCGGCAGCCTCGGCATCAGCGCCTGCTATATGAGCGCGGCCGACTTTTTTCTCGAGATCGTCTGCCCCTATCTGATCCCTTTGGCCTTCGTGCCGCTCGGCTCGAATTTCCTCATCCATTCCCTGGTCGTGACCTCCGGCGCCTTTGGCGGGCTCTATGAGCATTCGGGCTACGACTTCTCTTTGGCGCTGCGCGAGCCCAAGGACGGCCGCGCGCCGGGACGCCTGCGGCTCGCTCTGGCCAGGTTGATCTCGAGCGAGGCGCATGCGGCGCATCACACGCGCGGCAATGTCTCCTTCTCCGACGGCTTCGGCTCCACGAACATCTGCGACACGCTGTTTAAGACGCGCTTCGACCTCGTGCCCGAGCGCCGTGCGGGCGCGAAGGCGGTGGTGTAGGTCATAGATTTACCCATCATGGCCGAACAAGCGCGGGAAATGCTTGGCCCGCGCCCCCTCCCCGGGCCTCCCCCCGCTTCGCGGGAGAGGGGGCAGATTCGGGGCTTCATCGAGATCGAGACTCTTTCAATAGGGCGCGTCCCCTCTCCCGCGAAGCGGGGGAGGGTAAGGGAGGGGGCTTTGGTGATAGCGTGGGGCGCTGGCAGGTCGACCCCACGTCTCACCCGCTCAATCCCCCAGCCAGGCTCGGGACGTCCAGCGTCCTAAACCCGTAGTGCTCCAGCCAGCGCAGGTCGCCGTCGAAGAAGGTGCGTAGGTCGGGCATGCCATATTTCAGCATGGCGAGGCGGTCGAGGCCGACGCCGAAAGCGAAACCCTGATGCACGTCGGGGTCGAGGCCGCAATTCTTCAGCACTTTGGGATGCACCATGCCGCAGCCGAGGATTTCCATGAAATCGTCGCCCTCGCCGATCCTCACCTCGTCGGCCCCGCGCCGGCAGCGCACATCGACTTCCATCGACGGCTCGGTGAAGGGGAAGAACGACGGGCGGAAGCGCAGATCGAGCGTCTTCACCTCGAAGAAGGCTTTTAGGAACTCTTCAAGCACCCATTTCAGATGGCCCATATGCGTCGACTCGTCGACGACGAGGCCCTCGATCTGGTGGAACATCGGCGTGTGGGTGCGGTCGGAGTCGCAGCGATAGACGCGGCCGGGGCAGATGACCCGGATCGGCGGCGGCTCCTTGAGCATGGTGCGCACCTGCACTGGGCTCGTATGGGTGCGCAACAGCTTGCGCTGCCCGTCGGCGCCGGGCGGGAAGTAAAACGTGTCCTGCATCTCGCGCGCGGGGTGGCCCTCCGGCACGTTGAGCTTCACGAAGTTGTAGTCGTCGGTCTCGATGTCCGGCCCTTCCGCGACGGCAAAGCCCATGTCCGCGAAAATGACCGCGAGCTCCTCCATGACTTGCGAGACCGGATGCACGCGGCCGCGCTCCTGCGCGCTCGGCGGCGCCTGGAGCGTCGGGTCGAGCCGCTCGGCGGAGAGCCGCGCCTCCAGCGCCCGCGCCTCCAGCGCGGTCCGGCGTTCGGCGATGCGCGCCGCTACCGCGTCCTTGAGGGCGTTGATCTTCGCGCCCTCCGTCTTGCGCTCCTCGGGCGCCATGCGGCCGAGCGTCGAGAGCAGCTCCGAGATCGAGCCCTTCTTGCCGAGCGCCGCGACGCGCACGGCCTCGAGCGCCGCCTCGCTGTCGGCGGCCTCGATCCTGGCGATGACATCGGATTGAAGACTGGAGAGATCGGTCATGCGGCGGGCCCGGTGCAAAAGGGGATGCGCGCGCTTCTGCCATGCGCGTGGGGGCCTGTCGAGGCGGGGATCGTCGCGCCGCAGCAAAAGCCGCTTGCAATTTCGCGCCGGCGCGGCGAGACCGAAGCGTTAGGGTTCGTTTGCGAAGCGAAAGCGAAGTGAAGCGAAATGAGCGAAGCTGAATTCCTTTTCTCCCTAGGTCCGCGTCCGAGCGTGCCGATCGAGGGCCAGTCGCGCCGATTTCCCGTGCGCCGAATTTATTGCGTTGGGCTCAACTACGCCGCCCATGCGCGCGAGATGGGGAAGGACCCCACTAAGGAACGCCCGTTTTTCTTTTCGAAGCCCGCCGACGCCGTCGTCGAAAGCGGCGCGACGATCCCCTACGCCTCGATGACCCACAATCTCCATTATGAGATCGAGCTCGTCGCTGCGCTCCACTCCGGCGGCGCCGACATTTCGCGGGATCGGGCGCTCGAGCATGTCTTCGGCTACGCCGCCGGAATCGATCTGACCCGCCGCGATCTACAAAAGGCCGCGCGCGACGAGGGCAAGCCCTGGGACCTCGCCAAGGGCTTCGACCAATCCGCGCCGCTCGGCGCGATCCGCCCGGCGGCTGAGATCGGCCATCCGCGGGCGGGGCGCATCGCGCTCTCCGTCAATGGGGCCATCCGTCAGAACGGCGATCTCTCCGACATGATCCTCGACACGGCCGGGATCATCGCCGAGCTCTCGCGCTATGTGCGGCTCGCGGCCGGCGATCTGATCTTCACCGGCACGCCGGAAGGCGTGGGTCCGCTCAAGCCGGGCGATGTCGCCGATGCCGAGATCGAAGGCGTGGGCGCGGTCCGCGTGGCGATGGCCGCTTGAACCTATCGATCAACAAATGGCTGCGGCACAGCTTATAATAAAATAATGTAATCTTTACCGGGAGCGGCTAGTCTGACGGCAGGGAGTTTCGCCGCCAGCATGAACGAGGCCCAGCAAAAGCTCAATCACGCGACCCTCGCGCAGCTCGCGCGGGCGGGCGCCGTGACGGAGGTTCGCGCCATCGGACAAAGTGGCGGCTGGGTTCTTGCCGTGAGCTTCGGCGCGCAGAGTGGGGCGCGGCTTTGCGCGCAGCGATCGGGCGAGGAGAGAGTCTTCGCGCGTTTCGAGAGCCTCGTCTCCTATCTGAAGGGTCTTAAGATTCACCGTTTCGAGGTGGAGGCGCAGCGCTTCGAGGCGAAGTCCGCGCCCTCGCGCCGCCGGCCGGATCGCGCCGAGGCGCTGCGCCGCGTCCACCGCGCGGCGGCCATTGAAGCTCCCCTGCCCCCCGCGCTGCAGGCGGCGCTGCAGGAAGCCGACGCCCCTGCGGCGCAGTGGCTTTCGCACAAGGATTTGAAGCGGGAATGGGCGGCGGCGCGCGAGAGCTTCCTCGCCGAAGAGGCCTCGTTATGAAGCTGCGCTGGCTGCGCCGGGCCTTCAATGAATTGCTGAACCATGCGGATGAGATCGCGCTGGTGAGCCCGCGCGCGGCGGTGGAAGTGACCGACCGGCTGCTCGCCGCGGCCGAAGCCTTGCGCGACGGGCGCGTCACGGGCCGCGCCGTCGGCTCGGGGCTGCGCGAGCTGCGGATCGGCGGGACGCGGCTCTCGCTCTTCTACCGGATCAATGAGGAGACGGAGCGCCTCGAGGCGCTGCATGTCGCGCAGGCTCCGGAGCCCTGGCCGGAACAGCGCTAGGCGCCGCCTACTTCGCCTTCAGCACCTGGCGGCATTCCGAGGGCAACCCCGACATGGTCATCGGCGGCCAGCTTTTGCCCGACGGCTTCCAATTCAGGATGTCTGGAGAAAACCAATGGGCGAGCGAGGCGTCGCAACCGTCGCCGCCCCCAACCGGCGCTTGGGGCGTGCAGTTTTCAGAATCCTTCGGACAGGAGAGGCGCACGTGGAAATGATAATCGTGCCCGTAATAGGGGCGCACCTTGTGCATCCAGGGCTGGCCGGCGGCGACCCGGCACAGGGCGCGCTTGATCGCGGCGTTGACGAAAATACGCTCCACGGCGGGGTCCTCGGCGGCGGCGCGCAGCACGGCGACATGCCCATCCGTCCAGCCGGGGACGACGTCGCGCCTGTCCTCGCGCACCATCATGGTCGCCGACATTTCCTCGCGTTCTTCGCGGGTCAGCTCGCGCGGCGGCATGGGCGTGAGCCAGATGTCGGCGTCTAGCCCGATCTGATGCGACGCGTGGCCGGTCAGCATCGGACCGCCGCGCGGCTGCGACATGTCGCCGATCAGCAGGCCGGGCCAGCCGCTGGCGCGGCTCGCTGTCTCCGAGAGGCGCTCGATGTAGGCGACGAGCTGCGGATGGCCCCAGTTGCGATTGCGCGACAGCCGCATGACCTGCCAATGCGGGCCATTTGCAGGGAGTTCCACGCCGCCGGCGAGGCAGCCATGCGAATAGAAGCCGACCGGCTCGGGATCCATCGGCGCCCCGTTGGTGGCGCGGCCGAACAGCTCGCGCGCCGGCGTCTTGGGGTCGGAAGGATTGGCCAGCGGCGGCAGGGGCTTGGGGTCGACCGTGCCCTTGTCCTGCGCGGCGGCGGGGCCGGCGAGGAAAGCGGCGACAACCAAGGCCAAGCCAAAGCGATCCAACATGCGCGAGCCTTGCCGCGAGTGACTGCCTGTCATTCGAATGGGCTCCGATTCGCCTCGACTGTCAACCTTAACCAAGTGTTTCCATTGCCTTCTAGAGGAGCTGGCGGTTAAGGAATCGTTAAAGGCGGCGTCTGGGTGGCGTAGGAGTTGATCATGCGTTCGATGAGGCTTCTGCTCGCAGCGCTCTTTTGCCTTTTGGGAGTTTCCGTCGCCAGCGCGCGGGTTCGCGTCCACATCGATCTCGCGACGCAAACCATGCATGTCCAATCCTCGACGGGCAGCTATTCCTGGCCGGTTTCGACGGCGCGCGCGGGATATCTCACGCCGCGCGGCACTTTCTCGCCGACCTACATGACGCCCATGACGCATTCGTCGCTCTATAACAACGCGCCCATGCCGCATGCGATCTTCTTTCACTCCGGCTGGGCCATTCACGGAACCAACGCCGTCGGCCAGCTCGGTCGTCCCGCCTCGCATGGCTGCGTGCGCCTGGCGCCGGGACACGCTGCGCAGCTTTACCAGATGGTCCAGGCCGAGGGCGCGACGATCACGATCGGCGGTTCGTCGCGCGGCGGCAGCGTCCGCCACGGGCGCCATGGTCGCTCCTGGTAGGCGAGCCGGCGTCAAGATCAGACCGCGGGCGGCGACGCTGGTTTGAGAGAGTCGAGCGCGCGCCACAGAGCCCGCGCAGATTCCACGAGCGGCGTGACGAGAAAGCCGGACCAGGAATGCGCATTCGCGCGGTCTTCCCTCGCGCCGTAGGAAAGCCCCGGGTTCTTCGTCGCCGGAACTTCGAGCGTTCCCGCCAGCCAATCCCATATTGCGAGCACGCTGCCGAGATTGCGGTTGAAGTGCCTGGGATCGTCGGAGTGATGGATCTGATGATGCGCGGGGCTCAGAAAGAGCCGCCCCCAGATTCCCCCGAACGGAATCCAGAACTGCGAATGTTGCAGATGCCCGATGGTCCAGAGAAAAATCAGAAAGATGATGTTTCTTCCGTCAATGGAGACGATATCGATCATGCGATCGAACACCCAGGCCAGCACGCCGGACGCGCCGCCGATGAACAAAGCGAGCATATAGCCGAAAATCAGATTATCGACGGGATGGTTCCGGTAGTTCGTGAGCGGCGTGAGCGCCTCGGCCGTATGATGCACCTTGTGGAGCTCCCAAAGGAACGGCACTCGATGCTTTAGATAGTGGTCGACGAAATAGCCGACCTCATAGGCGAGGAACAACATCAGCGTCGACAAGGCCCGCATTGCCGAATCGTGACCCGTAACGGACCAGACCGGGCCGAAGACGCTATTTAGCGCCGAGCTGACGGCAACGGCCACGGCGTTCGAGGAAAGCACGAGAGAGGCAAAGACGGGCGGCGCGATGATCACGCTCAGAAAGACGAGCTTCATGTCCGCGTAAGAGGACTCGTTGCGCAGCAGGCGCGGCTTGAAGATCGCACGACCGATGGCGCGCAGATTGGCGTGGCCGCGTCGCGCCTTCTGGCGATAGGCCAGGGCAGCGACGGCGATGCAGAATGTCGTCACCAGGGAATAGACCGAGAGAATGGAGCCCGGCGAAAGCAGCTCCTTCGCGATTGGGTGCAGCCAAAAGCCGATCGCGCCGCTGAATGCCATCGAAAGCTTTAACCTCGCCGATGCCGAGCTTGAGCTCCGCCCCTTTTCCAGGAGTCTTTGGCGAAGGATACAACCGCTCCGAAGGCTTTTCCAGCCGGCGCGGCGGTCCGCGCGGAGCGCATTCCGCCCCCTCTCCGCAAAGCCTATAATCGAAGGCGAAACGCGCCCGCAAAGCCAGGACGAGACGTTATGCATATCAAGGAATTTGGGGTCGAACGCTGGCTTTATCTCTATGAGAACGACTGCGAGCTCAACCTCGCCGAAACCTGCGTCGAGTCGCTGACCGTGGGCGAGCTTTTGAAGATCGCGGGGAAGGAAGAGTCGCTGCTTGCCGAGATTTCGTCCATGAAGCTGACCTATGGCGCAATCGACGGCAGCGAGCGTCTGCGAAGGGTCATCGCCTCGCTGCACGAAAAGCAGGGCGCCGAAAATGTGTTGATCACGCATGGCGCGATCGGCGCGAATGCACTGCTCTATGAAACGCTTGTCGAGCCGGGCGATCAGGTCATCTCCGTTGCGCCGACCTATCAACAGCACCACGCCATTCCAGAAAGCCTCGGCGCCAAGGTCGACGCGCTGCGGCTGCGCGAGGATAACGCCTTCCTGCCCGACCTCGACGAATTGCGGGCGATGATCACGCCGTCGACGCGCGTGATCGTGATCAACAATCCGAACAATCCCACCGGATCGTTGATGGAACGCGATTTCCTCCAGAAGATCGTGGAGATCGCACGCGTCTGCGACGCCTGGGTGCTCTGCGACGAGGTCTATCGCGGCGCCGATCAGCAGGGCGACGGCTTCACCGCCTCCATCGCGGACACTTATGAGAAAGGCGTCAGCACCGGCAGCATGTCGAAGACCTGGTCGCTCGCGGGGTTGCGGCTGGGGTGGATCGTCGCGCCCCCCGAGCTCCTGCGTCGGGTCCAGATTCATCGCGACTACAATACGATCAGCGTCGGCATGCTCGACGATTGGCTCGCCTCGATCGCGCTGGAGAATCGAAGCGCGATCCTAAAGCGCAATCACGCGATCCTGCGCACAAATCTCGCGCTGCTCGACGACTGGCTCGCCAAGGAGCCTCGCCTCTCTTATGTGAAGCCGAAGTCGGGCACGACGGCATGGCTGCGTATCGGCCTCGACATGACCTCTGAAGATTTTTGCGTCTCGCTCATACAAAAAACCGGCGTGCTGCTCGTGCCGGGCGCCGTGCTGGACGGCGAGGGTTATGTGCGCATCGGCTATGCGAATAATCGAGCCGTGCTCGAGGCGAGCCTCGCGAGAATATCCGACTTTCTGCGCGCCGCCGCACGATAGAGGGACGAAGCGTTGACAGTCTGCCGCGCAGAAGCGCGCGCATCTTCGGTGAGAATTTCGCTTGCACGACGCGACGGTCGATGTCGCCATTATACTCGTACATTCAATAAGTTGCCAATCATCGCGTAAGCGGCCGTTAACGGAGCGTCGGCATCGTCCTGCGCGCGGCGCAGCAGAGTTGCGCACAGCAAAACGCCGCATCGCGCCGATTGAACGATTGCCAGGAAACATATGAGCGAGACTGTCGAAACTCTCGTCATCGGAGCGGGACCCGCGGGCCTCACCGCGGCCTATCGGTTGGCGAAGGAGGGGCGCGAGGTGCTCGTCCTCGAAGGCGATCCCGTCTATGTCGGGGGCATCAGCCGTACCGTGCGACACAATGGTTTTCTCTTCGACATCGGCGGCCATCGCTTCTTCTCGCGGTCGAAGGAGATCGCGGATCTCTGGAACGAGATTCTGCCCGACGATTTTCTCGAGCGTCCGCGCCTCTCGCGCATCTACTATCGCGGCAAGTTCTACGGCTATCCGCTGAACGCCTTGGAGGCGCTGCGCAATTTGGGACTGTTGGAATGCGCGCAGTGCCTCGCTTCCTTCGCGCTCGCCAAACCCTTTCCCATCGAGAACCCGCGCAGCTTTCACGAGTGGGTGCGAAACGAGTTCGGCGAACGGCTCTTTTCGATCTTCTTCAAGACCTACACCGAGAAAGGGTGGGGCATGGGCTGCGACGAGATTTCGGCGGACTGGGCCGCGCAGCGCATCAAGGGCTTGAATCTGGGCGCAGCGATTCTTGACGGGCTTCGCCGATCGCTCGGTCTGCAAAAGCGCGCGGGCGCGAGGTCGCTCATCGAATCCTTCCGCTATCCGCGTCGCGGTCCCGGCATGATGTGGGAGGCCGCGGTGCGCCAGATCGAGGAAAGGGGCGGCCGCGTGCGGCTTGGCCGCAGGGTCGAGCGGTTGCGCTATGATTCAGCGCGCGCGCAATGGACGGTCACGGCGCGGCGCGCCGACGGCGGCGAGGAGGTTTTCCTCGCGCGTCATCTCGTCTCTTCCGCGCCGATCCGTGAGCTGATGGATTCGATCGAGCCGAAACCGCTGAGCCTCTTCAACGCGCGCGCGCTAAAATACCGCGATTTCCTGACGGTCGTGCTCATCGGCCGTCCGCAAAAGGAGCCGCCCGACAATTGGGTTTATATTCACGATCCTTCGGTCAAGGTCGGCCGCGTGCAGAATTTCCGCTCCTGGTCCCCCGAGATGATTCCCGACGGCGTCTCGACCTGTCTCGGGCTTGAATATTTTTGTTTTGAAGGCGACTCTTTATGGTCGGCGCAGGACTACGATCTCGTCGCGCTCGCGAAGCGAGAGATCGGTCGCGTCGGCTTGATGGACCCTGCCAGTATCTTCGACGCCTGCGTTGTGCGCCAGCCGAAGGCCTATCCCGTCTATGACGACGCCTATGCCGGCCATCTGCAGACCATCCGCCTCGAGGTCGCGATGCGCTATCCGACGCTGCATCTCATCGGCCGCAACGGCATGCACAAATACAACAATCAGGACCATGCGATGATGACCGGCCTGCTCGCCGCGCTGAACATCATCGCCGGAGAAGAGATCTACGACGTCTGGCGCGTCAATGAGGACGCCGAATATTCGGAAGACGGGCCTTCGGGCGTCGAGGAGGCGCTTGCGAGCGAACGCCTCGTCCCGCGCAAGGTTGCGGCGGGATGACGCTCTGCGCCCCGGATTGGTTGACTTCCCGCGTCGACCGCCAGATGCGTCTGCGCTTGCGCTTGTGGGGCGTCATTCTGTTGGCCCTCGCAGCCGCGCAGGCGATGCTTGCGCCACACATGCTGGAGCTTCTCGAAACTTACGCTTTCTTCGACACTGACGATGCGATGCGCGCGGTGCAGGTCCGCGATCTTCTCGGCGGTCAGCCCTGGTTCGACGTGACCGCCTATCGGCTCGATCCGCCGCAAGGCGTCTTCAGCCGTTGGAGCCGCATCGTCGATGCGCCGCTCGCCAGCCTCGAGCTGCTGTTGCGCCTCTTCCTCTCGCCGCCTTGCGCCGAGCTTGGCGCGCGGCTGTTCTTTCCGCTGCTGCTCCTCGCGGCGCTGTTTTCACTCTCGCCCTGGTTTGCGCGCGCGCTCGACGATAAGGCCAATCCCGATATCGTCGTGCTTCTGGCGCTTCTCTCCGGCGCGATGTTCACGCAATTTCTTCCCGGCCGCATCGATCATCACGCGCCGCAGATCGTGCTGTTGATGGCGGCGACCGGCTGCTTCCTGCGCGGTCTCGACGCCGCGCAGGCGCGCTGGATGGCGCTAGCAAGCCTCGCCATGGCGCTCTCGCTTGCGATCAGTCTCGAGAATCTTCCGTTTTTCGCGGTGATGCTCCTCGCGCTGCCGCTGCTATTCGTCATCGACGGCGATAGGATGCGCGCGCCGCTCGTCTGCTTCGCCGCGGCTTCCGCCGTCGCCTTTCCCGCGGCCTATGCGGCGACCATCGCGCCCTCGCGCTATGCGCTTTCGGCCTGCGACGCCTACTCCGCTCCGCATCTCGCTTCGATCGCTGTGGGGCTCGCAGCTCTCGCCGCGCTGGCGGCGCTTGCGCCGAGACTGCGCAGCATCCCCTCGCGGGCGCTCGGCGTTGGCCTAACGGGCGCCGCGGTCAGCGCGACCTTTCTCAAAATCGCGCCGCAATGCGTCGGCGATCCGCTCGGCGGCGTCGATCCTCTCGTGCGCGACCTCTGGCTCTCGCATGTGGCCGAGGCCCTGCCCCTCTGGAGGAACTGGACCAAGTCGCCGGACACGGTGATCGCGACCTCCGTTCCGGTCCTTCTCGCGCTGCTCGCGGTCCTCTTGCGAGTCGCGCGTGAGCAAGATTTGGCGCGCCGGCGCTGGGCGGTGGCGCTCGGGCTGATCGCCCTGGGCTTCGTTCTCGGCTTCTTCTGGCAGGTGAGAATCTTCACCTCGGTGACGCCGCTGGCCATGGCGGCGCTCGTCGGCGTCGCGTCCGGCCTCGGCGAGCGGCTTGGCGCCGGCTTCATGCCGCTGACGCGCAGGCTCATGGTCGTCGCGGCTTGCATTGTGATGTCGCCGGTCGGGCTCGCGGCGTCCTTCGACTTCGGTCCCTATCTCTTCGCCTATACGCCGCACAGCGCCTTTGCGGGGCCCTATCACCGCGACAATCGCGGCAATCGCCTCGTGATCGACGCCTTCCTCGCCGATCCCGAACAGGCCGAGAAAATCCTGCGCGACGCGGGCGCGACGCTCGTGCTCTGGTGCGCGCATGAGCCGGCGGGCTTCGCCGCGCGCGCTCCGCAGGGTCTCGCGGCGAGACTTTCGCGCGGCGCCCCGCCCCCTTGGCTGGAGCGGCTCCCGCAGTCGACGGAGCTTCTCGCGATCTATGCGGTGAAAAAATAGAGGCGAAGCGGCGAGCTAAGCGTCCTTTTCGATCTCCCGCGAAGGAGGAGGCTTTATCGTCAAAGGCGCAACGAGGAAT
>Ga0265331_10001202_pt1 | contig 19515 bp, 22 predicted proteins | sample 41923metaG_FD_202088 | JGI IMG/M metagenome (GOLD analysis project Ga0265331, IMG submission 202088) | Rhizosphere microbial communities from Carex aquatilis grown in University of Washington, Seatle, WA, United States - 4-19-23 metaG | ecosystem: Host-associated > Plants > Roots > Rhizosphere... | reverse complement strand
CAAGGGTTGATCTTTAGGACGAGGAAAACAGTGTATCACAATTTGGGTCGGGTGTGGCGATTAAGTGACGCGAAAAAGGCGGTGACAGCAAAATTTTTTGGTTGAAAACAGATATAATTCTTATCTTTTACAAAGGATTATCAAGCCTTCATTAACCAAGGTCTTAAAAAAGCCCTGCAGTTACCGGCAGCAACGGTATGATTTATTCCACTCAACAAATAACAACTTTATTGCGCGTCTCATCAGCCGGAAACTTTATCGCCCAGACAGATCCCAAGCCCCCGCGCGGTGCGAACCAGCGAGCCGTGTTTTTCCACTTGCTGGTTGTGCTTGATCGCTTCGGCAATCGGCACATCAATGACATGGCGGTTGGACCAGGCGACCATACGGTCAAATTTTCCGGCGGCGATCAATTCCACCGCATGCACACCGAATGCCGAGGCGATTAGGCGATCCTGCGCGCTTGGTTGCCCGCCGCGCTGAACATGGCCGAGGACGGTGACGCGGGTTTCCGCCTGACACAAATCCGCGATCTGCGTCCCGATCACATGGCCGATGCCGCCGAGGCGTTTTTGCCCGCCATAAAATTCGTTCATCAGCTTCGCGCCTTCTTCGGTGCGCACGGCCTCCGACACCACCACCAGCGCGAAGTTGCGGCCGTTCTGTTGGATTTTTCGGATATGATCGGCAACGCGTTCGATGTCGTAAGGTATTTCCGGAATCAGGATAACATCGGCCCCACCCGCAATGCCTGCGGTCAGGGCGATATGTCCGGCATCGCGGCCCATGACTTCCAAAATCATGATGCGATCATGGCTGGCCGCCGTGGGTTGCAGACGATCCAAGGCCTCCGTTGCCACCGCGACAGCGGTATCAAACCCGACCGAGCTTTCGGTCAAGGCCAGATCATTATCGATAGTTTTCGGCACGCCAATCAGCGTAAAGCCGCCTTTTTGCGCAAGGTGCCGGAGGATGGCGAGGCTGCCATCGCCGCCGATCCCGATCAGAGCATCGCATTTCAGGGAGCGATAACCTTCGATGATATCATCCGACAAATCTTTCAACGTGCCATCCGGCAAAGGCCAAGCGAACGGGTCGCCTTTGTTGGTGGTGCCGAGGATCGTCCCGCCCTGGCGCATCATGATGGTATCGACATTGTCACGGTTCAGCGGATGGGTTTGCGGCGGGCGGCTGAGCAGGCCATGCGATCCTTGCTTGATCCCCACCACTTCCCACCCATACGCATCGGCGCGCAGCACCACGGCGCGTATAATCGCATTCAGTCCGGCGCAATCGCCACCGCTGGTGAGGAGAGCTATTCTTTTGGAAGGTGAGGGCATGGGGGAAAACTCATCAATGTGGATTCGGAATCTACGATAGCTAGCGCCACTCGGCAACCTAGAGCGTACCGTTGATTGGACTTCTGTTTATTGTGGAGATCCCATTTTTATCGCCAAAAAATTCTCCTCGGTTTCCGCTTCGATATAAATCCGGTAGCCGTGATTGCGGAAATGTTCGGCGCAGGCGGTTTTTTCGTAGACGCTGAGATGCGCGAATTCCAGATACACCAATTTGGGGTGAAAGCGGTCCAGCGGTAATTGCCGCGCCACCATCCAGTCAGCACCTTCGGTATCGATCACCATGCAATCAACGGCGGTGACATTGTGGCGATCCAGATAGGTCGTCAGCCGCGCGCAGGGAACGTTCAGGGTTTGCCGGTGCGGCAGAATCTTGGTTTCATAATCAACTTCGGTATTGCGCGTCACGCCGCCCAGCATGCCGCGATCGGGCATCAAGGATGAAATACCTTGCGCCCATGCGGGGAGTTCGCTGTTCTGGATGGCGGCGGGATCAATGCGGGTCATCTCGATCTCGCCTTCGAAATCCGTGACCGCGCCATTGACGAAAGTCAGCCCCGCGCGGCTTTCATAGTTTTTCTGTAGCCGAGCAAACATATCCGGCATCGGCTCAAACAAAATGCCGCGCCAACCCAATTCTTTGACAAAAGGATGAATGGGATCATACGCCACCCCATCCATCGCCCCCACCTGCACAAAAAACGCATCCCGTCCCAGCCCACGAAAAGTCGGCTCCAGATCAGCAGGTTCAAAGGTTCCGTGGAAGGTGAGCATGGATGATTCCTGTCGATGAGATGGGCCAGCCTATCATTATTTCCCCAAACAAAAAGGGCTGCGGTTAACCGCAGCCCTTTCGTTAAGCGTTTGGTTGAGCAGGGACTTAGAAATCACCCATATCGCCCATGCCGCCCATACCACCACCGTGGCCGCCAGCACCGCCCGCAGCCTTCTTCTCAGGCTTTTCGGCGATCATGGCTTCCGTCGTGATGAGGAGGCCAGCGACCGAGGCGGCGCTTTCCAAAGCGATGCGAACAACCTTGGTCGGGTCCAAAATACCCGCTTTCAGCATGTCCGTGTATTCGCCTTTTTGCGCGTCGTAACCATGGCTGGTGTCCTTCTGGTCGAGCAAGCGACCGACGACGACCGAACCATCCACGCCCGCATTGTCGGAGATCTGGCGAACCGGAGCTTCGAGCGCGCGACGAACGATGTCAACGCCACGGCGTTGGTCGTCGTTGCTAACGCGAACCTTTTCGATGGCGCGGGTGGCGTACAGCAGAGCTGTGCCGCCGCCAGCGACGATGCCTTCTTCGACCGCAGCACGGGTGGCATGCATCGCGTCATCAACGCGATCCTTGCGTTCCTTCACTTCGATTTCCGAACCGCCGCCGACGCGAATGATCGCGACGCCGCCCGAAAGCTTGGCAAGGCGTTCTTGCAGTTTTTCACGATCGTAATCAGACGATGTTTCTTCGATCTGTTGACGGATCTGGCCGCAACGCGCTTCGATGTCCTTCTTCTTGCCAGCGCCATCGATGATGGTGCTGTTTTCCTTGTCGATGCGGACCTTCTTGGCGGTGCCAAGCATATCCAGCGTGACATTTTCCAGCTTGATGCCGAGGTCGGCGGAGATAACCTGACCGCCCGTAAGGACCGCCATGTCTTCCAGCATCGCCTTGCGACGATCGCCGAAGCCAGGCGCCTTGACGGCAGCGACTTTGAGGCCGCCGCGCAGCTTGTTGACGACGAGGGTTGCCAAAGCTTCGCCTTCGACTTCTTCCGCGACGATGACGAGGGGACGGCCCGACTGAACCACCGCTTCCAGAACCGGCAGCAAAGGCTGCAGGCTCGACAGCTTGCTTTCGTGCAGGAGGATGTAGGGGGAATCCAGTTCCACCGTCATCTTTTCCGCGTTGGTGACGAAGTAAGGCGACAGGTAGCCGCGATCAAACTGCATGCCTTCGACGACATCCAGTTCGGTTTCAAGGCTCTTGTTTTCTTCGACGGTGATCGGCGATTCATGGCCGATCTTGTCCATCGCCTTGGCGATCATTTCGCCGATTTCCTTGTCGCCGTTGGCCGAGATGGTGCCGACTTGCGCGATTTCCGCGTTGCTTGACACTTTCTTCGAACGCGACTTCAGGTCTTCGACGACGGCTTCGACCGCTTTGTCGATGCCGCGCTTCAGGTCCATCGGGTTCATGCCGGCGGCGACCGCCTTCACGCCTTCACGCGCGATGGCTTGCGCCAGAACGGTGGCGGTGGTGGTGCCATCGCCAGCCTTGTCGTTGGCCTTGCTTGCGACTTCGCGCACCATTTGCGCGCCCATGTTTTCGAACTTGTCCGACAGTTCGATTTCCTTGGCGACGGTGACGCCGTCCTTGGTGATGCGGGGAGCGCCGAAGCTCTTGTCGATCACGACGTTACGACCCTTGGGGCCGAGCGTGACCTTCACAGCGTTGGCAAGAATGTCCACGCCGCGCATCATCTGATCGCGAGCGGTGACGGAAAAACGTACTTCTTTGGCGGCCATTGGTGGGCTCCTTGGTTGAATTGTGTTGGGTTGGTTAGTTGCTAGTCCCTAGTCGCTAGGTGCTAGCAACTAGTAACTAGCGACCAGTAACTCTTAAGCGGCTTTCTTCGCTTTCGACGCGTGGCCTTCGATCACGCCCATAATGTCGGACTCTTTCATGATCAACAGGTCTTCGCCGTCGAGCTTGACTTCGGTGCCCGACCATTTGCCGAACAGAATACGGTCGCCCACTTTGACGTCGAGGGCCACGATCTTGCCTTGCTCATCGCGCGCGCCGGGGCCGACAGCGATCACTTCGCCTTCCTGCGGCTTTTCCTTGACGGTGTCGGGGATGATGATGCCGCCAGCGGTACGGGCATCGCTCTCGACGCGACGCACGACAACGCGGTCATGCAGAGGACGGAATTTCATGGGTAGGCTCCTTACAGGGTTGATAAAGGAATGTATCTTTGTCGGCGCAGACGGTACCTATCGCAGGCCTCTGTCAGCCGACTGATGAGTGTGAGATAGGGTATCCGCCCCCTGATTTCAAGGCTTGGGGGGCAAGTTTTTTTAGTTTGGGGAGGGAAAATAGCCCATTCCCGCCGTTAACACATTTTTTAGGCCATTTTTGCTACAATAAACGCATGATTGATGATCGTCACACGGACTTTCAACGACAGCTTCAGGATTACCGCCTGACGACCGCCGAGATCATTTACCACATGCCCGACCACCCATCCTTGCTGCAAACCTATGTGTGGCAGGAGCTGGATATCGCGCCGCGCTTTCCCATTCTCCACAAATTCCTGCGTTTCTGGGAAACCAAGCTGGAGGGCAAGCTGTATATGGTCAAAGTCGCCTCCCTCACCCTCATCAGCCCCGGCGAGTTCCGCCATTACGGGCATGAGTTTACGTTGCAGTGAGCGGCGTTACTTCTCGTCCTTAATCCCGACCTTTTTTGCCATCAGAGCCAGCACATCCTTGACGCCTTTATGGGCGACGGCGGAGATGGGGTAGACGTCTTTCTTGCTGGCTTTTTTCAGGGCGGCGATTTTGCGTTTGACCTCGGCGGGTTCCAGCGCGTCGCATTTATTCAGGGCGATGATCTCCGGCTTGCGGGTCAGGCCGCCGCCATAGGCTTTCAACTCGCCGCGAATGGTTTTGTAATTTTTCACCACATCTTCGTCGGTGCCGTCGATCAGATGCAGCAACACCCGCGTGCGCTCGACATGGCCGAGGAAACGGTCGCCAAGCCCATGCCCTTCATGCGCGCCTTCGATCAGGCCGGGAATGTCGGCCAGCACAAAGGTCATGCCATCGCGGCGTCCGCCAAGTTGCACCACGCCAAGATTGGGCGACAGGGTCGTAAACGGGTAATCCGCAATCTTCGGTTTAGCGGCGGTACAGGCCGCGAGGAAGGTGGATTTCCCTGCATTCGGCAAGCCGATCAAACCGGCATCGGCGATCAGCTTCAGGCGCAGCCAGACAATGCGTTCTTCGCCCGGATAACCAGGGGTGAAATGGCGCGGGGCGCGATTGACGGATGATTTGTAATGATCGTTGCCAAAGCCGCCATCGCCGCCTTTCAAAAACACCACGCGCTGGCCGGGTTCGGTGAAATCGACGAGGACGGTTTCTTTATCCTCATCCAGAATTTGCGTGCCGACAGGAACGCGCAGCACCACATCCTTGCCCGCCGCGCCGGAACGTAACCGCCCCGCGCCGCCGCGCCCGTTGGCGGCTTCGTAATGTTGTTGGTAACGATAGTCGATCAGGGTGTTCAGGTTGTTGCCGCATTCAAAGATGACATCGCCACCCTTACCGCCATTGCCGCCATCAGGGCCGCCATGTTCGATGAATTTCTCACGACGAAAACTGACGGAACCAGGGCCGCCTTTGCCGCTTTTGATATAGATCTTTGCTTGGTCGAGGAATTTCATAACGTTGTCGCTTTTTCGTGAGCGGCCTTCCTAACACGAAATCGCACTGCAGCGATAGAGCTACTCTGTCGACCGTTTTCGGTTACAAGGCAAACCGCTGTTCCGCTGGCGTGCCAGCTTTAAGCGATACACTGGAGGTTGAGCGCGAGGGCTGCCGCTCGTCAGCTTGCTGTGGTACACTCGACAGAGTTCTCAATGCATCCAGTCCCGGAAGATTGCATCCGCGGGGGAGCCCTCCCAACGACCTCGCTATCGCGGCTCGAGCAGCTGCTGGATCCCTGAATTCTGGTGATGGTCTGGTCATAGCGGCCTCCCTTACTCAAACAAAAAGGAACCACAAGCACAGACAAACGGTATCACAGCCGTAACGATTGGCAAGAAATTACCGTTAATTTGGAGGCGCGAATCCAAATTCGCAAGATCATCTCCAAAGCAACGCGCAGCGTAAAATTAAATTTCACGCTGCGGTGCAGGACGATAGGAAAGAAGCGTTGATTCGTTAGTTGGCAGCTGTTTCGACGGAAACATACTGCTTGCCGCCAGAAACTTCACGGAACTTAACCGTGCCGTCAACCTTGGCGAACAGGGTGTGATCCTTGCCGATGCCGACATTTTCACCGGGGCGCACTTTGGTGCCGCGTTGACGGACGATGATGTTGCCGCCCTTGGCTTGTTCGCCGCCGTACAGCTTAACGCCCAAACGACGACCGGCGCTATCGCGACCATTGCGGGATGAACCGCCTGCTTTTTTATGTGCCATGACTGGAACTCCTTATTGTTTGGGGCGACTACTCTGTGATCCTCGCTGCGCTCGGCTCACAACCGTGACTGCCCCCGATTAAGCCTTGATCGCCGTGATTTTCAGCACGGTGAATTGTTGGCGATGTGAATTTTTGCGGCGATAATTCTGGCGACGCTTCTTTTTGAAAATGATCAGCTTGTCGGAGCGATCTTGTGCCACGACTTCCGCCGATACCGTCGCGCCTTTAACGAAGGGCGCGCCGACGGTCACTTTACCGTTATCGGCAAGCATCAGAACTTCGGCGAGATTGACCGATTTGCCGACTTCGGCAACCAGCTTTTCCACCTGAATAACGTCACCTTGGGCAACTTTATATTGCTTGCCGCCGGTCTTGACCACTGCGAACATGGCTTCAATCCTTATCTATGGTAGCGCGACAACACGGCGCATCGCCCCATCGGGAGCGGCACCAAAGCCTCGCGGATGGGGGTTTTTGGCGGAAACGGGAGGGAAAGTCAAGGAAAAGTGATCTTAAGCCATGATGCCCGTTTTTACGCCTCTTCCCCCCGTTCCGGCTTCGGGGTTCGGCGGATGATCCAGAGGACGCCGAGCAGGTCAAACAGCCCCTTAACCGCCCGTCCGACAAAGTCGGATTTGGAAACGCCATGCTGGCGCAGCCGGTCGTTGACGGGGGTGAAGATGGTTTTATGGCCGTAAAGTTTTAGCAGAGCCGGCATAAAACGGTGCAAGCCATTGAAAAAGGGCAGTTCCAGATACGAATCACGCGGGAACACTTTCAGGCTGCAACCGGTATCGGGGCAGTTATCATTTAATAACGCTTTACGAATCTTGTTGGCGCATTTGCTGGCGATACGTTTGCCTTGCGTGTCCTGACGGTTAACGCGGATACCGGCGGCCAATACTTTTTGATCGCGGCCTTTTTGCCAAGCGAGGTCCAGCAAGCGCGGCGCGTCGTTGGGGTCGTTCTGGCGGTCGCCGTCGATGGTCAGAATCCACGGAGCCTTGGCGCGGCGGATGCCGTTGCGCAAAGCCGCGCTCATCCCCAGACGTTGCGGGTGGCGGATCAGGCGCACATGCGGGTTGGCGGCTTTCGCCTGTTGCACCTCGGCGACGGTGGCGTCGGTGCTGCCGTCATCGACGCAGACAATTTCAAAATCCTCGCCCACCGGCGCATAGGCGCGGAGCGCGGCCGAGATTTCCTCGATCAACGGCAGGACATTACCGGATTCATCCAGCAACGGAATGACAACGGAAAGGGCAGGGGTGGCGGACATGGCGGGAGCTTTCGACAAAGGATGCGCTATTCTTATGGGGTTCCCTGTAACGAATCAATTGGCTTTTAATAAGGCGCGCGCCATTTCTTTGGCGGTGATTGCGGTGACCGCATCCCTTTGCGCCTGCGCGTACACCACGACTCCGTGAAAAAGGATGGTGATCTGTTTGGCGGTAAAGGCGGCGTCCTTGCATCCGGCCTCGGCGCAGAGCGTGGTGATAAATTTTTCCAGTGCCTTGCCAAAGGTGGCGGAGGCTTTTTCAATCGCAGCATCCTTGCCTTCATATTCCAGTTTGGCGTTAAGGGCAAAACAGCCGGAATAATCGCCTCGTTCGAAAGCTTCATGTTTGATATCGAATAAAGCGAGGATTTTGTCTTGCGGTGTTGCGCCGCGACGCGCCAGTTCTTCGGTGATCGTGGCAAACAAGATCGTTTGGTAATGCTCAATCGCGGCGGCGATCAGCAATTCCTTCGACGGGAAATATTTATAGACGGTGCGCTTTGAAATGCCGGAATCGGCCAGCACCTTATCCACGGCAGTCGCGCGGAAGCCGTGTTTGTAAAACGCTTCATACGCGTACTGGACTATTTCATCTCTTTTAGTCAAAGGCTGCGTCATAATGCGTTGTATCCAATTGTCTCTTTTATCGGGAAGGAAAGGCTTGACGGAATAAACTGTTAAGTTTACAAGGGCAAAGGTAAACTAAAAAGTTTACAAATCCTTTAACCTCAAAACAGGAGCTTCCCATGCCTCGTATTTCTCCGAATACAAGTCCCGATGCCAAATCACAGGAATTACTCGGCAATGTAAAGCAAATGTTGGGCAGCACGCCCAATGTTTTTACAACTTTGGCGCATTCGTCGGCGGCCTTGGGCATGTTTGTCGGCGCGTTGGGGGCTATGGGTTCCAGCAAACTCAGCGGTGCCTTGCGTGAACAGATCGCGTTGACGGTTGCCGGTGCGAATGGCTGTGATTACTGCGCTTCGGCCCATACAGCCTTGGCCAAACTGAACGAAGTCAACGAAGCCGAACTGCCGCAAAATCTTGCGGCCAAATCGGCGGATCCGCGCACGCAGGCGGCTCTGACTTTCGCACGTAAGATTGTCGATGCCCGTGGCCATGTCGCGGATGCCGATGTGACGGCGGTGCGTAACAGCGGCTTCAGCGATAGCGAGATCGTGGATATTGTGGCGGTCACCTGCATCAACATCTTCACCAATTACTTCAATCATGTAGCGGGTACGGATATCGATTTTCCGTTGGTGACGACGAACAGTATCGCCAAAGCCGCCTAACCTTTCACCATCCGCGGGGGCGGATGGAAATCTGCTCCCGCCTTTTTTCTCCTGAGGAGTCTTCGATGAATCTCGACAGCAAAACCTTCTTCGTCACCGGCGCCAATCGCGGCATCGGCAAAGCTATCGTTCAAGCACTTTTGAAGCAGCGCGTGAAAAAGATTTATGCCGCAGCGCGTAACCCGCAAGACTTGCCCGACTTCGGCGATGCGCGGGTTGTGTCGGTCACGTTGGATATTACCGATCAAGGACAAGTCCAAAAGGCAGCGCAGCAAGCGCAGGATATTGATGTGTTGATTAACAATGCCGGGACTCTTGCTTTGGCCGCCATCGTTGATGGTAAGCCGGAAGATGTAAAGCGTGACATGGAGGTCAATTACTTCGGGACGCTCGGCGTCATTCGCGCGTTCGTGCCACATCTGGAAAAACGCGGTGGAGCCGCCATTGCCAATGTGGTTTCGGTTGTCGGCTTGGCTAGCATGCCAAGCATCGGCGGTTATTCGGCATCAAAGGCGGCATTGTCTTCCGCGACGCAAGCCATGCGCGGCGAACTGAAAGCCAAAGAGATCGCGGTCCACGGGATTTTCCCCGGACCGATTGATACGGATATGGCCAAGGGGTTTGAAATGCAAAAAGCCACCCCCCAATCCACCGCTGAAAATATCGTCAAAGGGATTGTGGCGGGAACCGAAGACATCTATCCCGATCCCATGTCGCAACAGATCGGCATGCTCTACGCCAAAGACCCGAAAGAGTTGGAACGTCAATTCGGGGCGATGTAAGAGAACGCGGGCGCAGTATATTTAATGATGCTGCGCCTTCGTCACGCCGCGTGTCTTGCCTTTGCCAAGACGTGGAGCCGAGGCGGCGGAGCGGGATATCCGTTTGGGCAGAGCAGGGGCCTTGGCGTGGATAAAGGCTGCGGTTTTGCGGCGGAGTTTTGGCGCGGCGGTTTGCGGCGTTTCGCTGCGAAGCGTGGCATCGAACGTCAGGTTCGCCGTCTTGACGCCGCGCCGCCATGCATCGAGCAAAAGCTTTTCCACCCGTTCAGCCGCCATGCCGACGGGCAGCGCGAGGTTCAAACCGGCTTCGCCTGAGACAAAACCCTGAACTGCGGCGGCCATGCGGATATGCGCTTCGGGCGGCAGGCTGGCGGCGGTGGCAAACAGCTTCGCATGCTCTGGCTTTACCAAGGCCGCATCCAAGGTATCGCGGCCATAAACCCAAGCATTCGCGGTTTGAATAGACTTTTCGTCAAAGCCGAGATGGGACAGCAGGTTGAAATCCGGTGCTTCGATCTTCGCGGCAGGAATTTTCAAAACTTTGCGGCAGAAATCGACACCGACAATCCATGGCGTTACCGCATAACGCAGGCTTTGGGCTTGCGGCAGATAGGCTTCGATTTTCGTAAGAACCTCTTTCGTAAAACTATGCGCGCGTAACGATACGTGGTTGATGGTTGGCGCGTGCGCAAGACTCGCATGGCCACAAAGGTTGTGCGTGATGACCATGACACGCTCCGCCGGATAACCAAGCCGTGCCAAAGCTTCTGCAACGGAAGGATGCAGGCTGCGTTGCGGTGTGGCTTCGTTTTGCGCCGCCGTTAGAACGCGCATTGGCGCGATACCGTCGGACACGCTTTCCATAAACAGCGTCAAGGTCGGCGAGGGGACGAGGCTGGTAACCTGCGTGTGGCGCAGCCCGTGCGCTTGCGCCAGTTCCAACGCGCGGTCCCATCCGCTCCGCGCCGCCGCGCCGAGGGCGAGGTCGGCGCAATTTTTCAGCGACAGCGGCGACGGGATGACCGATATTTTTTCATAATCAGTTTGTTCGTCATACGCGGCGCGGCGATGGTTGCGCAGGGCGCGGATCGTAGCCTCGCGCGTTGCAGAAAAATCAGGCGCAGCACCACGTTGCGCCGCAAGCTCCGCCGACACGGCAAAGGCTTCGGCGGTGATGATCGCGCTGATAGCCGCCGCCGTCGTCCGTCCGGCCTCACTGTCATAAGGAAGGCCGAGAGCCATGAGCAGCGGGGCAAGGTTCACATGTCCGATGGAAAGTGCCGACGACACGCCATGCAGATCCAGCAACAAAACCATCAAACGCGTGGCTTGCCGCAACGCGTCAATATTGATCGTGCCATCGTTATGACGGAAGGCCAGCAGGTTAAGCGCAGCCATCGGCGTCTGGAGCGCGGGGGCTTCCCATTCGCTGGTGGTATCGGCAAAGCGCAAGGCGAGGGTCGAAGCCTTCGTCCGCGCCCCGATCACTTTATGCCACGCGTTCAATGTCGCACGGTCACGGCTGCCGCTGACGACGGTGTCGATCATGGCGTTGGTGATGGCGATGGTTGTGGCTTCGGCGTTCTTCTGTTGCGTTTGTTGCAGCGGCGCAACCCCATACGCCCAATCCAAGCCAAGCCCCGACAAATACTTTGGCTCAATCGCCATAAAACGTTGCGCCAGCGCGTAGCGGGCTTCGTCATAGAAAGCGCGCGCGGAATCTTCGTTGGCAAAAAGTTTTTGCTTCCAGCCCGTGTAGGCTGCCGCGCCGACGACGCGATCAAAAATCACGCTGACGCTGCCTTCCGTCTGATTTTGCAATTTGACCGATTGCCGCCACAGCCATGATGGCACTGTGTTTTCTTCGACCGGCTTCACCGTGGGAACAGCGGAGCAGGCGGCGTCTTCCGCCAGCAACTCAACCGCCTCGCGGCTCCAATTGTCGGGATGGGCGAGTGGAGTGTCGAAGCTATCGCCCATGGCCTCGCGTTCCCTGAAATGAATCAGATCATAGGCATCGGTCGAGGCGTGCGTGAAATGGCGGCTGATCTTCATCAGATTACCCAGATTTTTCAGGTGATTACGGGACAATCAGGCGAGCGGAAAGGCGAGTTATCCACAGCATCTAGTGGCGTAAACCATTTTTGCCACAAAATATGGTGGCCATAAAGCAAAAGTTATTAACAATGATGAAAATGTTGTGGGTAAGATCGTGGCTCTCACGTCACTGGACAACGGACCTGAAACATTTATAAGAATTCTCTCCTGATCCCACCTTCGAATCGTTGATCCCTTATGTCAGTTGAACCTTCCTTGTCCTTCGTGCGCCGCCTGTCGCAATTCGCGACGCGGATGCAGACTCGTTTTTGTGGCGTGGAGGTCGGCTCCGATCAATTCGGCAACCGCTATTACCGCGACAAGAAAACGCCAAAGGGTTATCGCGAACGTCGCTGGGTTATGTATCGCGGCGAACCGGAAGCCAGCAAAGTGCCGCCCGAATGGCACATCTGGTTGCACCACACCGCCGACGCGCCGATCCCCGAACAAAGCCCGCTGCGTAAAAGCTGGCAGAAGGCCTATCAACCAAATCAGACCGGCAGCGAAGCCGCCTATTTTCCGCCCGGCCATGACGGCGGCAAACGCGCCAAGGCAACCGGCGATTACGAAGCGTGGAAACCGAATTAAGTAACCTTCAAGGGGACAAGCAATGGGACGCAGCGTTTTTGAAACCATTCTGGGGGCGGTCGTGTTGGCGGTTGCCGGATTGTTTCTGGTTTTCGCTTACAACAGTTCGGACCTGAAAGTGGTCAAGGGTTACGAACTTTCCGCCAACTTCCCGATGGTCGATGGCCTGAAGGAAGGCATTGACGTCAAGATCAACGGCGTGAAAGTCGGTTCGGTCACGGCGATGAATTTGATCACCGCGCCTGGCCCCAATCAATATCTTGTGCGCGTCGCCATGTCGGTTGACCCCAGCATTAAATTGCCAAGCGACACCATGGCGATGGTGGCAAGCGAAAGCTTACTCGGCGGTAAATACATGTCGCTGGAACCCGGCGTTGACGACGACATGCTGAAAACCGATGGCACAGGCCGCATCACACGGACGCAGGCGCCCATGCGCCTTGATGATCTGATCGGCCAAGTGATTTACGGCAACAAGCGCGGTAGCAGCGATGCAGCAGCGGGTAAGGGCGTGGGCGGGGATCATCCGTAACCAAAGTGTGTTTTGAAGATGTGGCCGCGGGTGTTCAAATACCAGTTTTTTCGAGGGATGAAATGAATTCTGTATTTGTTCCACTGAATCAATTTCGGTTTGATTTCCGGCCAACGCTTACAATAATTACTGTGCTTTTTTTGTTTACGTGGTGCGTGGTTTCACCTGCAGCTGCAAAAAACCAAGCACAAGAAGATATGCGGTTAAATCAGGAGAATCGTGATCGTACGCAAGAAGCTATGGCTGCATATGATGCGTGGGATAAGTCGTTAGAAACAAAGAAAGTAGCAGCCAATTTGTTTCCTTCAGCAACCAAGGTCGTTGCTTATGGAGCGGACCAGAGCCTTGAAGTCGATCCAAATGGCAAGGTAACATTCTATAAAGTTGAAACGACAGATCATACGCCAACCAAAATTTCAGCGAGAGGCGGAGAGGAGCTTAGTGCGAAAGATATAGAGCTATTACGAAGAAGCGTTTTTTATGCACCCCCACCACCAGCCATGGCCGCATGCTGCATCCCAAGACATGGTTTTGTTTTTTACGACTCTTCGGGAAAATACCTCGGCTACCTAAAGGTTTGCTATCAATGTGGATGCGCCATCATTTATCCTGATGCACCACCTGACCCCTCGTTGAGCTGGGTTGTATGGGATCATGGTGCCATTCAAAAAATTCTTGAAGCGCACCACCTCAAAGTTAATTATGAAAAAAAAGAGTAAGTGGCGTTTTCTGCAAGAGAAAACATTCATGATTTACTTCATATTAACCGATGTGCATTTTGATTCTTTTGTGCAGACTACCCAAATGGAAAGTTATCGTGCCACGCGTTAAAAAATCATCATCCTCGGAACTGCCGCTCGATCGTATTTTGATCGGTGACAGTATTGCTGTGCTGAAAAGCCTGCCAACTCATTCCGTCGATGCCGTCTTCGCTGATCCGCCTTACAATCTACAACTTGGCGGTGATCTGCGCAGGCCGGATCATTCCGAAGTCGATGCCGTCGATGATGATTGGGATAAATTCGCCGACTTTGCGACCTATGACGCCTTCACCCGCGATTGGTTGCGCGAGGCTAAGCGCGTTTTAAAACCGGACGGGTGCCTCTGGGTCATTGGCAGTTATCACAATATTTTCCGTGTGGGTTCGATCCTTCAGGATCTCGGTTACTGGATTAACAACGACATCATCTGGGTGAAATCCAACCCGATGCCGAATTTCCGTGGCGCGCGCTTTACCAACGCGCACGAAACCCTGATCTGGGCCTCGCCGTCCAAAGGCGCGAAGGTTTGTTTTAATTATCAGGCAATGAAAAGCCTGAACGACGACAAACAAATGCGCAGCGATTGGCAAATGCCGATCTGCAGCGGCAAGGAACGTTTGCGCAAAGAAGACGGCGACAAAGTGCATCCCACGCAAAAGCCGGAAGAATTGCTGTACCGAATCCTGCTGGCGACCACCAATCCAGGCGATGTGATCGTTGATCCGTTTTTCGGCTCCGGTACCACCGGCGCGGTGGCGAAGAAACTGGGGCGGCATTTCATCGGCATCGAACGCGAAAAAGCCTACGCGACCTATGCCGAGAAGCGGATCGCCGCCGCCGTGACCTCGCCCGACAATGAGTTCCTCTTTACCCCGACGCCGCGCGATGAACCGCGGGTTCCGTTCGGCATTTTGCTGGAACGCGGGTTGTTGAAACCCGGTGTGACCTTGTTTGATGCCTCCGGCAAACGCCATCAGGCGAAAATTATCGCCGATGCCAATCTCGCCGCCGTGCTGCCGCTGACGCAGGAAAAAGTGCGCGGGTCAATTCACAAAGTCGGCGCGTTGGTGCAGGGGCTGCCCGCTTGCAACGGCTGGACTTTCTGGCATTTTAAATCAGGCAGTGCCTTCGCCCCCATCGACATCCTCCGCCAGCGCATCAGGGCGGAGACAGTGAGTTAGGGCTGATACGAATACAGCAGTTTCGTATGCCGCTCGTCCTCGAAGAAATCGATGGTATCGACTTGCGCGTTGAGCAAGGCCGGTGAGTTTTGTGGTGCGCCCTGCTGGACAAAGCTTGTGTCGCTGGCGTTGGGATTGCGGCTCAGCTTGCCGATATAGTTGATGTGCAGGTTAAAACGCACGTAAATAGCCCGTTCCTTGTTATTGTTGGCGTCCATGCGGCGTAGCAGGGCATCCGCCGAACGTTGCGTCAGGGGAAGGCCTGGGATGCTGACGGACTCATCCAAGATCGCGCGGAACGCTTTGGGAATAAACCGAATCGTAGTCTCGTGGCAGGTCAGCGGGGCGGCACGGAACATGAAAAAGGCATTAACCTTTTGCAGCGGATTTTTTTCGCTGAAATAATACATTTGATCCTTGAAGTCGTAGCGGCCAAGCAAAAGCTTGTCTTCATAGACATAACTGCCAGGGTATTTGGTCAGATTCATCTCGACCGATTTGCGCATGGCATCACGCACTTCATGCCATTTGAAGTCCTGCTCGTGAAACGCATGATAAATGTCGCAGTCAGTTATGGCGGCATATTCGTCCAGAATAACATCATCTGTCAGTTCCAGCGCGCCGAAACGGACAAGGCTGTGCACCAGATTATCCCATGTCGGTTGCGCATAGATATCCGCATGCGCCGGAGCTGCTGCGAGAAGGAAAGCCAAAAGAAGGAAAAGTCGTTTCATGGGCGGAGCATGGGGGCTGGATGATAAAACTATGACCATTATATTAAACACCAAATTTGGTTAATGGACAGCTAACATTGACTTCAGCGTCAAAACTTGGTTCTGTCAGAGCGACTGTTCACCCCCCTTGCGGAGTTCCCCATGCGTTACGTATTCGCCGTGCCGTTGTTGGTGCTGAGCCTTCTGGTCTCAGCCGCCCCGCATGCGGAAACGGTTCCTGCGTCGATTCCGGAAAGCGAAAAGGTAGCGATTCAAGAAATTATCCATAGCTACCTCACCAAAGATCATCCCGAAGTTCTGATGGAAGGCATGCGCGAATTACAGCGACGCGATCAGGCCAGTGCCGAAGCCAAGACCGCCGATGCTATCAAGGCATCCAAGGACCGCATTTACAACGATCCAGCAACGCCCGTTGGCGGTAATCCCAAGGGTGATGTGGTGATCGTCGAGTTTTTTGATTATCAGTGCGGCTATTGCAAATTGTCCGCCCCCTTTATCGAAAGAATTCTGAAGGAAGATAAGGGCGTTCGCTTTGTCTATAAGGAATTCCCTGTCTTGGGTGAAGTTTCGACCTTGGCATCAAAAACGGCACTTGCTGCTTTTCGTCAGGGATTGGACAAATATGTTAAGTTCCATGATGCCCTGATGAACAAAAAAGAACATCTGAATGAAGAGATGATCTATCAAATCGCCAAAGACGCAGGTCTGAACGTCGAAAAACTGAAAAAAGATGCGGCGGACGACGAGACGAAGAAACAGATTCAGGCTAATATTGATCTCGGTACCGAAGTCGGCGTGCGTGGGACACCCATGTTTATCATTGGTGACAAAATATTTCCGGGCGCTATTCAACAGTATGAAGACATGAAGAATGCTGTTAACGAAGCGCGCGCTGCTGGGCATAAGAAGAATTGAGCTGAGTGATCATGACCGCGGTGTCTGTTCTTGTCCTTAACGGCCCAAACCTCAATATGCTTGGGGTGCGGGAGCCTGAGACCTATGGCCGCCAGTCGCTCGCCGATCTTGAAAAACTGTGTCAGGAAACCGGCAAGCAGCTGGGCTTGCAGGTTGAATGCCGTCAAAGCAATATCGAGGGCGAATTGGTGACCTTGATTCAAGAAAGCCGTCATCACCACAAGGGCATCGTCATCAACGCCGGTGCCTATAGCCATACGTCGGTGGCGATTTTGGACGCCTTGCAGGCGGTCAAGCTGCCGACGATTGAAGTGCATATCTCGAATATCTACAGCCGCGAGCCGTTTCGGCATCAATCCTTGATATCCCAAACCGTGAAGGGCGTCATATGCGGCCTCGGCCTTGACGGTTATACCTACGCTTTGCAAGCGTTAGCCAAACTTATAAGAGAGTGATCAACCATGCCTCCCAAATTCGACCTTGATATTGATTTCGTTCGCAAACTGGCGAAGCTGCTGGAAGAAACCGGCCTCAGCGAAATCGAATATGCCGAAGGCGACAAAAAGATTCGTTGCGCCGCGACAGGACATGTCCTGCATCACGCGCCGATGTCCGTCGGCGTTGCCGCGCCTCCCGCTGCCATTGTTCCCGCCCCAGCCTCCGACAAACCCGCCGCGCCGAATGCTGGCGCGATTACCTCGCCCATGGTCGGCACCGTTTATTTGGCCTCCACCCCAGGTGGTACGCCGTTTGTCAAAGCAGGCGATAAGGTCAAAGTCGGTGACACGCTTCTCATCATCGAAGCCATGAAGGTCATGAACCCGATCAAGGCCACCAAAGCCGGAACCGTTGCCGAAATCCTTGTCGGTGACGCGCAACCGGTCGAGTTTGGTGAACCTATGCTTGTGATTGAGTAAGCCGCCGTGTTCGAAAAAGTTCTCATCGCTAACCGTGGCGAAATCGCCCTTCGTATCCATCGCGCTTGCCGCGAGATGGGAATTCATACCGTCGCGGTGCATTCGACCGCCGACGCGGACGCCATGCATGTGCGCTTGGCGGACGAAAGCGTCTGCATCGGGCCTCCGGCAGCCAAAGACAGTTATCTGAATATCCCCGCCATTTTGACGGCGGCGGCGATTACTGGCGCGGATGCGATCCATCCCGGCATCGGCTTCATGTCCGAAAACGCGAATTTTGCCGAGATGGTGGAACAGCACGGTTTCGCCTTCATTGGCCCCACGCCCGAACATATCCGCATTATGGGCGACAAAGTCACGGCGAAGAAAACCGTGAAGGAATTAGGCTTGCCGACGGTTCCGGGATCTGCCGGAGCGGTAACGACGGTCGAAGAAGCCCAGAAGGTCGCCAAGGAAACCGGTTATCCGGTTCTGATCAAAGCGGCAGCAGGCGGCGGCGGCAAGGGCATGAAGGTGGCGCGGTCGGCGGATGAATTGGCCGAAGCGTACAACCTCGCCCGTGGCGAAGCTCGCGCTGCCTTTGGCAATGACGAAGTCTATATGGAAAAATATCTGGAGAAACCGCGCCATATCGAGGTGCAGTTGCTCGGCGACACCCACGGCAACGCCGTGCATTTCGGCGAACGCGATTGCTCCATCCAGCGTCGCCACCAGAAAGTGATTGAGGAAGCACCGTCGCCCGGATTGAACGCTTCGGAGCGCGAACAGATCGGTGCACTAGCCGCCGATGTTATTCGTAAACTTGGGTATCGCGGTGTCGGTACTATCGAATTTTTGTATGAAAACGGGCAGTTCTATTTCATCGAAATGAACACCCGCTTGCAGATCGAACATACAATCAGCGAAATGATCACCGACATCGATCTGGTGCGCGAACAGATCCGCGTCGCTGCTGGTTTGCCGCTTAGCTATAAGCAAAGCGATATCACCTTTACCGGGCACGCCATTGAATGTCGCATCAACGCCGAAAATCCGGAAACCTTTGCGCCGTCACCGGGCAAGATTGTCGGTTATCACCCGCCGGGTGGCCTTGATGTGCGCGTCGATAGCGCGTTGTATGACGGTTATCGCGTCCCGCCGCACTATGACAGCATGATTGCCAAGCTGATCGTCCATGGCACCAACCGCAACGAATGCCTGCTACGTCTCCGCCGCGCGTTGGAAGAGTTCGTGATCGGCGGCGTCGATACGACCCTGCCGCTCCACCGCCGCCTGATCGCGCAGCCGGATTTTATCAACGGCGATTATGACATCCATTGGCTGGAAAAGTTTTTGGATAAGAAGTAACCTTGCTCTGTGTCGATCCACAGCTCTTATGAATTAACCCCCGATCTTCTCCTCCGCGCCTATGCCGCCGGAATTTTTCCGATGGCGGAGAGTGCGGAAGGGGCGGAGCTGCATTGGTTCGATCCGCCAATGCGGGGGATTATACCGCTGGATGACCGGTTCCATGTGCCGCGCCGCTTGCAACGAACGATGCGGCAACGCCTGTTTGCCATCAAATTTAATACAGCGTTCGAAGCGGTGATTCGTGCCTGCGCCACGCCGCGTCCGGATCATCCGGAAACATGGATCAATGGCGAAATTATTGGCCTCTATACCGAACTGCACCGGCTCGGCCATGCGCATTCTGTCGAGGCATGGGAAGGCGATGTACTGGTCGGAGGCTTGTATGGCGTCAGTCTGGGTAGCGCATTTTTTGGCGAAAGCATGTTCAGCCATCGCACCGATGCCAGCAAGATCGCGCTGGTGCATTTGGTCGATGTGCTGCGGGCTTGCAGCTTTACGTTGTTGGATACGCAG
>Ga0265331_10001200_pt1 | contig 19540 bp, 13 predicted proteins | sample 41923metaG_FD_202088 | JGI IMG/M metagenome (GOLD analysis project Ga0265331, IMG submission 202088) | Rhizosphere microbial communities from Carex aquatilis grown in University of Washington, Seatle, WA, United States - 4-19-23 metaG | ecosystem: Host-associated > Plants > Roots > Rhizosphere... | reverse complement strand
GGTCCCACAAATTACGAATCAAACTCCACGCCAGTCCCAGAAATTATGAATCAATCCCGAAATCGTGCAATAGCAAGCTCGTTCATTTTCAACGAACCCCGGTCCCAGAAATTATGACCTTCCGACACCGGCTGTCATTTTCGAGGAAGAAGCACTGCCTAAAGCTCAGCTTTACATGAACCGGATGCGGTAGCGGACGAAGTCGTCAGCTCCGACGTAGTGGTCGTAGAGGCCGCGGGCGGCGGCGTTGTCGCGGCGCGTCAGCCAATAGAGGCGGCCCCAGTCCTTCTCCCGTGAAAGCGCGACGAGATCCTCGAGCAGGGCGCGGCCGACGCCGGCGGCGCGCGCGTCGGGATCGACGAACAGGTCTTCGAGATAGCAAACCGACTTCACCGTCCAGGTGCAGGGATGCACGACGCACTGTGCGAACCCCGCGACGGAGCCGCCGACGACGGCGACCCGCGCGAACATCCCGGAACCCGGCTCATGGAGGCGGCGCCATGTAACGGCGGTCGTCTCGGGCGGAATTTCGGTTTCGTAAAATCGATTGTACCCCGCCCAGAGACGGCGCCAGTCGGCTTCGTCGCCGGGCGCAAGACCGCGCAGGATCGGGAGTGCAGCGTCAGGGACCGTCATGCGCGCGCAGTCTGTTGCTGCGGGCGGCCCTTCGTTGCCGCGGCTGCCGGTGCGTCCCCGAAGAAAAATCGGTCGGCGAGGCGCCGGCGCAGCGGCAGTGGCAGCACGGCCATCGCCAGCAGCAAAGCAACATTCTTACCGCGCCGCAGAGTATCGATGCCGGGCTGATGCATGAATCCACGCACGGCCGACATGGTCGTGATTAGCCGGCCCTGCTCCGGGAGCGGCAGGCGATCGTAACCGCCGTCACGCGCCAGCAACAGCCACAGCGAGGGATAGGCGCCGACCAGATAGCGGCGCTGCGGCATAGCAATGCCTCGCTCCCGCGCATAGCGTTGGGCGGCCTGCTGAGCCCGGAATTGATAATAGGCGTGGTCACCGAGATTGCGCACCGTCTTGCGACCGGAGGTCATCGAGACATTGCCGCCATGGGTGCGATAGACGCCGAGGGGCGCGTCGATGTGGGCGAGGTCGCCGAGAACCGGCGCGCAATAGAGCAGCAGGGCGTCGACGCCATCGCCATCGAGCCGCTGCGCGCCGGCGAGCACCATGCGGGCGTATTCACGCGAGAAGGCGTTGCCGCTCATCGGCGCCGAGGGATAATAGCCGTTCAGCGCCAGAAATTCGGCATGGCCGCTGTCGAGAAACGGCTCGGGCGGCCAGGCGCAGGATTTGTCGCCATTGACCGCCAGCCGGTAGTTGACGCAGACGACGCCCGGCCGCCAGGCCTGCGCAACACGCGCGCAGGCGTCGTCGAACAGCCAGTCGTCGGAATCCAGGCTGATGACGAGTTCGCCGCGCGCCGCCGCGAGGCCGGTCTCGAGCGCACGGGACTGACCGGCGTTCTGCTGGAATATGGCGACGACGCCGGGTCGCGCGGCGATCACCTCGCGCGAATTGTCGGTCGAACCATCATCGACGACGACGCATTCGACGTCCGGATGCGACTGCGCGAGAACGGAGTCGATCGCCTGCCCGAGGAAGCGCCCGTAGTTGTAGTTGGTGATGACGACAGAGATCAGCATGCAGCAATCCCCTTGCCGTGGTTCCGCCGCGCGATGATCTCGAGCAGGCGGCCGGCGACGTGTTCCCAGGAATGTCTTTCGCCATAGAGCGCGCTGTCGGTCGGCGTGGGCGACGTCGGCGCGCGCAGATCGGCCCACAAGGCGTCCGGCCCTTCCTGCGCATCGACGAAGCGGGCCCAGGGCGGCGCCACCGTGCGATGAACCGGAATGTCGGTGCACAGCACCGGCCGTCCACAGGATGCGCTTTCCACCAGCGGCATGTTGAAGCCTTCCGCCAGCGACAGGCTCAGGAAGCAGGCGGCGCGGCGGTAAAGCCAGCGCAGTCCCTCGTCCGGCAGATCGCGCAGCCAGACGAAGCGGTCCGGTCGCCGCGCCGCGAGACTTTCGACGCGCGAGACGACGTCGCCCCAACCCGGCCTGCCAACCAGAACCACCGGCGGCGCGCCGGCGGGCGCGGCGTCGACGAGATCGACCAGTCGGGCATAGCCCTTGCGCGGCTCGACCGTGCCGACGGCAAGAACGAAAGCGTCCGGAACATTGTCGGGGCGACGTTCGGGGCCGTCGCGCGCGACGCCGGGGCCATTGCCGCACCAGTCGACGTCCGGGCGCCTGAACAGGGCGCGCAGGTCCTGCGCCACAGCCGGCGTCGTCCCGAGAAGCCAGTCGTAACGCCGTGCCATCAGATTTTCGCCATAGCGATACACCAGCCGGCCCTTCCAGGGCATGGCGCGTTCCCAGGACCACGGGAAAACGTCGTGCACGATCCGGCACAGCGGCATGGTCGTCGTTCGAAACAGCGGGCTTGCGGGGGCGGACGGAAAAACGACGGCCTCCGGCCGGGCGCAGAGGTCGCGCACGATTTGCGGCGCCGTGAACCAGCCGCGGTAGGCTTGCGGAACTGCGACGAGCCCGCTGTGATCCTCGAAGGCGCGCGTGGAGTTGACGAGGGCCATGGCGTCGGGGCGCACCCGCCGCACAGCATCGAAGAGATGCACGCCGAAGCGCTCGACGCCGGTCAGCGCCGGTCTGCGCGTCGCGAGCGTGAGGTCGAAGATCAGCATGACGCGGGCTCCATCGCATTGCCCGCGAGCGCGGCGAGGTCGGCGACGAGCGCCGGCACCGCCCGTGCCCGCGCCCTCGGGGCGACGTCAGCGGCGATGGCGAAGGGATCCATGCCGCCGGCCAGCATCTGCCGACGCAGGTCGAGCAGAGCCATGACATAATCTGCGGCGGTTTGATTTTCGACGAATCTTGCGCCGACCGCGCGGGCGTAGGTAGCGCGCAGTGTCGGCAGTGTCGGCAAAACGAAGGGCCGGCCGCAGGCCAGCGCTTCGACGACGACATAGGGCGAGCCTTCGCCGAACGCAGAGCACATCAGCCCGGCGTGGCAGCCGCGCATTGCGTCGGCGAGCGCCTGCGGCCCGAGAAAGCCGTGATCGGCGACCAGATCGCGCAGGTCGACACGCTCGAACGCCTCGAAATCCGAACCGAAATAGTGGAATTCCAAGGCGCCCGGCGCGCGACGCGCCGCCTCGCGAACGATCTCGAACAGCAGCGCAGGATTTTTCTGCGGCGCGATGCGACCGGCGTAGAACACCCGCATCGGGCCGTCCGCGGCGAGCGGCGGCAGCGGAGCCGGTGCGAAACATTCGTCGTGCCATGCGTCGAAAAAGGCCAGCCGCGCGCCGAGCAGCAGCCGGGCGATCCCCGGAACGCCGGAGGGGTCGCGGCCGACGATCTGCACACGATCGGCGACGAAGGGCAGCAGCAGGCAGGCCGCGTGATGCACGAACCAGTGTAGCCGATTGCCGGGGCCGGGACCGGTGCCATGAATGGTGACGACGCGCTTTCCCGGAAACAGCAGGCCGGCGACGACATATTCGGGGCGGCTGAACTCCAGCACCTCGACGCCGCGCGCTTGCAAGAACGCGGCGATGGCCTTCCGCTGTGCAAAGATGGCGCGCAGGAACGCCATCCAACGCGGCGCGCCGGTGAGCGACGCTGGCTCGAGCCCGAACAGACGCGGCGATCGGCGAGAGCCGGCGGCGGTGACCAGGGCCGCGCGTTCCGGCGCGGCCTCGAAGATCGTCGCGACATAACGCTCGATTCCGCCCTGCGTCGAAAACACGTCGTTCTGATGGAAGAACGCGACTTTGCTGTGGGGCGCAGTCATGGCGTCGCCTCGCAGGACGGCTGGAGGAAGCGACGCGCAAGCGACGCGCGGATCTGTGGAAACAGCACGAGGAGGGCGAGCGCGTAAACGCTTGCGCCGACGATGATCGCCGCTGCGATGACGACCGGCTGCGTCGTCTGGGGCGCGAAATGCAGCGCTGCCGACATGGCGCCGCAGGCGGCGACGATTTTCAGCACATCGCGCGCCGCCGGCAGCGGCAGGTCGAGCGAGACAAAGCAAAAGATGTAGGACGCCAGCGTAGTGAGCGCAGTGCCGAGGAACATGCCCCAGGCGGCGCCGGCAAACCCCGCCCAGTGCAGCCCGATCGCGCAGAAGACGATGTTGGCGAGCGCCTCACCGCCGAGAACCCAGATCGTCAGTTGCGGCCGCTCGATCAGATACATCGCCTGTTCGCAGGTGTGAATGCGCAGGTAGCGCAGGCTCGCGGCGCAAAGCGCGATGGGCAGCACGGCGATCGTGGTTTCGCGGAATTTTTCGGCGATCAACAACGTCACCACCGGCTCGACCAGCGTCGAAAGGCCGATGCACGCCGGCAACAGGAGCCCGAGCAGAAGCAGGCCGTTGAAGGAAATCTGGGAAAGCGCGCCCTGGCGATCGCCGGCTTCGTAATGCTTGACCGCGAGCGGGAACGCGGCGGCGGTCAGCAACATGGCCAGCACGCTGGCGATACGTTGTCCGATCGCCCAGCCGGCCGAAATCAGCCCCAGCGCCATCGGCCCGTCGATATATTGCACCAGCACGCGGATGACATTGCCGGCGCCCCAGCCGATCACGCCGCCAAGTAGGATCGGCGTCGCAAAGCGGCGGAACTGCGCGAACAGCGCCTTGTCGAAGACGCCGGCTCCGAAGCGCACATTGGCGAGAAGGACGAGCGCCGCCAGCGCCAGGGCCTGTCCCAGCGCCTGCGCGCCGATCACCACCGCGGCCGTGGCGCCGAACAGCGGAATGGCGGCCAGCCAGAGACCAAGGCCGCAGATGGAGCCGATGAGCTGGGCGGCCGTGTAGGCGCCGATGGCGTGATCGGCGCGCGCCCAGTCGCTGTAGTGGGATACGAGCATCTTGGTGATGAGATAGGCCGCCGTCGCCGCGATCGTCGCCGCATCGCAGGGCATGCCCAGCACGTTGAGGACGACGGGCGCCAGAACGAATTGTATGAGGCAGCTCGACGCGGTCATGCGCTGGTCCATGGCTACAAATCTGTCGTTGTTCCCGCTGCGGAAGCGTTCGCGAAACCGCAGCACGAAGAGCGTCCATCCAGTCAGTCCGAAAAATGCGACGATTTCCTGAATCGAAATGATGAAATTCACGAATCCGAAAGTTGCGGGGTCGAGAAGATACGTCCAATAGACTGTCGTGACGAATTGCACGATCGGTGGCACGCACTGCGCCGGCAAATACAAAATCGTGCTGTGCACGAGGGCGTTGAGATGCTTGGACATCGGTAAACGGCCGCTCCATGTCGCCGTGCGATTGCCCCGGCGCCCGAACAAACGGGTAAAATGTTTGTCCGACGTTTCACCGATCGTGGATACCGAAAAGCAAAATTAAAGTTTACAGCAGGGATACAAGGCGCACCGCATCCGGAACCTTAACACGGATCGAAATTTGCTGGGATATTGCGAGGTCGAAAGACTGTCCCTGAGAGAGACGATTCCCGCCATGACTGCCCGACGTTATCTTGCCTTGGACGGCCTGCGCGGCGTCGCTGCGCTGGCGGTGGTGTTTTACCATGCGCCATGGCCGACGCATTTCTCCGGTCTGGCCCTGGCGCGCAACGCCTATCTGTCGGTCGATCTGTTCTTCATCCTGTCGGGCTTCGTCATTGCCGCCAATTACGCGACGAAGATCGTCGACGCGGGCAACCTGCGGGATTTTCTGACGCGGCGACTGTTCCGTCTCTATCCTCTGCATCTTGCTGTGCTCGCGGCGCTGGTCGCTCTGGAGACCGTCAAATGGGCGGCCCAGGGAATGGCGGCCTCGGACGTAGCGCCCTTCACCGGCCCCAATTCGCCGGCCCTGCTCGCCGAAAATCTTCTGATGCTGCAGGGCGTTGGACTGGGAGGCCGACTGGGGTGGAATTCTCCGGCCTGGAGCATCGGCGCCGAATGCGTCGCCTATGTGCTGTTCGCTTTTGCCGCCCTTTCCGGCCTAGCGCGCCGCAGCCTGTCGGTCCTCGCGACAGCCGGAATTGCGCTCCTCACTTATTTCGGCCTCGCGGCGCACCTCGGCACGCTCGATGCGACCTTCGGCGGCGTCGGTCTTTTGCGCTGCCTTGCCGGCTTCTCTCTCGGCGTCGTCGTCTTTCTATATGCAGGAGGCGAAAAAATCGCGCCGCTCGTCGTCGCTTTCGCGGCGGCGCTTGCGCTCTTCGTCATGGCCTCGACAAGCGGCGCGGCCGTCGCGGCGGTCATTCCCGTCTTCGTTCTGCTCGTCGCTGGCCTGCGGCACGATCGCGGCGGAGTCGCCCGCCTGCTCGCGTCGGCCCCCACTCAGTTTCTGGGGCGCCACTCCTATTCGATCTATCTGACCCACATGCCGATCCTGACACTCGTCACGATCCTCGCGAAACGCCTCGCGCATCTGCAGACCGAAGCGGGCCCGCATGGCGCAATGCTGGTCGTGTCTCCCTTCGCTGGCGATCTGCTGTTCACCGCCGTGATCTGCATTGTGATCGCGCTCTCCTGCGTGACCTTCCGGCTGGTGGAAGAGCCGGGCCGCAAGCTCGGCGCGCGCCTGTCGAGCGGCGCGCGCGCGCAAAACCGTGACGCAGATTTGGTCGCACACGGAATTGTCCCGAAACGCTGATCATTCAGTCCCGATTTGAAGCGGCGAGCTGTTTCGTTACGACGCGGCCGAGATCCCGGCTTTCAGAAAATGGCCGATACGTCAGTTGTTTGAAGACTCTCCAGCGCTTGGCGTTCGCTTTGCAGCGGCTAATGACGGTTTGGCCGTAGATGTAGCGAGTAACGGCGATGGTTGCGTATTTCGAAGCTAGCGGCAGCCGACACCCCACTCCGGCGCCGATCACCCCCAATATCGACAGCGAGAAATCGGCTGTCGCGAAAATCGTGGAACGCCTGTCCGCGGGGCGGGGGTTCTGCTTCTTCACGCTCAATCTCGATCATCTTTACAAGCTGCAGAGCGACCCGCAATTCGCCGCGGCGTACCGCTCCGCCGACTTCGTGTCCGCAGACGGTTGGCCGATCGCCTGGCTGGCGCGCCGTCGCGGCGTCTCCGTCGAGCGCACCACGGGCTCCGACCTCATCGATCCCATCTGCGCTGCGGCCGCATCCAAAGGTTTTTCCGTCTATGTGGTCGGTCCCGGCGCGCGCTCGCGGCGCGTGGCGATGTCGGTGCTCGCGCGGCGTCATCGCGGACTGAGATTCGCCGGGTCAGAAAGCCCGACCTTGCCGGAATGGGCCGACGACGCGGCGCTCGCCGCGCTCGCCGCGCGCATCCGCGAATCGGGCGCGCAGATGTGCCTGCTGTCGCTCGGTTCGCCCAAGCAGGAACTGCTGGCCTGGCGGCTGCGCAGCCTGTGTCCTCAGGTCGGATTCATCGGCGTCGGAGCAGGAATGGATTTCGTCTCCGGCCACGCCATGCGCGCGCCGTCGACGCTGCGCCGCTGCAATCTCGAATGGATGTGGCGGCTGCTGTGTCATCCCGGCCGACTCGGCCCTCGCTACTGGCGCTGCGGCGTGTTCTTTGCCGAGGTACTCGGGCGCAGCATTTTTCGCTCGGCTCATTGAGAGCCGTCGTCCTTCAGGCGCCTGCCTTGCCACGCCAGCCGCAGAGGTCGATGAACTCGTAACCGCCCCCTGCCTCGAGCGTGTGGACGCCGACGGCGCGAACACCCGGCGGCGGCCCGAGCCGGCGTGCGATCGTCTGCCGCAGGCCGGTCTCATCGAGATGGTCGATGCGGCACAGCGACAGGCCTGCGCCATAGCCGGCGGCGCAATCCTGCGCCGGGCGCCACAGACCATCGTCGCGCCGGAACACCCGCCCGGCAGGGCGCGCCGCGCCCGTATCGATCAGCGCTGGCCCCTTGCCGCACTGCCGCCACGGACCCAGCGGAGAGGGCGCGGCATACAGCGACATGCAATCCCAGCTCGACCCGTCGTCCTCGCGCGTCGTCGCCGTCATCCACCAGCGCCCTTCATGTTCGAACAGCGTGGCGTCGGACAGATCCGCATCGGCGACAAGCACGCGATCGAGGACCCATTTGTCCGGAAAGGGATCGGCGCGATAAAGGGCAAGCGACCGAGAGCCCGAACTTTCCGGCGCCATCCAGATCTGGCCCTCATGTTCGAAAACGAACGGATAGGAAAGATGCACGGGCGCTTCCAGCACAACCCGCGGCGCATGCGCCGGGCCGCCGGAAGAATCGAGCGGAAACCAGGAGATCACCCCTTTGCGCGTCGCATAGGGGTATTCCTCGCAGAACACATGCGTGACGCCGTCTTTCACAAAGACCAGCGGATCGGCGTAATAACGCTTGCGGTCGTCCGCAAGAAAGGTCCAGCGCGCCGCACCCGGCCATTCGAGTCGCTCCCTCACGCCATCGTCCTGCGGTCGCCGCCAGCCGATCCGCCAATGACCTTCGTAGGCGAGCAGCCGCCCCAGCCGCGACCGCGCCCGCTGTGCGAGCGATCGTGCGAGAAAGCCGGCAACCGCGCCGGCGCCGGCCGGCGCGACATTTATAACCTCGAGCGGCGTGACAGTACCCCGCCGCGCCAGGGCGCGAATCATCGTGACCAGCCGCGTCGCGACGGCCTCCCGCGCATGCGCGAGACTGCCCGGCCGCTCGATGGCGATCTGCGCCTGCGCGAGGAGCAGAAGCCGATCGCCGTCCTTTTTCGCCAGTCCGATGCGAGCGGGCGCACCGCACAAGAGCAGGGCGTCGCGGGCGTCGTCGCCGACGGCGCCGCCATAGACCGGAAACACCGATCCGGGTTCCGGCTCGGGACGGCCGGACAGATCGAAGATCCAGTCCGGCTGGCCCTCTGTCCTGTGTGTCGCTGCGCCGGGCGCGGGATCGAACAGGCCCGCGCGCCGACGCGCCAGCAGCAGTGCCTCGAGTTCGTCGAGCAGCGCCACCGCCGCCGGGCGTTGCGGCGCCTCGCGCGAGACGAGCTCCACGACCACGCCGTCTCGCGACAGCGCGTCGGAGAGAATACGATGCCAGCGCCGAAGACCCGCTCCGGGCGTAACGAGACGCGCCAGTGTCAATTTTCGCTCCCGAAAGAATTTTAGGAGAATAGGGCTATCACGGGGGTGTTGACGGACTTCGAACGGAATCGACATGACGACGCGGCGCAGGCTGCTTTTCTACACCCATGCGCTGGCTGGCGGCGGCGCCGAAAGGGTGCTGGCGCGTCTCGCCTCGGGATTCGCCGCGCGCGGCGACGAAGTGATGTTCGTCGTGGATTTCGAGGCCAGCGAAAATCTGGCCCAGCTGCGAGACGACGTAGAACTCTGCGTGCTGCCGCGCGGGCATGCGAGGGCCATAGCCGGGCTTGCGGGGCTGCTGCGTCGCCGTCGACCGGATGTCAGCGTGTCGGCGCTCGCCGTTTCCAATTTCAAGCACGCCGCCGCCGCCGCTCTCGCCGGACGGCTGGCGCGCGCAGTGATCGGCTATCACGGGTTCAGCGCGAGCGAGCCCGGCCGTCTGAGCCGGCTCGGCTACCAGGCAACGCCGCTGATTTCCCGCCTCTGCGGCGCCACGGTGGCGGTGACGAACGCGCTGCGCGACGATCTCGTACAGCGATTTCACGTTCCACCGGGGCGCATCGTCACCATCTACAATCCCGCCGCGCCCACGCCGTTTCCAGAGGAGACGACGGCCGCGCGGATCGCGGCGCGCGCGCCCGTCGTTCTCGCATTGGGACGACTGGTTTCCGACAAGGACTTCGAAACGCTGATTCGCGCCTTTGCGCAGCTCGATGCGCCGGACGCCCGGCTCGCGATCCTCGGTGAGGGGCCGGAGCGCGCGCGGCTCGGGGCGCTGGCTCGTGACCTCGGCGTCGCCACGCGTCTCGACATGCCGGGTTATGTTGACGATATCGCGGCGCAACTTTCGAGGGCGAGTTGCCTCGTCGTATCGTCGCGCCACGAATCCTTCGGCCTCTCCTGTGTCGAGGGCCTGGCGCATGGATTGCCGGTGATTACGACCGACTGCGGCGGCCCCGCGGAAGTGCTGGGCTCCGCGGGTTTCGGGCCGCCGGTCGCGGTGGGCGATGCGCCCGCTCTCGCCGCGCAGATCGCCACTGCGCTGCATGATCCCGGCGCGCCGACGCCGCGCCAGGCGCGCGCCCGCGTGTTTTCGCTCGACGCCGCACTCGACGCCCATGATCGCCTGTTCCGGACACTGCCGCGCCGGAGCAGCTGACGCCCATCACGCCGCGCGCGCGGTGTCTCGCTCGCGGGAGTCGTCGATCTGCAGGGTGAAATTGGCGACGAGACGCTTCAGCTCCTTGGCTTCCTCCAGCAGCGCGTGGCCAGCGGCCGAGGATTCCTCGACCATGGCGGCGTTCTGCTGGGTGATCTTGTCCATGTCGGCAATGGCGACATTGACTTCGCGCAGACTACGCGCCTGGTCCCGCGCGGCTTCGGCAATCGAGGCGATGCGCGTGTCGATATTGGCGACATCGCCCATGATCGTCTTGAGCGAGCCGCCAGTTTCGTAAACCAGCGACACGCCCTGCTCGATCGCCTCCGACGAACTCTGGATCAGCGTCTTGATCTCGCGCGCGGCATTCGCCGAACGCTGCGCCAGCGCTCGCACTTCCTGGGCGACGACCGCAAAGCCTCGGCCTGCCTCGCCGGCTCTGGCCGCCTCGACGCCGGCATTGAGGGCGAGAAGATTGGTCTGGAAGGCGATTTCGTTGATCACGTCGATGATCTGGTTGATGCCCTTCGCCGAACCCTCGATCCGCGCCATGGCTTTCACCGCCTCGTCGACCGTGTCGCCGGATTTCAACGCGCTCCCACGCGTTTCCGACACCATGCGGCCCGCCTCGTCCGCGTCGGAGGAGGTGCGATTGACGCTGGTGGTGATCAGATTGAGCGCGGCAGCGGTTTGCTCCAGCGTCGCCGCCTGTTGCTCGCTGCGGCGTGCAAGCTGATCGGCGGCAGAGCTGATCTCCTCCGAGCCGCTCGTCACCGAACCCGTGGCTTCCGCAACGCGCGCCAGGGTTTCGTGCAACGCATTGGCCGCGGCGTTGAAATCGCAGCGCAACTGCTCGAATTCGGTCGGAAATGCCGTGTCGATCCGCGAGCCGAGATCTCCTTGAGAGAGTCTGCCGAGCCCGCCCGCAAGCTCACGGATCACCTGATTGCGCTGCTGCTCCTGACGAATCCGTTCGGCGTTTTCCTTTTCCCAGGCTTCGAGCCGGCGCCGTTCGTCTTCGGCGCGCCGCGCGCGCAGATCGACGCGTTCTTCGATGGCCAGGCGGAAACCCTCCACGGCGCGCGCCATCTCGCCGACCTCGTCGCTGTTTTCCTGAAAGGGCACGCGGGTCTTGTGATTGTCGTCGTCGAGTTTACCCATATAGGCGGAGAGTTCGGACAACGGTTTGGTGACCTTGGTGCGGATGAGCCGCATCGCCACGCCGACGAGCGCGAAGACCAGGAGCGAGGTGGCGACCATCACGCCGACGAATATGGACGTGCTGCTGGCCGCCTCGCGCTCCGTCTCCTTCGAATAGGCGTCGAGCTCTGTCACCATCTTGTCGACGACGGCGCGATGCCTGTTGTACGCCTCGGTGATCTTGCCGAGCGCGGCGCGCATGCCGGCCGTGTCCTTGCGGTTAGCGGCGGGCACGAGGTCGGTTTCGACTTCCTGCCAGAAGTGGCGCGCTTCCTTCTCCGAATCCACGGTCAGCAGCTTCTTGATGTTCTCGGGAATCTCGGCGGCTTTCCAGAACATGCTGCGCTCGTCGAAATCCTTGTGCAGGCTTTTCAGTTTCGCGACATGCCGCTCGGCTTCGGCGACGTCGTCCTGCAGGACGATCGATTCGAGATAGGCTTCGATCACATAGAGCGGCGGCGGCAGGATGTCGGCCGTCAAATCCTTGCTCTGGGCGATCTGTTTGTAGACGGGTCCGTTCACCCGCAAGACGTCCAGGGCGAAGCCGCCTACGCCAGCGACCGCGAAGAGGCAGACGAGAACGAAAACGCCGAAGCCAGTCATCATTCCGGAAATGTCGAGGCGCATCCGGAGGGTCCTTTCCATGGGATCGAATATGAAAGCGGCGATCGAGCAGCGAGCCTCTCCGCACGAAGTGCGGCCGCGGGAGATATTTGAAGAGGGGAGAAATGCCGGATCGACCGGCGCGCGTCGCAAAAGCGTCATGCCGCCGGACTCCAAGTCCGGGCGAGCGCAATTATGGTTTACAGAAATTTTGTTAACCGTTTCTTTAACCGAATGGCTCATTTTGAAACCCCGCGAAGCGCCCCCGATCGGGAGAGACATGATGTCGCAGCGCTTCCCGCCGGCCGACCCGGATGTTTTTCGTTCGTCGAAAAAACGAGGATGGGCACATGGCCGGTGACACCGCCCCTGCCGGGATTCTAGCGTTACGCCAGTTGTTTACGGGTAATCTGCGGCGTACGGCGTTGACATTGTTCTCGGCAATGGCGATTCTGGTCCTCGGCCTGTCGACATTCGTCTTCTGGACGATGCGATCCGAATCAGACGCGGTCGCCGCCTTCGCGGAGAAGGTGGAGAAATCGAATCGGCTGCTGTCGCATCTGGTTTCTGCACAGCAGAACGCCCGCTACGATCTCGCCCGCGCCCGGCTCTCCCTCGCCGAATATGCAGCGACGCGCGATCCTGCCGGACTCGAAACGGCGATCCGCGAATTCGGCGAACATTCGCGCCGGTTTTCCGGCAATGTGAAAGCCGCGCTCGAGGCCGCCAAGGCGCTGGAGAGCGGCGACATCGTCGCGGCGCTGCAGCGTGCAGAAAAGAACATCCTCGCCTTTGCGGCCAAAGCGGTGGAAGCGGCGCGCCAGAATCCTTCAGGGGTTTCCGCCGACGGCAAGCTGCGGTTCGACATGCTGGCCCTGTCCGTTCAGGAAACGCTCGACGAGGCGACGCAGGAGATCGATCCGGTGCGCCAGCGCATCGAAGCCGGGGTCGCGAAGGAAAAGGCGGCGCTCGACGATGTTCGCGCGCAGACCCGCGGCGGCGCGTTCGCGGCGATCGCGGCGATCCTCGTCGTGATCGCGGCAGGCTGCCACTGGACGATCAGGAGGGCGGCGCAGCCGCTCGAGTGGATCACCTTCACCTTCTCGCGTCTGGTGTTGGGCGAACTCGATTATGACGTTTACGAAGCCGGTCGGACGGACGAAATCGGCCGGCTCGGCGAAACCTATCGCAAGTTCCGCGTCATCGCCCGTGAGCGGAACGAAGCGCAGAAGAAATCCGAGGATCAGGAAGCGACTATCCGCGAGCAGCGCGATCGCACCGACCGCGAACGCGCGGCCTCCGCCGCCGAACAGGAGCAGGCGATCCGCGTCCTCGCCGACGGCCTTGCCCGCATCGCCGACCGCGACCTGTCACATCGCATTGTCGAAGCGGTTCCGGCCGCCTACGGCAATCTCGTCGAGGACTACAATGGCGCGCTCGAGAAACTCGAAGGCGCCATGGGCAAGGTCATGGAGGGGGTCGGCGTGATCTCCGGATCCGCGCAGGAAATCACCGCCGCCGCCGACGATCTGTCGCGCCGCACCGAGCAGCAGGCGGCCAGTCTCGAAGAAACCGCCGCAGCCCTGCAGGAAGTGATGACCGCGGTCCGACGCAACGCCGCCGCGGCCGGCCGAGCACAGGAAGCCGTCACCGCCACCAAGGCCGAGGCGCAAGGCAGCGGCGCGATAGTCGACAAGGCCACAGAGGCCATGGCCCGCATCGAAAAATCCTCGACCGACATCGCCAGCATCATCGGCCTGATCGACGAAATCTCGTTCCAGACCAACCTTCTCGCGCTGAACGCCGGCGTCGAGGCGGCGCGGGCGGGAGAGGCGGGCCGCGGCTTCGCGGTCGTCGCCTCGGAAGTGCGAGCGCTCGCGCAACGCTCTGCCGAGGCCGCGAAGGAGATCAAGGGTCTCATTCTCACCTCGAAGACCGAAGTGGCCGATGGCGTGAAACTGGTGCGTTCCACCGGCGATGCCCTGGAGCGCATCGTCACCGAAGTTGTGTCGATCAGTGCGATGGTCTCCGAGATCGCCGCCGGCGCCTCCGAGGAATCCTCGGCGATCCAGCAGATCAACATCGCCGTCGGGCAGATGGATCAGGACACACAGAAGAACGCCGCCATGGTCGAGCAGACCACCGCCGCCAGCCATGCGCTCCGCCAGGAAGCGCAGGAACTGTCGCAATCCGTGGGCAGCTTCCGGCTCAGCTGGGTGGTGGACGCAATGCAGGCGGCGTCCGCGCCGAGCCGGCAATCCCGCCCGCAGGCGTTCGAGGCGGCGCATGGCGGCGCTCATCAGGGGCAGGCGCTGGCGCGCCAACTCGAAGCTCAGCCGGCTGAGGACGACTGGACCGAATTCTGAACGGGAAGGAAATGAAGCCCTTGCCTCGCCGGACGCGACGCCCAACCCGGGCGCCGCGTCCGGCTTTGGGCGCAGACACATTGCGGACGTTCGATTTTCGGGGAAGGAGTGCTGCGCCGGAGCGCGCCGCCGGAAGCCGGCGTCTTTGAAAAATCGCCTGACCGCTCCCGTCCGATCGCGAAGCGGCGGCGTCGAAACGCACGCCGCGATCGTCACATGCCGGAGGGATCAGTCGGCAGAAGGTCGCGGATCAGGATTCGCCGGCGACGCTGTAGCGCAGGCGGCGCGTGCGCGCCCATTCGATGGCGTTCTCTGCGCCGGAGACAAAATTGTCTTCCGTGGTGGGCTGACCTGTTTCGGAGAGCGAGCGCTCGAACATCCGCGCCGCGATCGACAGCAACACCGTCACCGACGCCCGCATGTAAATGGCGTCGTCCTCACCGCTGGATTCGATGTCGGCCAAACCGCGCGTCACGGCAGAACGCACGTCGTAATCCAGCAACTCCAGCTGACCGCGCAGCGGGTTTTGCAGCTTTTGACATTCTTCGATTGTCGGCATGCGCGGAACATTGTTCGGGTCGCCGGCAGTCTTCGCCATACTCATTTTCGACGGGCCTTTTCTCGATGGTGTCTGAACCGTATTGGCGTTTGATTAAAAATTACCGAACAACGGGAAAGGAAGCATTTGTATTTTCCGACGTTTTGCCCCCGCGATACAGGCAGTAACCAACCGCGGACAATTCGTGAACGGCCTCGCGCCGGCCCAGCCACCCGGCGACGGAAGCCTCGACAACCATCGCGGCTACCATACACCTGCGACCTTCCGTAGCGCAACCTGCACTTTTTACGCACTTGCCTTTTGCACACACAAGCGGAGGCGCCAGAATCATCCCTCGCCCTGATCGGCACTCTTGCGCATGTGCCTGAATGCAGGCTGATCACCGTGATCGGCGCGGTTCGGAACCCACTGCGACAGACTGTGCGACAAACCCTCGGCGCGTCTTGACATCCTTCCGGCCGCAGCCCTATAGACCCCTCACGCCTTGGCGCGGCGGAGTAGCTCAGTCGGCTAGAGCAGAGGAATCATAATCCTTGTGTCGGGGGTTCGAATCCCTCCTCCGCTACCAATTCCCGCGCGACACAAACAACCCAGCCAGATCAATCGCTTGCCTGTCCGTTCGGCACAGCTCCGACATGGCCCTTCCGCACGGATGGGCCACGTTCATGGGCCACGCCGGAATCGGCGGGACGACGCATGGCGCGAGCGAGTTTTCTGACGCGGCGGGACGGCCGCTACTGGTTCCAGATTCGGTTTGACCCTTTCAGGAATGCCGGCGACCCTAATCGGCATGTGCGATTCGCGCTCCGCACCGCGTCCTACGCGGTGGCGGTCCAACGGATGTGCCGCGTCATGTCGATCGTCACCGAGTTCAAGGTCGACCCGGATCACCGGGCTGCGACCGTCAATTTCTTCAAAATGATGGCCGAGGCACTGCGTGTTCCCGGTCCGTTCAGCGAGGACCAGCGGGTCGAGTGGGAGATGCTCGAACGCGTCGGCCACAGGCTCATCGGCGCCGCTGGCGCCGTGAACCACCCAATCGGTGTTCACTCTCCGGAATTCTGGCCGACCTGGAAGCGTTTTGTCGAACGCAATGCGTGGATCGACAAGGCGCTGCGCCAGGGAACTGGGACCGCCGACGCCAGTGGGCCGGCCCCATCGCGCAGCGATCCAGTATCGGGCGACATGCCGCCAGATGTCAGGACGAGGCTGGGCCTGACGGAGGTTCCGACAGCACCGTGGCCCGGAGTCACAACTTTTCTGCGCTGGCCCGAACTGGACAACGGTACGACCATCCGTCGGATCGTCACCGAATGGGGAAAAGACGAGGCGCTCATCGAATATGAGCAAGATGTTTCTCCGGCGAAGACTGTCTCCGTGCCAACATCGGTGCAGGTTTCACAAACGACTGCGCTGCCCCAATCCCGAAATGACGACGACGACCTCGTCCATAACGAAACATTGGCCGACGCGATCAAAGCGCGCCTCGACAGTCTCGCGCACAAGTATGGCGATCGGCGGGCGGACGAGTCACATGGCCGCGTGTTGCGCTTCGCGCTGGATTTTCTCGGCGACCGGCCACTGAACGAAATCGTGGCGCGTGACCTGAGGGATCTCGAGAAAGCGCTCACCGAAATCCCGAACAGGACAGGAATACCCAAGAAGCATTGCAAGTCGTTGTATCTACGCTACCGGTACGGTCAGGAGGTTGGGCTCGATCAATTGACAAGGTGTGGCGTCGTCACCGTCGAGAACACCTATTTTGGCGCGATGAACGCGTTTCTGCGCTGGGCGCGCACGAAGACGGACTGGAAGGCGCCCGATTTCGTGTTCGATCTGGAATGCGAGGAACTGGCGCCCGCTTACGCCCGCGATGCATTTCACGATGACGAACTCCTGCGCTTCTTCCGCTTGCCTCTGTTCACGGGGTGTGCGTCGGCGGCTCACATCTGGCAGCCGGGGAAATTTTTCGTTCAGAATGAGCTGTACTGGGGCTATATCATTCATATTTTTGTCGGGTTGAGACCATCTGAAATCGGCAAACTACAGACGTCGAACCTGGTTCAGGACGGGGACCTGTGGTTCATCGATATGCGCAAGACCCGAAAGGCTGAAAAGAAGGCTGGCAGCAAGGCAGCGAAGACTCTCGAACTGAAGTCCGCGAACGCATATCGACGAACGCCGCTGCCGCGCCTGCTGATCGACCTCGGCCTGATCGATCGCAAGTACGCGCTTGAAAAGCGGGGCGAGCACCGTTTGTTCCCGGAGTGGCACGTGTATCATCATGCCAAGAGCGGGCGAGAAATGTGGGGGCATCACCTCAGCAAATCCTGGCAATACGTGAAACACGCTCACAGTTTCGAACGCGACTTTCTCACGCTGTACAGCGGGCGTCATACTCTCGCCGGATGGTATGACGCGATGAAATTGCCCCAGAGAATTCGGGACCGCCTCCTTGGCCATGCAAGCCAAGGCGTGCCTGGCGATTACGGTCCCATCGATTTGACCATCGACGAGGCTCGCGCGGCGCTGGGGACGGAACTGCAAATTCAGTTCGACATCGCAGACATTCTTCTGGAGGCAAAGCTCAAGGCTGATTACGGGCAGTTGCGGCCTGTTCCTCTTTCGATGGGAGTTTTATTACGGTAACGTAATTGAGGTTCAGTGCTGATTGTTCGGATGGTCTGGTGGGTGATATCCTTCCTTCGCGCGCCAATTTCATGGATCGATATCGTCTAGGAAATGACGCCGCGAAGCGTCTGTTTTGTGTGCATTTCCCCATAACTTGCTAATTACCCCCATATAATGGATCAAACCCGCTCTGGAAGTAAAAACGGGCGGGTTTGACGAACTACTATCGAATACGTTCGGTTTTCTATGCGCGGCGCGTCGGGAGGCGCGCGCCGGAGGCCTGCGTGGCGATAGACTATCGAACGACTTGCCGCGTCGGCCTCGCTAGACTTGCCGGTTTTAAGTATTCGCGCGTGGCCGAGGGGCGCTTGAGGCCGGAGATGGTCGAGGACGATCAGGTCGCCAGAGTGACGGACACGCCGACGCCGCCGCGACCGGACTTGTCAGCGTCGGCTCAATTCATCCAAAAGATGTAATATTTGTCTTGTGATATTTTTGATGGCAGCTATTTGATCGGCGCCGGCGCCGCCGCGCATGACACTCGACGCCTATTGCCTTCACCTCGGAACAGCGCAATGCCGCCTTTCGCCGAGCTTGCCGCCCTGCGGGGCGATTCGCACCCGAGGGGGACATGTCGAGCGACGCCGAACCGAAGAAGCCCGTGACGCTGGAGCGGAAGGAGCTTTACGACCTGATCTGGTCGACCCCGCGGATCAAACTCGCCGCCGATTTCGGCATCAGCGACCAGGGGCTGACCAAGATCTGCAAGCGGCTGGCCGTCCCATGCCCGCCGCGCGGCTACTGGGCGCGGAAGGCGGCAGGTCAAAAGGTCTCGAAAAAGAGCCTGCCCGATCCACCCAAAGGGACCAGCCCGACTGTCACCATCACGCCGACGCCTCCCGCTCCACCGCCTCCCGAGATTTCCGACGAGGCGAAAGCGCATGCCGCAGCCGCCCGGGCGAAAGTCGGAGACATCGTCGTTTCCGAGAGGCTGAACAGACCCCACGCCATCGTGGCGGAATGGCTCGCCGAACGCCAGGATCAGAGGAGAGAGGCGCGCGCGAAGCGCCGGATGTTCGACTATGCATACGATCCGGGCGATTTCACCGAGGTCGATCGGCGACGCCATCGCATTTTCGACGCCCTGTTCAAAGCGATCGAGCGCGCCGGCGGGGTGGTCAAGCAGCCGCTTCGGCATCAACTCGTCGCCGAGATCAAGGGCGAGAAGATCGAGTTCCAGATCCGTCAGAAGCAGAGGCAGGTTCGGCGCCCTCTGACCGCCGAGGAAAAGCGGCAGCCCTACAATCGCGATCGCGAGTTCATCACGGAAACCAAGGCGACCGACATCCTCGCCTTCAAGATCAAGACGTACCTGCCAGGCCGCTTGCATCAGGAATGGACCGAAAGCGAGGAAAAGCCACTGGAAGCCCTGTTGCCCGACATTGTGGCGACCTTACTCGCCGCAGGGCCGCTGCTGGTTCAGCGGAGGCTCGAGCGCGAGGAGGAAGAGCGGCGTCGGCAAATCGCCGAGCGGCAGCGTTATGAACGCCAGCAGGCGAAGAAGCGCGACGACAATCGCTGGCATTTTTTCGGGCGGCTGGCCAAGCAGGCCAGAGATATCGATCTGGCCAAGGATCTCCTCGCCTTCCTGAAGGCGCATGGTTGCGATCCCACGGAAATGGTCGGCGACAGGACAGTCGGCGAGTGGATCGCATGGGTGGAGGCCCGGATCGAGCAGGGCGATCCACGCCTCCAGAGCCCGGCGGACATCTTCACATCCGTGGCGTCCGTGAGCGAATGGAACTACAAGCTGTGTTTCGGCGTGCAAGTTTGCCCCCCTGAGCCGGGGGATCGGCGTCCAAAATTGACCCCCTCGAGTGTGTTTTGCAGGTCTGCCCGCTTTGGCGAGAAGCGGGCGGTGGGGGATGCTTGTTGTGG
>Ga0265331_10001199_pt1 | contig 19544 bp, 17 predicted proteins | sample 41923metaG_FD_202088 | JGI IMG/M metagenome (GOLD analysis project Ga0265331, IMG submission 202088) | Rhizosphere microbial communities from Carex aquatilis grown in University of Washington, Seatle, WA, United States - 4-19-23 metaG | ecosystem: Host-associated > Plants > Roots > Rhizosphere... | reverse complement strand
CAGTTCGGTGGGGTCGGCCGCGAGCGGATCGTGATCAGGAATCAGGAGCGCGGCAGCGACGTCCGCGGAAGCTTGCTCTGCCGATATGCCGTGGCACCGAGCGAGCTCGCTGGCGATGGCCGAGGGCGCCATCCCCTGTCCCAGGGCATTCTCCCAGATCTCGCTGGCGGTTGGATTGAGGCGAAACAGCAACCCAGAACCGAGGTCGAGAAGGACGGCTCCGTCCGCGAAACGTTCGAGGGCGTAGGTGGTCCGTTCGATCACGGGATTGCTTTCTTCGGGGAAGCGGTGTCGAGCAGGCCGCCCGCGACCAGTGCGCTGCACAGGCGCACGGCGTCCGGTTCGACCGTCTCTCGCGCGACGTCGTACTCTCCTTGCAGAGCCTCGATGGCCTCGCGCAGGGTCTGTCCGGCAACGAGCCGATTCCAGAGGCTCGCCCCTGTCGGGTTGACCTCCCAGCACTCACCCGTGGCCAGATCGACCAGCAGACCTCCGGTTTCGAGCGGACGAAACGTCACGCCACTCCTGGCGATGAACGGCTGGTCGAGAGGGGCTGCCATGGGCCGGCGAAGCTTAGGGACAGAGGGAGGCGAGTCAAGGAGCGCGGGGTGTCACCCCTTTGAGCCGAGTGCCTCTGGACTGCACCCTCGCGTCCTCGTCCTCGTCTTCAACTCCGGCACATCTTCGACCGATGACCCAGGGCACACATGCAGATGCTTCGTGCGATGACTCGGCGGATGGCGCTGGCGCTGCTTTTCGGCGCCGGGATCCTCGCTTTCGCGTCGCTGGCTGTGCTCGAGACCAACGCGTGGGTGGTGGCGAGCGCGCGCGGGCGGTGGGATGATGACGCAGAGAGTCTTACGCCCCGGCCGTATGCCATCGTTCCGGGGGTGCGATTTCGCGACGGAAGGCCGGTGAGCGGGCTCGAGCAGAGGCTGCAGATGGCTCTCGGGCTCTTTCGACAGGGGCGCGTCTCCTCGATCCTCGTCTCCGGGGACGAGGCGAACGCTGGCCAAGAGGCCACCGGGATGCGGGACTGGCTGCTCGCCCGCGGGGTTCCCTCCGCGCGCATCGTGGTTGACCGCCTCGGGACCCGGACGCTGATGACCATGGCCCACGCGGCGCACGTGTTCGGGATCCACAGCGCCATCATCTGTACCCAGCGCATGCACGCTGCGCGCTCCGTCTTTCTCGCCGCCGGCTCCGGGATCGACGCCGTGGCCTTCGTTCCCCCGCCCGTCACCGCGCCCGTCACGGCCGCGAACATGCACGAGCGCTGGAAGACCAGCCTGGCCTTCGTCGAGCGGTACCTGCTCGGCCAGACCCGCACCGCCACCCCCAGCAACGGCCCCGGCCTGCTCGGCCGCCTGGTCATTCGCGCCGTGCTCGCCTTCGGTTGAATGGGCGCGGCGAGACGCTACGCGCGCCACGCGTCAGTGGTCGGCCTCAGGACATCCTCGTGGTACACGACCTTGCCTCGCACGTCAGCGAACATCTCGGCCGCCGGAAAACGCTTTCAGATGGGGACGATCCGGAGCACCGGTTGATTGTCATCCGTGACGATCAACTCGTCCCCGGTTTCCTCCACCTGCCGAAGGAGCTCGAACCTCCCGGCCTCGAGCGCGGTCTTCGAAACAGTCTTCACGATCGCCTCACCCCGCCTTCAGCTTCTTGACCTCCGCGATCAGCGCCGGCACGGCTGTCTCCCAGGTCGCGACCAGGCCGTAGTCGGCGACCTGGAAGATAGGGGCCTCGCCGTCCTTGTTGATGGCCACGATGACCTTCGACCCCTTCATCCCGGCCAGGTGCTGGATCGCGCCCGAGATGGCCACCGCGATGTACAGCTGCGGGGCCACCACCTTGCCGGTCTGTCCGACCTGCAGGTCGTTCGGCACCATCCCCGCGTCGCACGCCGCTCGGCTGGCTCCGAGCGCGCCACCGAGCAGGTCGGTCAGCTCCTCGAGGCCCTTGAAGTTCTCCCCCGCGCGCATCCCGCGGCCCCCCGACACGACGATCTTCGCGTCGCCGAGCTCGGGACGCTCGCTCTTCGTGGCCTGGACCGACACCACCTCGGCCCCGAGGGTGTCGATGGTCCCCACCACGCCCACCTGGACCTTGGCCGCCGGCGTCCCGCCACCCGCCGCGGCCTCGGCCGGCGCAAAGGCGGTCTGGCGGACGCTCGCCACCACCACGGCCGACCCGATCTCCACGTCCTCGAGCGCATTTCCCGCATAGGCGGGCCGCCGAAAACGATTCGCCCCGTCCACCCGCACGATGTCGGAGGCCATGCCCGCCCCGAGCAACGCCGCCGCCCGCGGCAACACGTCCTTGCCGGTCGACGTGGCCGTCGCCACCAGCGCGGTCGCCCCGGTCTCCTTGACCACCCGGGCCAGCAGCGGAGCCAGCGTCTCGGCCATCGGCACCCCGAGGCGCGCATCCTCGAATGTCAGCACCTTGCCCACGCCCGCGTAGCGCGCGACGTCCGCCGCGGCCGCCGCCACGCCCGCGCCCGCCCCCGCCACCACGGCGATGACTTCGCCCCCGTGGTGCCCGGCCAGCGCCGCCGCCGCGGTCACCGCCGGCAACGACGCCGACCGGATCCCGGTTGCAGATGCCTCGCAGAAAACGATGACGGCGCCCATCAGATCACCTTGGCCTCGTTGTGAAGTTTCGCCACCAGCTCCTCCACGCTGCCGACCCGCACCCCGGCCTTGCGCGACGCGGGCGCCTCGTAGCCCACCACCTTCATGAGCGGCGCCGGCGTCACCCCGAGCTCCGCCGCGCCGAGCTCGCGGATCTCCTTCTTCTTGGCCGCCATGATGCCCTTCAGCGACGCATAGCGCTGGGTCTCCTCCCACTCGGCCTCAGGACCGGCCAGCCCTTCGTTGCGCACCGAGCGCTTCCCGATGATCCGCAGGTCGACCGTCGCCACCGCCGGCAGGGGGACCCGCTTCTCCTCGACGCCCGCGTCGACCTCCCGGGTGGTCGTGGCGCTCTTCCCGTCGGCCGCCACCCGCAACCCGGCCAGGAACGTCGCCTGCGGCCAGCCCAGCAGGGCCGCCAGGATCTGTCCGACCTGGTTGGAGTCGCCGTCGACCGTCTGCTTGCCCAGGATCACGAGGTCGGGCTTCTCGCGCTCCACCACCTTGGCCAGCACGCGCGCGACCGCATCGGCGTCGAGCCCACCGTCGTCGTGGACCACCAGCAACCCGCGGTCCGCGCCCATGGCCAGCACCCCGCGCAGCTGCTGGGCGGCCTCCTTGGGGCCGACCGCCACCGCCACGACCTCACCCGAGCGCTCGCCGCCCTTGCCCTTCTCGGTGAGGCGCAAGGCGGCCTCCACGCCGTACTCGTCGAAGGTGTTGAGCTGCCAGGTCACGGCGGTCAGATCGATCTTCCCGCCGCCGAGCTTCAGCTTCTGCTCGGGGTTCGGGACCCGCTTGCATGTCACCAGAATCTTCACGGTCGTCGGTCCTTTCTCCAGGTTCCACGTCGCACGTCGCACGTGACGCTCTTCACGTGTGGCGGTGGACCACCAGCCGAGCCGCGTGCTAACCGGTGGCCACCTTCAAGGCTTCCTCCAGGCAATAGAGGATCTCGTCGTTGATGTCGACCAGGTAAACGGTCGAGGGCCTGGGTTGCTTGTGGGCGCGCAGCTCGTCCACCAGCGCGCGGGCCGCGTCCGTGGGATCCACGCCTCCGAGCCCGGTCCCCATCCCCGGAATCGCGATGACCTCGAGGTTGTGGTGGGCGGCGGCGAGCAGCGCCGCGCGGGTCGCCCGCCGCACGTTCTCGACCCCTATCTTGCTGCCCGGCTGCTCCATGGTCGGGGCATGGATCACGTGCTTGGCCAGCAGCTTGCCCGCGTTGGTCACCACGGCCGCGCCCACCGCGATGGGGGCGAGGGACATGGCCTCCTTCTGGATGGCCGGGCCGCCCTTGCGGGACAGCGCGGCAGCGACGCCGCCGCCCATGATTCCCAGCGAGTTGGCAGGGTTGACCACGGCGTCAACCGCCATGGTCGTGATGTCCGTCTTGGCCAGATGCACCTGCATGTCGAGACGCCGAGGAGCGCAGACAATAGCACCGCCGATCGCGCGCGGCGACCGTTCCCCGAGCGATTACTGCAACATGCGGTCGATTTGCTGCTCGACCTTGGTCTCGTCCTCGGCCTGGGAAATCGAGATCTCTTGCACGATGAGACCCCGGGCGGTGTCGAGCATGCGCCGCTCGCCGAACGACAGGGGCTTCATCTCCTTGAGGCGGTACAGATCCCGAAAGACCTCGGCCACCTCGAACAGCGAGCCCGACCGGATCTTCTCCATGAACCCACGGTAGCGTCGGTTCCAGGTCTGGCGGTCGAGGTGCACCTCCTTCTCGCGGAGGATCTGCAGCACCTCGCCGATCTCGTCCTCGCCCGCCACGCGCCGCAGCCCGACCTGGCTGGACTTGTCCGTGGGGACCATGATGCGGTTGTCGCTCTCGAGCACCCGCAGGACGTAAAACCGCTGGATCTTTCCAGAGATCTCCTTCTGTTCAATCCCGACGATCTCCGCAACGCCCTGGGACGGATAAACCGCCTTATCTCCGATCGTGAACTCGTTGGACACTTCGAGACCTCCGATTTGTTCCGATGCCTGCGATTCTTTGCGATGTCCGGGACGCGAGAAACGGCCCCCTGGGGCCCAGGCTGTATGTAAATCAGCGGATCTACTTATAAAATTGTCGAATATTCAGAAATGTCATTGAAGCTATCTTTTTGCACACATGGGTGTCAATAGGCTTGAAGCCCCTACGTGTGATCGGCAAGACAAACTTCTTCCGCGCGGCACCTCGACGGCTTTCCCTGACACATCAGCCTGGCACATTTGGCTGACACACTTGCCCATTTGGCCCGGTTCTGAGTTACTTTTTTCCGCGATGGCCTTCAAGCACGACGAGACTTCATCGGCGGCCTCTCCCAAGCAGGTCGGAGGGTGGAAGCTGTGGCTCGGGGCATTGCTGGCGGCGCTCGGCGTGGGGTTCGCAGGGTACGTCTACGCCGTACCGTACCAGAAGCTGACCCAGGTGGTGAAGGCCCAGACGGACGAGATGAAGCAGCAGCTCGCCGGTCGCGAGCAGGACGCCGCCGAGCGCGACAAGCTGAAGGCCGAGCTCGCCCAGCACGAGAGCGTGGTGCACGACAAGGCCGAGGCCACCGCCAAGGTCCGTGAGGTGGCGGAGGCCCTCACCATCGAGCTCAAGACCGCGCTCGAGGCGGTGGGCGGGGTGGTGACGTTGCAGGCCCCCGCGCGCGTCACCGCGAGCTTTCCCACCTCGGCCATCTTCGAGTCGCCGTTCGCGACCGGCGTGGCGGGCCAGGGCGAGACCGCGCTCAAGATCCTGGCGGCAGCCGCCAAGAAGACCGACTTCAAGGTCCGGGTCAAGGCCCGCCTCATCGCGCTCCCACCGCCCCGCGAGCTCAGTCAGTTCAAGAACATCGGCGAGTTCGCGATGCTGCGGGCGGTGCGGGTGGCCCTGGCGATCGCCAACGCCGGGGTCAAGCCCGAGAACGTCGCGGCCACGGGGGCCGAGCCGCCCGACGCGCGCAAGGGGACACCGGCCGTGCCCGACCACCTGGAAGTGGAAATCGAGCACGAGTGACCCTTCCGCCTCGGCGACCGGCCGCGCGGAGCTCCACCTCGTTCGGCGCCGCGGTGGTGGTGCTGGGCGCGCTCGCGGCCCGGGCTCCGGTCGCCGCCGCCTACGAGTTCTCGATGTCGCTCAGCACCGTCGCCCAGGGGTATCAGGAGCGGCGCTACAGCCCCGGGGGCGCGGCCGAGCTGCTGAGCCGCCGGCGCCTGACCCAGTACCTCAACCTGTCGGTCTTCGGGCTCGAGCCGGAGCGCTGGACCGAGCCCGGCTCGGACTGGAACCGCATCTCCTTTCAGGTCGGGTTGCGCTTCGACAGCGACTTCGGGCAGTTCCTCACCGGTCAGCCGCGCGCGCCGGACGCCATCGGCGAGCTGTCGCAGAACCAGATGGACATCCTGTTCGCCTATCTGCTCGCCCGGGATCTGCACGGGCGGGTGGACATCCAGCTCGGCAGGCAGCTGCACTACGATCGGGTGGACTTCTATTCCTTCGACGGGGCGGACGTGGAGGTGCGGGCGACGCATTTCTTGCGGGCGCGCGGCTTCGCCGGCACCGAGGTGCGGGGCGATCTGCCGCTGTCGGCGCCTCTTTACGAGTCCGACGGCACGAGCGCGGGCTCGCGCGATCCGGCCACCCGCCCCGAGCAGGCGCGGGCCCTGCGCCCCATGGTGGGCGTGGGCCTGGGGATCGACGGGGCGGCCGCGCCCGTCCCGTTCACCGTCGAGAGCACCTACCGCCGGATGTGGGCGGCGACCGAGGCCCGCCGCCCGGGTGATCCCCCGTCCGGGGTCGATCACGAGAGCCTGTCGGTCACCGCCGACGCGGCCTGGGCGGGCCGGCTGTTCCTCGATGCCGGGCTCCGCTACAACTTCCTCGTGGGGGAATTCGATGACCAGCAGGCGGCGCTGCGCCTGCGGCTCGGGCCCGAGCACTTCGCGACGCTCGAGTACAGCTACCTGGCCCCGACCTTCGACGGCGATTCGATCTGGAACGTCTTCGCCGCCGGGGCCACCCGCGACTGGCGGGCGGGCTACGATCTGCCGGTGGCGGAGGGCTGGCGCTTGCACGCGCGCGGGTTCCTGCGGACCTTCGTGGAGCCCCCCGGCCAGACCGCCGTGGAGCTGGCGCTCGCGGCATCGGTCCCGGGCGGCACGCGCGCCTATGGCGGAAACCTCGGGGCCGACGGGCGCAGCGCCCGGGCGCGGCTGCGGTTCGATCTGTACGGCGACGCGGGGCTCGGGGGCTGGAAGGTGGGCGGCGATCTCGCGGGGCGCTGGTCGATCGATCCGCGGCGGCTCGACGTCGAGGGCCGGGTGACGGTGTACGCCTGGCGGGCGGACCAGGTGCCCGAGCCGCAGACCGTGCTCATGGGCGGGCTCGGGGCCGGGGCGGTCTACAAGATGAGCCCCAAGATCAGGCTGCATGCGCTGGTGGAGGACAACCGGGGCACCTACTACACCACGCAGCTGCGGGGCATCGCGATCCTGGAAGTGGACATGTCGCTGTGAGGCGGGCCGCACCTTCGTCCGCGGGGTCGTCCGCGCCGACCACGCGGACCGTGATGGCCGCGGCGATGGCTCTGTGGGCGGGGCTCGGCCTCGGCGTCGACCTCGGCCTCGATTCGGGCCGCGCGGCCGCCGCTGCCGGGCGCGAGCCGTCGCCGGTCGTGTACCCGCCCCAGATCATTCCTCTCACCTTCGATCACGCCCAGCACGCCCACGCCGGCATCGACTGCGTGCGCTGCCACGCAGCCGCGGCGTCCTCGACCGCGGCGGCGGACGACCTGATGCCCGCCGAGTCCGCGTGCCTGCCCTGTCACGCCATCGATCGCGCCGTACCAGGAAAGCGGGTGGCGGTGGGCCAGCCTCAGGCGCGTTGCGACGCGTGCCATCCCGGCTTCGAGGCACCCGAGCGCGAGCCCGCACGCGCAGGCGCGCGCGCACGCGAGCGCGAAGGCGAACGATCGGTGCCTGCGCCGTCGCCTCCCGGCGTCGCGGCGGCGAGCGGGGATGCCGGGCCGCCGGAGGTCCTGTCGTCGTCGCCGCCCCGCGAGCCCGCCCGCGTGGTGGTGCCGGTGGCTCCGCTCAAGTTCAACCACAAGCTGCACCTCGAGCGGGGCTTCGGCTGTGCCGTCTGCCACGCCGAGGTCGAGACGCGCGCGCTCGCCACCACCGCCGATCTGCCCGGGATGGCCCTTTGCCTCGCGTGTCACGACGGCAAGCAGGCGAGCGGGCGATGCAGCGCCTGTCACCCGACCCTGTCCGATGGACGGCTGCGCACCAGCTTCCCCTCGGGCAAGCTGGTCCCGAGCGGGAGCCTCACCGGCTTCGACGCGCACACCGGCGCGTTTCGCAGCGATCATCGGGTGGCGGGGCGGAACGAGCGCGCCTGTGCCACCTGCCACAAGCAATCCGAGTGCACGGATTGCCACGCCGCGGGGGTGGTGCGCCCCGCCGAGATCCATCCATCGGACTACGCGAGCCTGCACGCGGTGGACGCGCGCCGCAACGTGCCCGACTGCGCGTCGTGCCACCGCAACCAGTCGTTCTGCCTCGGCTGTCACCAGCGGCTCGGGGTCGGCGCGGATCCCGAGGGCGGGCAACCGGGGCGACAGCCGAACAACCCCTTCGGGACCGGGACCGCGGTCAAGCACTTCCATCCGCCCGGGTGGATCCGCGACGCGACCGGTGCGGTGCTGACGGCTCCGAGCCCCGCCAGCCACGGCTTTGCTGCCAAGCGAAACCTGCGCGCGTGCGTGTCGTGCCACCGCGAAGAGAGCTGCCTCGCCTGCCACTCCGCCGACCTGTCGCGGTCGATCGGCATCAACCCGCACGGGGTGGGCTTCGCGGCGTCCGGGCGCTGCCGGGCGCTGGCGAGCCGGAACCAGCGGGCATGCGTCAAGTGCCACACGCCGGGAGCGCCCGAGCTCGGATGTGAATAGTGGGAGCCGGGGCCGGGACGCGTGGCCCTTTACAAAACTTTACGCCGGCGTAAAGGGGCGGCAACCCGCCCCTGTCACTCTCTGACATGCGAACGCGATCGTTCGCGAGAACAGGAGACCAGGAATCATGGAAACGCACGATGAGATGTCGACCCCGGTGCCCGAGAGCCTGAACCCGACCCCGCCCCGGGGCCCGCGGAAACGCGGTCTCGGCTGGATGGTGCTGGCGGTGCCGCTGCTGCTCGGCACGTCCTTTTCGCTCGCCCGGGCGGCGGCTCCGGATGGAAGCCCCGGCGGCGGACCGGGGGGCTTCGGACCCGGGATGTGGATGGGCGGTGGAGGAGAGCATGGGGGCCCAGGTGGACCGCGCCAGCGCATGGAGCGGGTGCTGACCGCCGTGGGCGCGTCCGACGCGCAGAAGGCCGAGGTCAAGACCATCTGGGAGGGGCTGCGGCCCCAGCTCAAGGCCCTGCACCAGGAGCACGAGCAGCTTCGCAAGCAGATCGCCGAGGCGCTGGCGGCGCCGACCATCGACGCCGCGCACATCGAGCAGCTGCGCAAGCAGTCGGTGCAGACGATGGACAAGCTGTCCGCCCTGATGACCTCCGGGTTCGTCCAGAGCGCCGGCGTGCTGACGCCCGACCAGCGCAAGCAGGCCCTCGAGACCATGAAGGAGCACGAGGGACGCCACGGCGGGTTCCGGGGGCACGGGCCGGGCGCGGGACCGGGATCGGGACCAGGACCGGGCGCAGGTCAGCCGCGGTAGCTCGGGCTGCGGGACACGATGGCCGCGCGTGTTTTGATCATCGACGACGATGAGCGCCTCGCCGAGATGCTGGCTGGGTACTTGACGTCGAGGGGCTTCGTGGTCGAAACGCGCGCGACGGCACGAGCGGGGTGGCTGGCGCTCGAGAGCTGGGCCTTCGATGCGCTCATCCTCGATGTGATGCTGCCGGACGGCGACGGGCTCGAGCTGTGCCGGAAGCTGCGGGCCAGGTCCGACGGCGCAAGTCCGGGCCAGACGGGCCAACCGGGCAATCCAGGCTGGGGGGCTGCGAGCGCGGCGCAGCTGGCGAATCTGCCGATCCTGATGTTGACGGCGCGCGGGGACGCCACCGATCGGGTGGTCGGGCTCGAGCTCGGCGCCGACGACTACCTGCCGAAGCCCTTCGATCCGCGCGAGCTCCTGGCCCGGCTCGGAGCGATCCTGAGGCGCAGTCGGCCGGCGGCGGGGAGCGGAACGAGCGGCGCGGGGGGCGGGACGTCGGTGGGTGCGCCCGGCATGGCGCTGCGTTTCGGAGAGCTCGTGATCGACCGCCAGGCCCGGCAGGTGTTCGTGCGCGGCGCGGCGCGCGAGCTCACGGGGCGCCAGTTCGACCTCCTCGTTCTCCTCGCGGAGCGGGCGGGGCGGGTCCAGACCCGCGAGCAGATCACGGACGGCCTCGGCGGCGAGGCCTGGGACGTGGTCGACCGGGCCATCGACGTCCACGTCTCGCGGATCCGCAACGCCATCGAGGACGATCCCAAGCACCCACGCTACCTGCGCACGATCCGCGGCGCGGGATACCTGTTCACCGGTGCCGGTGGGCCGAGCCTACCCGGGGGCGGGGTCGGGTCGGGGGGCGACGGGGCTGGAAACGAGCCGGGCGCGGCGTGAGCGCGTGAGGAGACAGAACCGCCTCTACCTGCGGATGTACGTCGCGCTGCTGGCGAGCGCGTTCGTCTGTCTGGCCGTGGCGGCCATCGCGTTTCGGCTGTGGAGCCGGGCCGGGGGCTCGCCGGTCGAGCGGGTGCAGTCGGCCGGCAACGCCATCGCGGAGTCGGTGCCGGGGCTGCACACGCCGGGCGTGCGCCCGCGGCTCGCCCAGATCGCCGCCGAGTTCGGGGTGGACATCGTGATGGGGGATGAGCTGGGGGCGCGGGTGGGGGTGCCCTCGGCGCGGGCCTTCCCGCCACCGGCGCGCCTCGAGCCCGGCCTGCGGCGCGAGCGCGGGGGGCCGACCTTCGTGGTCGAGCTCGACGATGGCGGGTGGGCGGCGGTGCGTGCGCAGGGGCCGTACCGGAGGCTCCGGGTGCATCCCTTCTTCGCGACCCTGCTGGTGCTGGCGGTGGTGATGGCGCTCGGTAGCTACCCGGTGGCGCGGCGGGTCGCGCGGCGGCTCGAGTCCCTGGCGGCCGGGGTCGAGACCTGGGGCGCAGGACAGCTCGACCACCGGGTGAAGGCGGAGGGCCACGACGAGATCGGGCGCCTGGCCACGACCTTCAACCAGGCGGCCGAGCGGGTGAGCGATCTGCTGGCCCAGCAAAAGCAGATGCTGGCCAACGTGTCGCACGAGCTTCGCTCGCCGCTGGCGCGGGTGCGCATGGGGCTCGAGCTGCTGGCGGAGGAGCCGGATGCCGCCCGGCGCGTGGCGCGGGTGGGGGAGATCCACCGCGACATCGTCGAGCTCGATGGCCTGATCGAGGAGCTGCTGGTGTTCGCCCGCGCGGATGCCCGGGTGCCGAGCCGGCCGCTGGTCGAGGTGGAGCTCGCGGCGCTGTGTCGCGAGGAGGCCGCGCGGGTCGGGGCCCGGTGCGACCTGCCGGAGGCGAGCGAAGGAGCCGATCGCGCGGCGACCCGCATGCGCGGCGACGAGCCCTTGCTGCGGCACATGCTGCGCAACCTGCTCGAGAACGCGGTTCATCACGGCGGCGGCCTCGAGGTGCGCATCACCCTGGGTCCCCCGGACGCGACCGACGCGCTCACCGTGCGGGTGGAGGATGCCGGCCCCGGGATCCCCGAGGCCGAGCGCGAGCGGGTGTTCGCGCCGTTCTACCGCCCGAGCAGCGGCGACGGCGACGGCCGAGGTCAGGGTCACGGTCACGGCGTCGGCCTGGCGCTGGTCCGGCAGGTTGCCCGCTACCACGGGGGCGAGGTGCGCCATCTGCCGCGCCCAGGCGGCGGCAGCGCCTTCGAGGTGCGGCTACCCCGAGACGGCCCAGGTCCCGCGTCCACCTCCTATCCCTCCACGCCGCTTCGCGGAGGGTGGGGATGAGACGGCGGGAGGGCAGGTTCGCCCTAATCGTGGTGATGCAGCGACCTGCTCAGGGACGCGGTGGCGGTGCGGGAACCGCGACCGGCAGCGACTTGCGGGGGTGACGGCCGGGCCGCGCGGTGCGGGCGGCGAGGGCATGCAACTCGGCCTCGAGCTCCTCGGCGAGGCGCCGCATGTCGAACCGGGCGAAGGCGCGGGCCTCCCCCGCCTCCGCGAGCCGCTGCCAGCGGCCAGGGTCGGCCGGCAGCCCGGCGAGGGCGTCGGCCAGGGCGGCGCTGTCCTCCGACTCGAAGCAGAGCCCGGAGCTCTCGTGCTCGACGATCTCGCGGGCGCCGCCGGTCCCGCTCGTGACCACCGTGAGGCCCGCCGCCATCGCCTCGACCTGGCTGATCCCGAACGGCTCCTCGAAGACGGACGGGAAGGCGAGCACATTGCTCTTGGCAAAAAGCGCGCGCAGCCGGCCGCGCTGGAGAAAGCCGGGGAAATGGACCCGGCCCCGCAAGGAGCCGACCTGGGTCCGCCCCCGCAGCTGCTCGAGGAACGCCGGATCGGTGGAGTGGCCGGCGATCGTGCAGGTGAAGTCAATCCGGCGCGCCGCCAGCGCCTCGAGGGCCCCGACGAGGACGTGGGCGCCCTTGTAGGGCATCACCAGGCTGGCGTACGCGATGTGCAGGCGCCGCCGCGCCGGAGGCAGGGGCATCCGGTAGTCGTCGACCCGGGCCCCCGGGTAGATGACGCCCACCTCGCGCAGCGGAAGCTCCGCGCGCAGCTTGTCCGCCAGCCAGCGGCTGCAGGCCACCGGCCGGTAGAGGGGGCTCGCGGGGGTGTCCTGCGGCGCGTACCCGGGGTTGCCGTTGGCCAGGTAGTGCAGGACCGGAAGCCCGCGCGCCAGCAGCGGCGCGAAGATGTCCGGCGCCACGAAGTCGATGTTGCCCACGAACGCCACGTCGGGCTGAAAGGACTCGATGACGGCGCCGAGCGTGGCGTGGTTCTGCCGGGCGCGCGCGACGGCCGCGTCCCTCGGGAGCTCCTCGGTGCGTCCGTTCTTCCAGCTCCCGTAGAGCTGCAAGGTGCGGGTGACGCTGGCTTCGGGCTCGCGGATCGGGGCGAGGTAGGCGGTGTCCGAGGTGAGCACGTGAACCGCGTGACCGGCGGCCTCGAGGTAGGACGTGAAGTCGTGCATCAGCCGCCCGTAGCCTCCGAGCTCCTGGGGCGGGTAGAGGTTGTTCAGCACCAGGATGCGCAGGGCGGGACGCGCCGGCGTGGCTGGAGCCGCGAGCCCACCCGTGGTCGTGGCCTCCGCGGCGCCGCCCGCCAGGACGACCTGCGCGGTCCGCAGGGTCTCCATCGCCTCGCGCATGCCCGGTCGGTGGGGATCGAGCGCGGCCAGGTGCACGAGCGCGTCGCGCGCGCCGAGGTTGTCCCCGCGTTCGTGCCGGAGCTGGGCCAGCTGTTGCCAGACATCTCCCTGGCCTTGTCCTTCGCCTTGGCCTGGCCCGTCGAGCGGGTCGGCCGCGATCGCCGCCAGCAGCAGGCGCTCGGCGTCCTCCGGGCGGTCGGCGTCGCGCCGCAGGGCCGCGAGGTTGGTCAGGGCGGCGAGGTTGCCGCGATCGAGGCGGATGGCCCGCTCGAGGAAGGAGCAGGCGGTGTCGAGATCGCCGGTGTGCTGGGCCAGCACCCCGAGGTTGTTCAGCGCGTCCACGTATTCGGGATCGGCGGCCAACGCGGACTGCAGACACGCGAAGGCATCCTCGAGCCGGCCTTCGCTGGCGGCGATCTCCCCGAGGACCACCGGGTTCTTCTGCTCGAACACCGGCGCTCCGGCCCCGGGCGTGCAGAGGTATCCCTCGACCGCGAAGGCGGCCTGGCGCGAGAGCACCAGCTGGATCTCGCCGTCGCCCCGGGTGGCCACGATGAGATCGCGCCCACGCGCGAGGCGCGCCAGTTCCTTCGGCTCGATGCGCATGAAGGCGGCGGGCGACACCAGGAGCGCGTCGACCCGTGGTCCCGCAGCCGCGGGCGAGCCCATCTCGGCCGCCCCGGCGGTCGCGGTCAGCTCGGTCCCCACCGGACGGGCGGGCGCGGCGGCCGGACCCGCGGCCAGCGCGTCGGCGCTGGTGAAGCGCAGCCGCTCCCAGGCCCCCGACTCGACGAGCAGGCGGCGCGCGATCGGATCGAGCTCCCGCGCCTCGCCCAGCATCGCCAGGTCGAGCCGCGGGAGATCGATGAGATCGACCAGCAGCCGGGCGTCCACCTCGGGCCAGGCCACGAGGCCGAGCCGCTCACCACTCGCTGCCCGCAGGCGGTGCAGCTCCTGCACGGTCTCGTAGGCGGCGAGGCGTCCCTGGAGGTCGCCGAGGTTCGCCGAGCGCACCACCCGGGCGCGCCGCTCGGTAGCGAGGTTCCAGCGCGCCTCGAGCGCGCCGCCGTCGATCCAGCGGGTCAGCGCCGAGATCCGCGCGCCCGGGGTGTGCTCGCGACGGTAGAGCGCATGCCCGGCCCGCGCCAGGCGGCGCGCCTCGGCCGGGTCCTCGAGCAGGCTCCGCGCCCGCGCCAGCAGCTCGGCGTCGCCCTGGTAGATGGCGGCGTGCTCGCCGTCGCGCAGGAGCTCGTCGAGCCCGGCCTCGGGGGACAGGCGATCGGTGAGCAGACAGCCACCGGCCGCCAGGACCTCGAACACCCGCAGGTTGAGATCGCCGTTCAGGCTGGCGTTCAGGCTCACGCGGGACCCCGCATAGAGGCGCGCCGCGTCCGCCGGGGTGGCCCGCAGCGTCCGCAACGGGACCCCGCCCTTGCCCAGGGTCTCGAGCACGTGGGTCCGGTAGGGATGCTGGGCGCCCACCTGACCGACGAACACCACGCAGGGCTCGACGCCGGCGTCGCGTCTCTCGGGCACCGCGTGGGGCGAGAGGTCGAAGGCCGGCAGCCACGCCACCTTGTCGAACCCCGCCTCGACGAAGTAGTGGCCGTGGTGACGGGTGTGGTCGATGACCACGAAGTCGAATGGCTCCGAGCCCGCGTAGGACAGGACCCGGCGCAGCGGGGCCTGCATGTGGTGCGTGTCTCCGACCAGCAGGACCTTCGGGCAGGAGAGCCCATCGAGGTGGGTCGGCAGGTTGCGCCAGCTCGCATCGGCCTTGACCACCACCAGCTCGGGCTTCTGATCGGCCGGCAGCCAGTCGACGATCTTGCGCAGATCGTGCCGACCCACCGGGACGTTGAGGGTGGTGAGCCGTCCGTTCGCGAAGGTCGTCTCCATGTCCGGGCCACAGACGATCTCCCGGGTCGAGACCAGGTGACGCCGGTAGAGCGCCCGCGGACCGAGCAAGAAGACCAGCGCATTTCGCCGGTCCACCCCGGTCAGGTCGAGGGGATCGGCGGTCAGCGCCTCAGGGGTCCTCTCCCGGGCTGGCTCGCAGAGCGCCGCGAGACGGGCCCCTTGAATGCGCGCCTGACGGGTGGGCGAGGAGAGCCAGGGCAGCCAGGACAGCCAGGAGGGCCGGGCGCGATCCGCCCCGGCGCCGAGCGCCCGCTCGAGGAGCAGGTGGGTGGCCACCAGATCCTGAGGGCGTGGCCAGGTGGCGATGGTGAAGCCGACCGTCTGCGCGTATGCGCCGGGTTCGGCGTCGGGAGCGCCTGCGCTCGTGCTCGTCCGGGTGCCTGCCGCCGCCTGCCGCCGAGAGCCCGCGTTCGCCTCCTCGGCCAGCAGCACCACGCGGGCGCCGCCGACCAGGGCCTCGAGCGCGTGGGCGGGAAGATCCCAGGTGACGAGCAAGGTGACCCCGAGCTCGGTGGTGAGCGCGCCGAGGCGTTGCGCGTCGTGCACCGGGTTCGCTCGGTCCCGCAGCGGTGCCGTCAGCAGGCGCACGGGCAAGGCGACCAGCCCCGCCAGCTCCGCCACGGCCGTTGCGACCGGCGGCGGAGTCGCGCGGGCGTTGCCGGCGCTGTCGGCGCTGTCGCCTTGGCCGCCTCTTCCCGGCTCCGAAAAGGGGGGGGCCTGCCGCTGCAGCACGGTGAGCCGGGTCGCCCCGGCCAGCTCGGCGGCGCGCAGAACGGTGAAGACGGCCTCCTTCTGCGTGGCGCCGAGATCGGACCAGGGACCCGCGACGTCGATGAGGACGTGGATCTCGGCCTCGACCTGGACCTCGACGTCGCTGTCGCTCATCGCGCGCGGTCCCCGCGGTCCGGGAGGTTGGTGGGCGCCCCGAGCTTAGAGTACTTGGACCACTTCGGCGCGTAGTCCTGCCCGAGCCAGCCCACGAGGCTCGCCAGATCCTCGGTGGCCGAGGGGCCCCCGTCGTACATGTCGAAGTTGCGCAGCTGATCGCCCTTGCCGAGCGCCACCATCTCCTCCCACAGCTCGGTCCCGGGGAAGGGGATGCAGCTCGAGTTCTGCCAGTGGATGCGGTTGTTGTTCCGGGCGCCGAGCGCCTGCAGGTCGGTGAGGATCTGCTGATCGGTCTGCCAGTCCTGGGGCGTCTCCCCGGGCAGGTTGCGCATGGTGGTGAAGTGAAACTCGAGGTTGTTGTGACGGGTGATCAGCTGCTTGACGGTCTCGTAGCTCTGGCGGGCATCGAGGTTCTTCTTGGTGTTGTCGAGCAGGCGCTGGGAGAACGACTCGATCCCGAAGCGCATGCCCACGCAGCCGCTGTCGACCATCAGATCGAAGAGCTCGCTCCCGGTGGTGTCGATGCGTCCCATCATGGTCCAGGGGAGCCCGATGTCCTTCAACCCGGCGCACAGGGCCTGGACCCGGCGCTTGCCGAGGTTCCAGGTGTCGTCGTCGAAGAAGATGCTGCGCACGCCCCCGGCCTCCAGCGACGCGAGCGCGCGCTGAAGCTCCTGCGCCTCGGCGAAGGCCGCGGCGGCCTGCGGAAAGTCGCGCCGCCCGAGCAGGGCGTCGGCGCTGGCCAGCCGCTGGTTGCAGAGCCCGTAGACGGCGAGCTCCTGTCCGCCGAGCGATCGCCGGAGCTCGGCGACGTAGGCGGCGTGGTCGCGGATCACCGTGCGGATCTCGTCCAGCACCGTCTCCGGCTTGCGGAAGCGGTAGCTGCCGTTGTTCATGACCTTCGGCCACTGGCAGTAGGTGCACTTGAACGGGCACCCGCGCGAGGTGCTGACCGTCAGCTGCACGCGCGGCGTGTCCATCGAGGGATCGTAGTACTCCCACAGGAGATCGAGCGGGCGGTGGGGCATGAGGTTGGCGCCGTCGAGCGTGTCGAGATCCTCGAGCAGATCGAACTCGTAGAGGCGCTTGGCCTTCCCGGCCTTTCCATTGGCGTGGCTCTCGACGATGTCGAGGGCCGGACGCTCGTACTCGCCCATGATCGCGTGGTCCGCGAAGGGCAAGGCCAGGATGTCCTCGGCGTAGGCCTGGACGTGGGGGCCCACGAACACGATGCGCGCGCCGAGGTGCTCCTTGGTCCAGCGGGCCGTGTCGGCGATGGCCCGGAACAGCGGCGTGGAGGTCTCGAAGAAGACCACGGTCGGGCGGCGGCGGGCGATCTCGGCCCGCACGAGCCCGAGATCCCAGTGGCGGGCCGCCACCGCGTCGTAGAAGTCGGCGTCCACCCCGTGCCCGCGCAGGTAGCTCACCGCATAGGCCATGAAGAACGGGAAGCACCCGTAGCCCGAGTAGCCCGCGTTGGTGAAGGGCCAGCGCGAGCCGGCGTTGGGGCCGGTGTGGATCTGACCGGACTCGTCGACCTTGACGAAGGGAACGTTCACGAACAGGACGCGCATCGGTGAGGCTCCTCGTGGGGATCAGGCGGTCTGAAGGAATTCCACCACTGCCGCGCTCCGGTGGGCGTAGGTGTGGCGGTCGAGGACCAGCCGGCGTCCCTTGTCGGCGCGGCGCCTGCGGTCGTCGCCGTCGGCCAGGCTGCACACCAGCTTGGCCCACAGATCGTCGTCTCCGTCGGTGGTCAGCACCGCGTCCTCGAACACCGACTCGAGCGCGTCGATGCGGTCCGAGATGACGAACCCCCCGCAGGCCAGGATGTCGTAGAGGCGCTGGTTCAGCGTGTCGAACGCCACGTGGTCGGGGATGTGGGCGTTGAGGTTGACCGCGCTCGCGGCGTAGAGGGCGGGGAGCTCCTCCATCGGCACCTTGCCGCGGCAGGCGGCCACCAGCGGGGCCTGCCAGGCGTTGTTCCCGTAGATGGCGAGGCCGAAGGGCAGCGCCGGCACCAGGTAGCGCTGGTTGCAGCGCTCGCCGCGGATGTTGTTGCCGACGAACGTCACGGCCGGGCCGCCAGGGCGCGGCCCGCTCCGAGTCGGGCCCGAGCCCGCGTTCGGGGAAGGGCTCGCCGTGGTGGGCGCCTTCGGGACCGGGCCGCCGGGGACCGTCGCGGGCGCCCCGCCGGCCGGCGGGCGAAACAGCTCGGGATCGGTGGCGAAGGGGATCACCGCGCCTGGTGCGCAGGCCCGCATCAGGCGCTGGCTGGTGAACAGGAAGCCGTCGAAGCGGTGCTTGACCTTCTGGAACACCCCGAGGGTCCCGCCTGGAAAGAGCTCGGCGGGGAACACGTTCTGCAGGTAGAGAAAGTTGCGGGCGGCCGGGTGACCCTCGAGGTCGGGGTGAAAGTGAATCACCAGATCGAGGTCGCCCGGGTGGGGCTGCCCTTGCCCGTAGAGCACGATGCGGCCCACCGCGGGATGGCGGGCGAGGTACTTGCTCCAGCAGCGCGCCACCAGCTCGTCCCCCTGGACATTCCCTGGGCGGTTCACGTCGAAGGTGCCGATACCGATCAGGTGCAGGCCGATGCGCAGACGATGGTTCACGGCGCGACCTTCGTGGCGTGCGCATGGCCGCCGGAGTCGGTGTCGACGACGGTGCCGGCGTGGTGCTGGTGGAAGTCCGGGTCGGCAGCGTCGAAGGGATGAGACAGGAAGTTCAGCCAGGTGCAGTCGGTGCGGGCCGAGAAGGTGTGGCGCTCGAAGGGCTCCACCACGAACAGGGCGCCCGGCCCAGCCTCGAAGGTCGAGCGGGCGCTGGTCCGCACGTCCTCGAGGTCGATGGTGACCTGGCCCGACAGGATGCAGAACATCTCGCGGGTGTGCCGGTGAAAGTGGTTGCCGCGCACCGCGCCCGCCGCGGTGCTCACCAGGTTGACCTCGTGCCAGCTGTCCTGGGTGATGCCGAGGAAGCTGCCGCGCGCGTCCTGCTGGCGCTGGTAGGGCTGAAGGCGGATCACTGGACCCCCCTCGCGGACGGCAGCGCCAGCTGCGCGCGTCGCAGGCGCTCGAAGCCCGCGCGCGGGCTGGCGGCCTGGTGGCCGAGCTGCCCAGCCGTTCGGCGGCCATCGAGGGACACGTTGCGCGCCAGCAAGAGCTCGCGGCGACGCAGGCCGGCCACGGCAGGGGTCACGAGGCCGCGGTCGTACCCAAACACCGCGGCGAAGGTCCCGAACCACTCGTAGCGGCTGACCGCGGCCGGGCCGACCGCGTGCAGGATCCCGCTCGCGTCGGCCGCCAGCGCCAGATCGAGGAACGCCGCCAGATCGTCGGCGGAGGTGGGGGAGCTGACCACGTCTTGAAAGGCGTCCACCCTGCGCCCGGCGCCGAGCTCGCCGCCGAGCCAGCCGAGCAGGGGAGAATCCGCGCCGTAGACGCCGCCGGTACGGCACACCAGGGCCCGCCCGTCGCTGGCGAGCGTGAGGTCCTCGCCGGCGAGCTTGGTGCGCCCGTAGACCGTGGTCGGCCGGGGCGCGCTCTGCTCGTCGTATCCCCCGGTCTCGCCGTCGAAAACCAGATCGGTGGACAGGTAGACCAGCTTGGCGCCCACCCGCCGGCAGGCGCGGGCCACGTTGCGGGTCCCGTCGATGTTGACGGCCTCGGCCTCGGCCGGGTGCTCCTCGCAGAAGCGGACGTTCTTGTTGCCGCCGAGGTGCAGGACCGCGTCGGGGGCCATGGCCTCGATCCAGCGCGAGGTG
>Ga0265331_10001197_pt1 | contig 19582 bp, 16 predicted proteins | sample 41923metaG_FD_202088 | JGI IMG/M metagenome (GOLD analysis project Ga0265331, IMG submission 202088) | Rhizosphere microbial communities from Carex aquatilis grown in University of Washington, Seatle, WA, United States - 4-19-23 metaG | ecosystem: Host-associated > Plants > Roots > Rhizosphere... | reverse complement strand
GGCGGAACCGGGCTGGGGCATCAACTTCGCGCAGCAGGGCAACGCCATCTTCGCGACGTGGTACACGTACAACGCGGATCACACGCCGCTGTGGCTTTCCGCGCTGGTGCAGCGGCAGGGCACGACCGGCGTCTACGCCGGTCCGATGTACCAGAATGCGGGCTCGCGCTTCGACGCGTTCAACACGGCGCAGGTGACGACGAACCCGGTCGGCACGGCGACGCTGACGTTCGCTGACGGCGCCAACGCGACGTTCGGCTATACGGTGATGGTCGCGCCGTTCCCGGGACCGGTCACGCAGACGAAGGCGATCGCGCGCTTTCCATTCGCAGCGACCGGCGGAACGCTGTGTCAGTCGCTGCCTGATCCGCAGTATCGCGCGTCGGCGGCAACGCCTTTCACGGACGGATGCGATCTTTCGCCTCCGACCGGCACGCTGTACGCGAATGCCGAAGTCGAGCCCTACCTCGCGATGAATCCGACGAATCCCGCGAACCTGATCGGCGTCTGGCAGCAGGACCGCTGGTCGGATGGAGGCGCGCGCGGGCTCGTGACAGGCACGTCGAGCGACGGCGGGCGCACGTGGTCGCGCTCGATGGCGCCGTTCACCCGCTGCTCGGGCGGCACGCCCGCCAACGGCGGCGACTACCCGCGCGGCTCCGATCCGTGGGTCGCGATCGGGCCCGACGGCGTCGCCTATCAGAGCGCGCTCGCGTTCAGCGGTCAGACCTTCGGCACAGGCACCGTCAATGCGGTGCTGGCGAGTCGCTCGACCGACGGCGGGCAGACGTGGAGTGCGCCGGTCACGCTGATCCGCGACGGACCGACCGCGTTCAACGACAAGGACTCGATCGCCGCCGATCCGACGACGGCCGGCTACGCCTACGCGGTATGGGACCGGCTGCTGCCCTCGGGCCGCGGTCCGACGTACTTCAGCCGCACCGTGGACGGCGGAATGACGTGGGAAGCGCCGCGCGCGATCTACGATCCGGGCGGTACCAGCCAGACGATCAACAACCAGACCGTCGTGCTGACCAACGGAACGCTGGTCCTGTTCTTTACGCGGCTTTCGGGACCGGCGGCAACGCTGATGGTGATCCGCTCGACCGACAAGGGCATCACGTGGTCGGCGCCGTTCACGGTGTCCGACGTACAGTCGATCGGCACGACCGATCCCGACAGCGGCACAATGGTGCGCGACGGCTCCAACCTCGGCGCGATCGCCGCAGGGCCGGGCGGCGTGCTGGCGGCGGTCTGGCAGGACGCGCGCTTCTCCGGCGGCGTGCTCGACGGCGTCGCGCTCTCGCGCTCGACCGACGGCGGGCTCACCTGGTCGACGCCCGTGCAGGTCAATCGCGATGCGTCCGTCGCCGCGTTCGAGCCGGACGTGACGATTCGCAGCGACGGTACGATTGGCGTCACGTATTTCGATTTCCGCAGCAACACGCCCGATCCCGCCACGTTGCCGACCGATTACTGGCTCGCGCGCTCGAGTGACGGCGCCACGTGGACCGAGAGCCGCGTCGCAGGACCGTTCGATCTCGCCAACGCCCCGTTCGCGGAAGGCCTGTTCCTCGGCGATTATCAGGGCCTCACCAGCGTCGGCGCGGAGTTCGTGCCGTTCTACGCTGCGGTGAACGACGGCGACACGGCCAATCGGACCGACATCTTCGCGTCGCTCGTGACGTCCGCAGGTGCAGCGGCGCACGTCGCGGCGGCGCAGGGGCGCGGCGTCGCCGAACCGGATGCGGCCTATCGTGCGCACACGGCGTCGCCGTTGGCGGTCACACCCGCGCTTGCGTCGCAATTCGCCGACAGCGTCGCCCGGACCCGGGCGCGCCGCCGCGCGGGAGGCGTGCCGCAGGAATCGCCGGTGCCGGACGAACCCTGACAGGCGTACGCGAATGCGGCGGCCGCGGATCCGCATCGACCGATCGACAGGGTGCCCGGATTCGTGGAAGTCAAGAGTGGCATCCCCGCTCCGCGGCAACCCGGCCCCTCCCGCGACGGTCGCCATTGACCGTCCGGCCGAGCTCGCGGGTAGAATCGATTCGCCTGAAACCAACCATCGGCTATGGAATCGACTCGAAACGATCGGCGACTGGCAGCCATTCTCGCGGCCGACATGGTCGGCTACAGCCGGCTCATGGAAGCCGACGAGCGCGGCACGCTTGCGCGTCTGCGCACGCACCGGCTCGAGCTCGTCGATCCGGTCATCGCGAAGAACCACGGGAACATCATCAAGACCACCGGCGACGGAATGCTGGTGGAGTTCCAGTCGGTCGCCGATGCCGTCGAGTGCGCGGCCGAAATCCAGCGGCGGATGACGCGACGCAATGCGGACGTGTCGCCCGCGCGGTGGCTCCAGTTCCGCATCGGCATCAACCTCGGTGACGTGATCGACGAGGACGGCGATATCTTCGGCGACGGCGTCAACGTTGCGGCGAGGCTGCAGGAACTGGCGCCGCCGAACGGGATCTGCGTCTCCGCCGCGGTGCGCGACCAGGTGGGCGACCGCCTCGACGTCGCGTTCGAGGACCTTGGCGAGCAGACGGTCAAGAACATCGCCCGGCCGATCCGCGTGTTCAGGGTCCTGCTCGACCGGAGCGCGCGCCCGCAGCCGGCCGCCGCAGCGAGCGGCGCCGACACGACGCAAAAGCCGTCGCTCGTCGTGCTGCCGTTCGTCAACATGAGCGGCGATCCGGAGCAGGAGTTCTTCGTCGACGGACTCACCGAGGACATCATCACCGAGCTGTCCCGCTTCCGCGACCTTCTCGTCATCTCGCGCAATTCCGCGTTCGTGCACAAGGGCAAGGTCGTGAATGTCCGCGACATCGCGCGCGAGTTCGGTGTCCACTATGTCGTCGAGGGAAGCGTGCGCAAGGCGGGCGACCGGGTCCGGGTCACGGTCCAGCTGATCGACGGCGAAACGGACAGGCACATCTGGGCCGAGCGGTACGACCGCAAGCTCGAGGACATCTTCGCGATCCAGGACGAAGTGACTTCCGCGATCGCCGGCACGCTGCCCGGCCGGATCGAGGCCGCCGGCCAGGATCGCGCGAAGCGCAAGCCCCCGCAGAGCATGGCGGCGTACGAATACGTGCTGACCGGGAAGATCCTGCACCACCGCTCGACGCGCGAGGACAATTCGGAAGCGCAGCGCATGCTCGACCGCGCCATCGCGCTCGAGCCGAAATACGCCCACGCCCATGCGTGGCGGGCGTGCGTGCTCGCGCAGACCTGGGTCTACGACTGGTGCCAGGACCGCAAGACCACGTGGAAGGAGGTCGTCGACGCGGCCCATGTCGCGCTGGCGCTGGACGACAACGACAGCGACGTGCATCGCGTGCTCGCGGCCGTGAATCTCGCGCTCGACGAGCACGAGAAGGCCAAGTATCACCAGGAGCGGGCGCTCGGCCTCAACCCGAACAACGACCTCATCCTGGTCCAGCAGGGCGAGCTGCTGACGTGGCTCGGACGGCCCGAAGACGGCATCGAATGGATCCGGAAGGCCATGCGCGTCAATCCGTACCATCCCGAGCGCTTCTGGAACCACCTCGGCCGTGCGCATTGCACGGCACGACAGTATCCGGAGGCGGTCGCGGCGCTGAGCCGGGTGACGCGGCCCGACTACACGCACCATGCGCTGCTCGCGGCCTCGCTGGCGCAGATGGGCGACAGGACCGCCGCGGCGGCGCACGCGCAGGAAGTGGTGCGCGAAATGCCGGATTATTCGACCCGACGCTTCATGGCGACGCTGCACTACCAGCAGGAAAGCGACCGGAATCACCTGCGCGACGCGCTCGTGAAGGCGGGCCTGCCCGAGTGACGCCGAACTCCATTTCCATCGCGGGCGCGGCCGATCGCATCATGCGCGCGTGCCTCCTGCAGCAGAGGTGATCATGAACCCCGACGAGTTGCGTTCCATCCAGGCTCCGCTCAAGGAGCGCTACCGCGAGGCACCCGCCGCGGCGTTCGTCACGCTGCATGCAGAGGGACGACTCGGCGACGGCGTCAGCTGCAACGTCGAGACGGGAAAGGCGCTCGTCGCCGCGGGATTGCATCCCGCCACCGGCGGGACCGGGCAAGGCGCGTGCTCGGGCGACATGCTGCTGCAGGCGCTCGTGGCCTGCGCCGGCGTGACGCTCAGCGCCGTCGCCACGGCGCTCGGCATCGTGCTTCGCGACGCGACGGTCAGGGCGGAAGGCGATCTCGATTTCCGCGGCACGCTGGGCGTGGTGAAGGACGTTGCCGTCGGCTTTCACGCCATCCGGCTGCAATTCGTGCTCGACACCGATGCGTCCGAAGACCAGCTCGCCACGCTGCTGCGCCTCACTGAGCGGTACTGCGTCGTGTACCAGACGCTGGCGCATCCGCCCGTGCTGTCGGTGACCCGCACGACAGCGGCCGCGTGACGATCGCGAAGATCGACAGCCGGCGCGCCTGCGTGACGCGGCGGCGCCGCCGCGATCAGGGCAGCGCCGTCGACAGCGCGAGATAGAGCGCGAACAGAAACCCTCCCACCGTAGGAAGCACGACGAGCGAGCCGCCTTCGTCGATGGCCTCCGGAATCATGGTGTGCGCGACGAGCGCGAGCACGGCTCCTCCCGCCACGGCTTCGCAGAAGACGGCGGCAAGGGAGTCCGAGGCTCCGAGGATCACCCGCCCCAGCGCGGCCGCCACCATTCCGGCGAGAAGCACCGTCGACCACAACGCGAAAATCACCCGCGCCCTGTAGCCGGCCCGGTCGAGCATCGCCGCACTGACGGCACCCTCCGGAATGCCCCCGAGGAACATCCCGAGAATGAGCGTGAGCGACAGGCTGGCGACCCCGTTGAAGTTCGCGCCGATGACAAGGCAGCCGGGAATCGTGTCGAGGATGTTGCCGAGGACGATCGCCATGCCGGCGCCGGGACCGGCGTCCCGCAGAAGTGTGTTCACCTCGGCGCGGCTTACCTGGTCGAGGCTTTGCCGCGCCAGCCGTGCCCACGTCGAAGGGTTGGCTGCGCCGTCGCTGAGATTGCGGATGGCGCGCGCGTGGCTCAGCTGCTGTACCGACCGCGCCAGGACGGGATCGGCCGCGACGAGCGCGTCGAAGTCCTGACGACCGATCTTCAGCAGCAGGGCGCCGGTCGCCGAGCGGACCGTGGCGGTTCGAGCGCCACGGCTCAACAGCCCCATTTCGCCGAACGGCGTGCCCGGGCCGAGTTCCGCAATGACGCCGCCAGTTCCGTCGCGAGCGTCGGCCGGATCGGCGACGACCTCCACCGATCCGCCGGCGACAATGTAGAGGGCTTCCGCGTGATCGCCCGCGCGAAACACGACCTGCCCGGCTGCAATGCGCTGCTCCGTAACGTTCGGCAATATCTGCTGGATCGCATCCGCCGGAAGATGGCGCAGCAGCTCGCAGTTCGACAGGAGGCCGATCAGCTCTTTCGTCTCGGCTTTCTTTCTGGCGAGCGCGTACTCGCGGAACTGGGTCGGGTGCCGGACCGCGGCACCGTTGCGCTCGAGGAACAGCGACGCCGCGAGAAAGGCGATCGCGCCGCACGCGAATCCGCCGGCGATGAATGCCCATGCCGAGCGCGCATTGAAGCCGTGAGCGGAGAGCTCCATCGCGCCCTTGAACGCAAGCTCGATGGCGAGCGCGCTGATGAGGGATCCGGCTGCGAAGGCGAGGATGCACGCGAGGACGCGTCGCGAAAGCGGCGCATAGAGTCCGATTGCGGCCCCGACCATGGACGACGACGTTGTCAGCAGACCGACGAGGGCGGCGACCAACAGCTCGGAATGGCCCTCCATGCCGTCGCCGCGCTATGCAGGACTTCGGTGCGAGGAGCGCCTCACGATCGATGGCGCGTTTGCCGCCTGCCGGCGGTACGGGGCGCCCTGTCGCGCTGGTTCCGCGCGCGGCGCCGGAAGCGCTCAGGCGGAGACATTGCCGGCCGACGCGCCCCTGCGTTCGACGCTCCCCCGCGCACGCGACGCGTCCTCAGGTGCACGGACGACGGTCTCGCCGTGTCTGGCGCCTGCCCACGCGGTGATCGCCGCGCGCACGTCCTGCGGGCGCGACGCCGCGGCGAGCTGCGTCCGCAATGCGGGCTCCGAAAACGCCTCTGCCACGAGGGCCAGAAGTGCGAGGTGCGCCGCGTTGTCGCCGTCGGCCGGCACGAGGATCACGAACATCTCGGATACCGGCTTGTGGTCGGGCGCGGCAAAATCCAGCGGGGACCTGGCGCGCGCGTACATCGTCAGGGGCTCGCTGATTCCCGTGATGCGCGCATGCGGGATGGCGAAGCCTTTTCCGACCGCGGTGGAGGCCGCCTTTTCGCGTCGCCACAGCGCCCGGAAGGCGGTCGCGCCGTTCACCTGCCCCGCCATGCCGATCAACGTGCTGACAGCATGCAGCGCTTCCCATCGGCTGGCGGCGTCGAGGTCCAGGGCGACGAAATGCGGGCACAACGCTTGCGTCACATCGTGCATCGGAATCCTCGTTCGATGGAATGTTCAGTGCGCCGGCCAGCGGGCGAACGCCGACGCAATCGCGTCGGCGTCGCTGCAGGTGCGAAGGACGTCGCGAAACGACGGATCGCAGAACATCTCCGCGCCCTGCGCGAGCAGCGCGAGATGCATGTCGGTGGCCAGTTGCGGCACCAGCAGGACCAGCATGCTGCCGACCGGCTTGCCGTCCGGCGCCTCGAACGAAATCGGGAACCTCATCCTGACGAAAACGACGATCGGCCGATCGAGGCCCTTGACCCGCGCATGCGGGATCGCGACGCCCTGGCCGAGCGCTGTCGACCCGAGCCGTTCACGCTCGCCGAGGCCGGCGCACACGTCCGCCATCGCGAGGTCGTGTCGTGCGGCGACGACCCGGGCGATTTCCCTCAATACGCCTTCCTTGGTCGAGGCATTGAGATCGAATATCACATCGGTGGGACGAAGGCACACCAGATCTTCGCCGCGCCGCGCCTTCTCGCCCGTGGGCTGACGCCGCGATCTCGCGGAGGATTCGCTGCTCCCGACTGACTGCCGCATTTTCTGACCCCTGAAGGGTTTGCCTGCGACAGACAAGCTACCGCGTGCCACGTAAACATCCTGTCCAATTCGCGCGCACAGCCATCAAGAACCTGTAAACGCGATGGCGGGGACCGTGCTCGGCGTCATGCGTGCGCATCCGTCGAGTGGCCGATGCGTCCTTACACGTTCTTGATACATAGGGCCGCGGAATTTACGATAATTTTCCTCGCGTCGTTCTATCGTCGCATTTCGCATGCGTCAACCGCGGCTGGCCGGGCTTTCCTGCCCGCGCGGCGACGCCCATTTTTCGATGCCCCACATCACCCGGGAAAAGCTCGATGCGATCGCCGGCTACCTGCTGGACAGGACCGGAAGCATCGGTGTCGAGCAATACGGCGACAGCGAGCGATGCGTGCAGATCTACAGGGTGTGGACCGAGAAGGGATTGCATGTACTGCGGGTCAGCGACCGGTTCATCGCGGGCCATGGTGCGGGCGAAATGCGGCATTGCTTCGACGATTGGCGTGTTGCCGAGCGGCTCGTGCGCGAAACGAGGCGGGGCATCCTCGTCACTTCCGACGGGCTCGAGCCCTTCGAGATCGGCTAGCGTCGCGGAACGACGGGTCGGTCGACGCCGTCGCGACGCTGCATCGGATGCGCTACCGGATCGTCATGCCGCCGTCGGCGGCAAGGACCTGACCCGTGACATAGCTCGCGCCTGCAGACGCGAGAAACACGAACGCCGGCGCAATCTCGTCGGGCTCGGCCCAGCGTCCCATCGGAATGCGGTCGAGGTACTTGTCCCTGAAGCGCTCGTCGGTCCGGATCGTCTCCGTCATCGGTGTGGCGGCGCCCGGCGCGATCGCGTTGACGGTGATCCCGAATTTCGCGAGCTCCTTCGCCGCCGACATCGTGAGGCCGAGAATGCCGGCCTTTGCCGCGCTGTAGTTGATCTGGCCGATCGTCCCGAGGACGCCCGCGGCCGATGTCACGTTGACGATGCGCCCGTAGCGCCGCTCCATCATCCCGCCGACGACCGCCTGCAGGCAGTTGAAGCTGCCGGTGAGATGCACGGCGAGCACCTCGCTCCACTGCGCTTCCGTCATCTTGTGCAGCATTGCAGCGCGCACGATCCCGGCGTTGTTCACCAGGATGTCGACGCGGCCGAAACGCTCGCGCACCGCCGCGGCCATCGCGTCGACATCGGCGCGGGTCGCGACGTTGCACGCGAGCGCGATCGCGTCGGCACCGGCGGCGCGAAGCTCGGCTGCGACGGCGTCGGCACGCTCCGGCGACAGGTCGACGACGCCGACGCGCGCTCCCTCGCGGGCGAAGGCGCGAGCCACGGCAGCGCCGATGCCCTGCGCAGCGCCGGTGACGATCGCAACCTTGCCGTCGAGCTGCATGCGCCGTCCGTTCAGTCCATGTCGCGCGGCGGATCGGGATCGTTTTCCCAGTCCGAATCCGGCGGCGGAACCTTCTTCATCCATTTCAGCACGAGCTCCACGTGCTCGCGTTCCTCGGCCGCAAGCTCTTGCGCCGCGCGGCGCACCGAATCCACGTTGGCGGCGCGCGCCAGCTCGACGAAAAAGGCCTCGGCGCGGCGCTCGGACGCGAGCGCCAGCGTCAGCGCGTGCCAGGGCTGCATCAGGTAATGCACCGCATCGCCGGGCGCGGTTTCCGGGCCTTCGGCACCGGGCCAGTCGCCGCTGCGCGGCGTGACGGGCGGGAATTCGGTCCAGCCCATCTCGACCATGATCGCATCGGCGTGCCTCGTCTCGTAGCCGGCCATCGTGCGGAACATCGTCGCGACGTCGCGATTGTTGTGCATCTCCATCGCGTCGGCGAATTCGTTGTAGCGCTGCGCCGCCTCGACCTCCATCAGCCACGCCTGCGCCATGAACTCGGTCAGCGTCTTCGGCACGTGCACGATCGCGGGCGCCGCTGCCGCGGGCTTCGTGCGCTTCGCCTGCGCGGACTTCGCTGCCGATTTCTTCTCGACGGGAGTCGCGAGGCGCGACGAGGTGCGTTTCCTGGCAACTGCCTTCTTCGCAGTTCTGACGGTTCGGGTGGTGGCCGCGTTCATGGGGCGAACTCCGTTTCGAGATCGGCCGGCGTGCATTGCGCTTTTCCGGTCGGGATGGGGTACGGGACCCGGCGGCCCGCGAACAGCACGCCGATGTTGAAGCCGTCGTCCGTCATGATCCGGTGCGCGGCACGTGCTGGATCGTCGGTCGCGGTGACGGGCGCGGGGTGTGCGAGCTCCTTCCACGCGCGCTGTTCCGGCCGGAACGTGATGCACGGGGACAGCACCTCGACGAACGAGAAGCCCGGATGCCGGATCGCCTCGGCGATGATCGCCGCGGTGCCGTTGGGGTCGCCGGCGAATGCGCGTGCGACGAAATTCGCACCGGAGGCGAGCGCGATCACCAGCGGATTGAAGGGCCGCACGCCAGTGCCGCCGGGCGAAAGCTTCGAATCCCAGTCGGGCTCCGTCGTCGGCGAGGGCTGGCCCTTGGTCATTCCGTACACGTGGTTGTCCATCACGATGTAGGTGAGGTCGACGTTGCGCCGGCACGCGTGCAGGAAGTGATTGCCTCCGATCGAGTAGCCGTCGCCGTCGCCGCCGGTCACCACTACCGTGAGCTCGGGCCGAGCGACCTTGAGGCCGGTCGCCGCGGGGAGCGCGCGGCCGTGCACGCCGTGGAATCCATAGCAGGTCGTGTACGCGGGTATCCGCGACGAGCAGCCGATGCCCGACACCACGGCGACCATCTCCGGAGGCACGGCGATCATCGCCAGCGCCTTGGTGAGCGAGGAGAGCACCGAATAGTCGCCGCAGCCGGGGCACCAGATCGGCTTGTAGGCGGACTTGTACATCGCGGCGGTGCGCAGCGTCGTGACGATGGCATCGCTCATCGCGCGCTCCTCATCGATATCGCGTTCATCGTCCGCACCATAAGAGGATCGCTTTCGCGAGCTCGCCGGGACGCAGCGGCAGCGGCCCCGGCCGGTGATAGCTCGCCGGCTTGCCCGGCAGGTCATACATCGCGCGCAGATAGCGGAAGAGCTGCGCACCGTGGTTCTGTTCGACGACGAGCACGCGCGCAACACCCTGCAGCGCAGCGGCGAGCTGCTCCGGCTGCGCAGGGGCGAGGAGGCGAATGGCGATCAGCCGCAGGCGAGCGCCCGTTTCACCGGCGCGGGCGACGCCTTCGCGCACGGCCGCCGTGGAGGAGCCGAACGTGATCACTGCGGAATCGCCGTCGCCTTCGACGTCGGCCCACATCGCGCCGTAGTCGAAGCGCTCGAGCTTGCGCGCACGCTTGTCGAGCTGCACGTCGTGGTCGCGCGCATTGCTGCTCGGCGTGCCGCCTTCGTTGTGCTCGAGACCGTCGGCGGTGTAGACGACGCCGGGCGTGCCGGGCACCGCCATCGGCGAGACGCCGGATTCGGTGTCGGCGTAGCGCCTGTAATCCGGCGTGTTCGCCGCGGCCGTGACGCGCTTTCCGGCGAATGCGATGTCGGCGGGGCGCTCGATGATCGCGCGCGACTGGCCGAGGAACTGATCCGACAGCACGATCGCCGGCGCCTGCAGCGTTTCGGCAAGATGGACGGCCCATTGCGTGGTCGCGACGCAATCGGCGATCGAGGTCGGCGCCAGCACGAGCCGCGGCGCGTCACCGTGCAGGCCGCTGACGGCGAACGAGAGATCGCTCTGCTCGCTCTTCGCGGGGATGCCCGTCGACGGGCCGCCGCGCATCACGTCGACGACGACGATCGGGATTTCGGCGCCGACGGCGAGGCCGATGCCTTCGGTCATCAGCGCGAGGCCGGGGCCGGCGGTTGCCGTCAGGGAAGGGACGCCGCCGTAGGAGGCGCCGATGATCATGTTGACGGAGGCGAGCTCGTCCTCGGCCTGCAGCAGCGTGCCGCCGACCCTGGCGAGCGCGGGTGCCATCCATTCGAGCAGCTCGGTCGCCGGCGTGATCGGATACGCGGCGACGAAGCGGATGCCGCCGCGAATGGCGCCGAGTCCCGCGGCTTCATTGCCCGAGATGACCCACCGCCTGCCGCGTCCCGGAATTCCGGCCGGGATGCTGCGCACGCCGACGATGCCGCCGCCGGCGGCAAATCCCTTGGCGAGCGCCTCGAGGTTGGCGTCGAGCAGTGCCGCGTCGCGCTTCCACGATTCGCGCAACGCTGTTTCCAGCGCGCCCATGGGCAGGCCCGCGAGCGCACCGGCGACGCCGAGCGCAACCATGTTGGTCCAGCTGCCCTTGATGTCCTTCGCGGTCTTCTTGAACGGCAGCGCGATCTGCCGGGCGCCGCTCCTGGTGAAGACTTCCGGCGCAGCGCCCTCGTCAGCGTCGCCGATGACGACACTGCGGTCGGTGAGGGGGATCTCGTCGACGAAGCGGTTGACGTTCTGCCAGTCGATCGCGAGCAGCACGTCGAACGCGTCGTCGAGCGTGTCCACCGGATGTCGGCCGAGACGCACCAGCGCCGCGGCTTCGCCGCCGCGAATCTGCGGGCCGCTGGTGCGGACCATGAGGCCGTACCAGCCTGCCTTGGCCGCCGCGGCGATCAGCAGCGTGCCCGCCGTCATGACGCCGCTGCCCCCGCTTCCGGCCAGCGCAATCGAGATGCTGTGCGCGGCACCCGCCTCGCGCCGCCGCGATGGCGGGGCGCCCGTGCGTGCCGGCTTGTCGGTGCGTGGCTCCACTGGTGCTCCCGTTCCTTCCGATCCTCACAGTTAACCGGCAAGGCGGCCGGCCCCGATTGATCGAGATCAATGCACGCGCGGGCGCCTCCGCGCATGATGATTTTCAGTCAAAGCGGTATTATGGTACTGTAATACCGCAATAGCCGTCGACAGGGTCTTTCGGCCCCGCCCGGGGGCACGCACTCCAGGAGGAGCGTCGCGCATGAGCATCGAAGCACGCCGGTGGGTCATGACCGCGGTGAAGGCGCCGCTCGAATGCGTCGCCTTCAATGCCGCGGCGGGTCCGGGCGAGGTCGTCGTCGCGATCGCCGGCTGCGGCGTCTGCCACACCGATCTCGGCTATTACTACGACGGCGTGCGGACCAACCATCCGCTGCCCCTCGCGCTCGGTCACGAGATCAGCGGCCGCGTCATTGCGGCAGGTGCGGGTGCCGAAGGCTGGATCAGCAAGGCGGTGATCGTCCCGGCCGTGCTGCCCTGCGGCGAGTGCGATCTCTGCCGACGCGGACTCGCGCCGATCTGCCGGGCACAGAAGATGCCGGGCAACGACATCGACGGCGGATTCGCCTCGCACATCGTCGTGCCCGGCCGCGGGCTCTGCGAAGTCGACGAAACGCGGCTTGCCAAGGCGGGACTCACGCTTGCCGACGTGTCGATCGTCGCCGATGCGCTGACCACGCCTTTCCAGGCCGTGCGTCGCGCCGGCGTTGCGCCGGGCAGCCTCGCCATCATTGTCGGCGCGGGTGGTGTGGGCGGGTACTGCGTGCAGATCGCGCGCGCGTTCGGCGCTGCGGTCGTCGCCATCGACGTCGACGCCGACAAGCTCGCCGCGGTCGCAGCTCACGGCGCCGCGCTGACGCTCGATGCGCGCGCGCACGACGGCAAGGCGATGAAGGCCGCCGTCAACGCCTTCGCCAAGGCCAACGGGCTGAAGTCCACCGAGTGGATCATCTTCGAGTGCTCGGGCACCGCGGCGGGGCAGCTCACCGCCTACGGCCTGCTCGTTCATGGCGCGACGCTGTCGGTGGTCGGATTCACGATGGACAAGGTCGAGGTGCGGCTTTCCAACCTGATGGCATTCGACGCGAAGGCGATCGGCAACTGGGGCTGTCCGCCCGAGCTCTATCCCCCGGCGCTCGACCTCGTGCTGGACGGCAAGGTCGCGCTGAAGCCGTTCGTCGAGCCGCGACCGCTCGACACGATCAACGAGGTTTTCGCCGCCGTGCACCACAAGGACATCAAGAAGCGTGTAGTGCTGATGCCCACGCCCTGAGGAGACACCCCATGAACGCTCCCGAAGCGGTGCAGGCGCCGCGCGAATTCAAGAACCACGATCTCGTCGACGACATCGGCAAGCCCGGCGTCCGCTACGAGAAGCGGCCCGCCATGCTGCCCGACGGCACGGTCGCCGCCGGTCTCCACAACGCGTGGATCACGCTCGACAATCCGGCGCAGTTCAACTCGTACACGACCGACATGGTGAAGGGCGTGATCCTCGCGTTCCGCGCCGCGTCGAATGCGCGCGACGTCAACTGCGTCGTGTTCACCGGCGCAGGCGACCGCGCGTTCTGCACCGGCGGCAACACCAAGGAATACGCCGAGTACTACGCCGGCCATCCGCAGGAATACCGGCAGTACATGCGCCTCTTCAACGACATGGTGTCGGCGATCCTCGCCTGCGACAAGCCGGTGATCTGCCGCGTCAACGGGATGCGCATCGGCGGCGGCCAGGAGATCGGCATGGCGTGCGACTTCTCGGTCGCGCAGGACCTCGCGCGCTTCGGGCAGGCCGGCCCCAAGCACGGCTCCGCGCCGATCGGCGGCGCAACGGACTTCCTGCCAGTGATCGCCGGTGTCGAGCGCTCGATGGCGGCGTGCGTGCTCTGCGAGCCGTTCTCCGCGCACAAGGCGTACTGGATGGGCGTGCTGACCGACATCGTTCCGGCCCTCAAGGTCGATGGCAAGTTCGTCGCCAACCCGCTGGTGGAGACTCACCGGATGACCGACGACTTCGGCCGCTTCGTGTTCGGCGAGCCCAAAAGCGGCGACGCGCTGAAGGAAGGCAAGGCGATGCTGGCGCGAGGAAGCGTCGACCTGTCGCTGCTCGACGCGAAGGTCGACCTGCTCTGCGCCAAGATGCTGCTGACGTTCCCCGACTGCACGACCAAGACGCTGGAGGAGCTGCGCAAGCCCAAGCTCGACGCGTGGAACCGCAACAAGGAGAACTCGCGCGCGTGGCTCGCGCTCAACATGATGACCGAGGGGCGCGCGGGCTTCACGGCGTTCAACGAGGGCACGAAGGAAGACCGCGAGGCCGACTTCGTGCTGCTCCGGCAGAAATTGGCGGCCGGCGAGAGCTGGGTCGGTGCGCTGCACGACTCGATCCAGCCGGGCAGAAAGCGCAAGGGCTGACGTCATGGCCGGCGCATCCCCGCTGAAGGATCGGACCGAGCGCGACGGCGCGCTGCTGCGGCTCACTCTCGCGCGGCCGAAGGCGAATCTCGTCGACGCGGCAATGATCGCCGCACTGCACGGCGCGTTCGTCGCCTACCGCGGCACGCCGGGACTGCGCGGCGTGCTGCTCGACGCCGAAGGCCCCCACTTCAGTTTCGGCGCGAGCGTCGAGGAGCATCTGCCCGACCGGTGCGCGGCGATGCTCGCCTCGCTGCACGCGCTGATCCTCGCAATGCTCGAGTTTCCCGTGCCGATCCTCACGGTCGTTCGCGGCCAGTGCCTCGGCGGCGGCCTCGAGGTCGCGCTGGCCGGCGGCCCGATCTTCGCCGCGCCGGATGCACAATTCGGTCAGCCGGAAATGAAACTCGGCGTGTTCGCGCCTGCGGCCTCGGTGCTGTTTCCGTACCGCGTAAGCCAGCCGGTCGCCGAGGATCTGCTCTTCTCCGGCCGGTCGATCGGCGCCGACGAGGCGAAGGCGATGGGCATCGTCCAGATCGTGTTCGACGATCCCGAGGCGGCCGCGCTCGCCTATTTCGACCAGCACCTTGCGGGCAAGAGCGCGGCGTCGCTCGCCTGTGCACTGACGGCGGCACGCGGCGCAATGCTGCGCGACGTGCGGCACCGTCTCGAAGAGGTCGAGCGGCTCTACCTCGACCGGCTGATGGCCACGCGCGACGCCAACGAGGGCCTCGTCGCATTCCTCGCCAAGCGCAAACCGAACTGGGAGCATCGATGATCGACCCGCCCGCCGTCATCAGGATCGTCGAGCGCTGCCAGGCGCTCTTCGAGGATCTCGACTTCAACGCCGTCAAGGAATGGAAGGCCGCGGTGCCGGGACGCAAGGCGATCGGCTACCTGCCGGTCTATGTGCCGCGCGAGCTGATCCACGCAGCGGGCATGCTGTCGGTCGGCATTCTCGGCGGCGGCGACTCGCTCGAGGTGATCCAGGGCGACGCGTACTACCAGAGCTACATCTGCCGCATCCCGCGCTCGACCATCGAGCTGGGGCTGACGGGCCGGCTCGACTGCCTCGACGGTGTGCTGTTCCCGTCGATCTGCGACGTGATCCGGAACCTCTCCGGCATGTGGCAGCTGCTGTTCAAGGACAAGTACGTCCGCTACATCGACGTCCCGCAGAATTTCGTCGACTCGATCGGCGGGGCGTTCTATGTAAGCGAAATGGAAGTGCTGCGCGAGGACCTCGGCAGGATGCGCGGCATGCCCATCACCGATGCCGAGCTCAATGCGTCGATCCGTGTGTTCAACGAGAACCGTGCTGCGATCCGCGACCTGTACGTCTACCGCGCCGAAAAGCCGTGGCAGGCGCCGACGTCCGAGGTCTACCTCGTGCTGCGTGCCGGGATGGTGCTTCCGGTGGAGGAGCACACGAAGCTCGTCCGCGAGTACATCGCGGCGGCCGACGCGATGCCGCGCCCGAAGCGCGACAACGCACGCATTGTGCTGACCGGCGCGTTCTGCGAGCAGCCGCCGCTCGGCCTCATCAAGTCGATCGAGATGGCGGGCTGCTACATCGTCGACGACGATTTCATGCTCGTGACGCGCTGGCTGCTGGACGAAGTGCCGGCCGACGCGAATCCGCTGGACGAGCTGTCGAAGGCGTTCCTGCACCGCTCGGCGACGACCGCCGCCAAGTACGAGACGACGAAGGAAGAGAAGGGCGTGTTCCTGCTGAAGCAGGTCAAGACCCGCGGCGCCGAAGGCGTGATCTTCGCTGCGCCGTCGTTCTGCGATCCCGCATTGCTCGAACGCCCGATGCTGCAGGACGTCCTCAAGAAGCATGGCGTGCCGTACACGGCATTCAAGTACGCGGAGAACACGGGGCAGATGGCACCGATCCGCGAGCAGGCCGGCACGTTCGCCGATTCGATCAAACTGTGGAGCGCGGCCTAAGCAGCCGTCCGGATCAGGAGACCATGCGATGACCACGACCGCCGCCGCAATGCCCGCCAGCGTCAAGAAGCCGCAGAACGTCCAGAAGGAGGACGCGATGCTGCTTCAGAAGGAGCTCATCAACAGGAACTACATGGAGCTCGCGACTGCACGCGCCAACAACCGCAAGGTGTCGGCGACGTTCGTGCCGGGCAATCTCAACGAGCTCCTCATGTGCTTCGACTTCGCGCGAAGCCTGCCCGAGACCAATGCGCTGCAGAACGGCATGCGCAAGAAGTCGGGCAAGATGATCATGGACGCCGAGCGCGACGGCCAGTCCGAGGACGTCTGCACGTACGTGAAGGCCGACCTCGGGATGATGATGGGAGGCGAGATCGGTCCGACCGGCGAGCCGCTGCCGCGTCCCGACGTGCTGCTGCTCTCCTATACCGGCTGCTTCACGTTCATGAAGTGGTTCGAACTGATCCGCCACAAGTACGGCTGCGAGACGGTGATGCTGCACGTCCCATACCAGGGCGAGGGCAGGATTGCGCCGAACATGCGCGAGTACGTCGTCAAGCAGCTGAAGGAAACGGTCATACCGACGCTCGAGCGCATCTCCGGCGTCAAGTTCGACATCGACCGGCTGCGCCAGTACATGCGCGAATCGCAGAAGGCCGAGGAGGATCTCGTCGCGGTGCTGCAGTCGGCCAAGAATCGCCCGTCGCCGATCGACGGCTACTTCGGCGCCGTCTACTACATCGGGCCGATCTTCACCGCGTTCCGCGGCACGCCGGAGGCGACCGAGTACTACCGCGTGCTGCGCGCGGAAATCGAGCAGCGCGTCCGGGAAGGCCGCGGCCCGATGACGCCCGAAGGAGAGATGACGCAGGAGAACTACCGCCTCGTGGTCGAAGGTCCGCCCAACTGGACCAGCTTCCGCGACTTCTGGAAGATGTTCTACGACGAAGGCGCGGTCGTCGTCTCGTCGACGTACGCGAAGGTCGGCGGCCTCTACGATTTCGGCTTTCGCCACGACGCCGACCGGCCGCTCGAATCGCTCGCCGAATACTGCCTCGGCTGCTACACGAACCTCAACCTGCCGTCGCGCGTCGACATGATCTGCAAGTACATCGACGAGTACCAGGCCGACGGCCTCCTGATCAACTCGATCAAAAGCTGCAACAGCTTCTCGGCGGGACAGCTCCTCATCCTGCGCGAGGTCGAGCGGCGCACCGGCAAGCCGGCCGCGTTCATCGAGACCGACCTGGTCGACCCGCGCTACTTCTCGGCGGCCAACGTGAAAAACCGGCTGGAAAGCTACTTCCAGATGGTGAAGGCCAAGCGCGTCGCGACCGCCGCGCACTGATATGAACCCCCCCATGCTCGCTGCGCTCGCTACCCCCCTGAGGGGGGGCCAGTGCCCTTCGGGCGGCCGAGCGGGCACTGAGAGGAATTGACATGCGCTGCTTCATCGGCATCGACCTCGGATCGACGACCACCAAGGCGGTCGTCATCGACGAGCATCAGAACGTCCTGGGACGCGGCATCACGAATTCGCGCTCGAACTACGACACTGCGGCGTCGATCGCGAAGCAGGAGGCGCTCCTCAACGGGCGCTTCTACCTGTTTCGCCAGGCGCTTTCCTCCACCGGGGCGCTGAACGGCGCGCTCGACGGATTTCTCGGGCAGCTCGAACGCGATTTCCGTTCCGAGCAATATCTCGAGCAGCTCGCCGACCTCGAGAGCACGTGCCAGCGAAATCTCGGCACCGCCAAGTTCGGTGACGCCACGAGGGCCGTCGGAGATGCGCTGACCGAGGTGTTCCGTCGGCTCGCCGTCGAGGCGCCCACGCTGTTCGCGCCGGGCGCGAAGCGCAAGTCAGATTTCTTTCGCGACATCGCAGGCAGCCAGTACCTCGCGGCCGGCGAGGCGGTTGCGAAGGAATCCGGCATTCGCTACGACTTTCTGCTCAACGTATTCGACCGCTCGATCATCGAAGTCGAAAACCGCGTCTACGGAGACTCGATCCGGCGCCACCTGCTGGCTGCGCTCGAGCGCACCTTCATCGCGCTGCCCGACACGGCGGGTCGCCGCGCGCAGGTCGAGGCGCCGATCAAGGGCATCCTCGACATGGACATGGAGGAGACCTACGTCGTCGGCACGGGATACGGGCGGGCGCGGCTGCCATTCTCGAAGGAGCACGTCCGCTCCGAGATTCTCTGTCACGGGCTCGGCGCGCACATGATGTACCCGGGCACCGCGACGGTGCTCGACATCGGCGGGCAGGACACCAAGGCGATCCAGGTCGATCCGAACGGCATCGTCGAGAGCTTCCAGATGAACGATCGCTGCGCGGCCGGCTGCGGCCGCTATCTCGGCTACATCGCCGACGAGATGAACATGGGCCTGCACGAGCTCGGCCCGATGGCGATGAAGTCGACCAAGACGATCCGCATCAACTCGACGTGCACGGTTTTCGCGGGCGCCGAGCTGCGCGACCGGCTTTCGCTCGGCGACAAGCGCGAGGACATCATGGCGGGACTCCATCGCGCGATCATCCTGCGCGCCATGTCTATCCTCGCGCGCTCCGGCGGCATCCGCAACGAGTTCACGTTCACCGGCGGCGTCGCCAAGAACGAAGCGGCCGTCAAGGCGCTGAAGGACCTCGTCCGGGAAAACTACGGCGAGCTCGCGCTCAACATCAATCCCGATTCGATCTTCACCGGCGCGCTCGGCGGCGCGACGTTCGCCTGGCGCGCGGTGGTGGAAGAGGGCAAGACCGCCGAGGCACGGACGTGAGGGCGACACCATGACGATCACCATCGGCATCGACATCGGCTCGGGCGCGGTCAAGTCGGCGCTGTTCCGGACTGACGGAGGCAATCAGGAGTGGCTCGCGAAGCGCTGCGAGCGCATTCGCCGCCGCGACCCCATGACGCTGGCGCAGGAAGGCCACGACGGCGTGCTCGAGGACGCGGGCATCCGGCCCGACGAGGTCGACTACATCGCGACGACGGGCGAAGGCGAGAACGTCAAGTTCGCGACCGGACACTTCTACTCGATGACCACGCACGCGCGCGGCGGCGTGTTCCTGCATCCCGGCGCCAACGCCGTCGTCGACATCGGCGCGCTCAACGGCCGGGCGATCTACGTCGACGAGCGCGGCAAGGTGCTGTCGTACAAGATGACGAGCCAGTGCGCCTCGGGATCCGGCCAGTTCCTCGAGAACATCGCCCGCTATCTGGGCGTGGCGATCGAGGAGATCGGCCCGCTGTCGCAGAGCTCGAAGAACCCGGAGAAATGCAGCTCGATCTGCGCGGTGCTGGCGGAGACCGACGTGATCAACATGGTCTCGCGCGGCGTTGCGACGCCCGACGTGCTGAAGGGCATCCACCTGTCGATGGCGTCGCGGATCGTGAAGCTCCTCAAGGTGACCGGCATCAAGGAGGGCACGGCGCTGCTCACCGGAGGCCTCGCGCTGGATACCGG
>Ga0265331_10001194_pt1 | contig 19659 bp, 17 predicted proteins | sample 41923metaG_FD_202088 | JGI IMG/M metagenome (GOLD analysis project Ga0265331, IMG submission 202088) | Rhizosphere microbial communities from Carex aquatilis grown in University of Washington, Seatle, WA, United States - 4-19-23 metaG | ecosystem: Host-associated > Plants > Roots > Rhizosphere... | reverse complement strand
GTTTTGGCGGCTATCAGGTTATTGATGCAAACGGAGTCTTCTGCGATCCGCAACTGGGTTGCAGCGACAGGCTGGTCGCGATGGATCTCAACGATGCGCGTTCCTGGCAATTAAGTCAGGAATTCCGCCTGGCATCGCATTTCGGTGGCCCTTTCAACTTCAGCGTCGGCGGGAACTACCTGCATTACGAAACGTTCGAGCGATATTACGTCTTCCTCAATACCATGTCGATTTTCGCCGCTGCTAACAGCATAAATGCTCAGGGAAAGAATGCGGATTGTTTGCGAACTAGCGGTGGTACAATGCACACCGTCGATCCCAACGATCCACGCGGACTCGATTACAGTTGTGCTTATATGGACCCGAATCCAATCGGCAGTCTCGACAATCAGGGGCACAACTACTTTCTCAACCAAAATCCCTATGTGCTGAACTCCTACGCGGGATTTGGGGAGGCCTACTACGATGTTGCCAGAAATCTGAAGCTTACAGCGGGTTTGCGTTTTACAGAGGATCGTAAGCATTTCACCCTAATTCCCAGTGAGCTTGCCATCGGTGGTTATGGCTATGCAGTTACGGGCATCGTGGATCAGTCGTGGGGCCAGTTTACGGGACGCGCCGCCATAGACTGGGCGCCAAAATTGAACTTCACCGACCAGACTTTGATCTACGGTTCTTATGCGCATGGTTATAAAGCGGGAGGCGCGAACCCGCCGGGCGCGTTATTGCCCGATAGTGGGCTCACCAACCCAATTCACCCGATGACCTTCAAACCGGAATTCATTGATGCGTTCGAGTTGGGCACCAAGAACACCGCATTGGATGGCGCGTTAACATTCAATGGAAGTGTCTTCTACTACGACTATAAGAGCTATCAAATTTCGGAAATACTCGATCGCACGGCGATCAATCTGAATTTCGATGCGCACGTGAAAGGCGCGGAGATCGAGGCAACATGGGAGCCACTACCGGGCTTGCGATTCAATATCGCCGGCGGATGGGAAAGCAGTTCCCTTGCGAATGGGAGCAAGGCGGTAGATCTGATGGACCGCACGGCAGGCAATGCGGACTGGATGGTTGTCAAACCGTGGCCGACCCAAGCGTCAAACTGCGTGATTCCGACCTACGTCATTGCGTCGGTTCTCAAGACGGGGCTTGTCAGTCTTTCTCCGAACGGCATTTGCGGAATTGCATACGCGCTGAATCAAGACCCGATCACACTCAGAACCTATGCTTCGCCCCCAGTATTAACCCCAGCCCAAAAAGCCGTAATACCCGACTATCCAGGCTTCGATCCCCTCACTGCACCGAATGGCGGCGCAGGCTTCGATAAGGATCTGAGCGGCCATGAATTGCCCAATGCGCCGCCTTACACGGTATCGTTCGGCGCGCAATATTCCGTGCCGATCACGTCAGATTGGGCGGGTACTTTGCGCGGCGATTACTACTGGCAGGATTATTCCTGGGCCCGCGTCTTCAACGATAGGCCTTATGATCGCCTGCGTGGTTACACCAATGTGAATTTCTCGCTGACTTTGACGAACCAGAACGGCTGGCAGGTGATGGGCTATCTGAAGAACGCCTTCAACACCACGGCCATCACAGGTGCCTTCCTCAACAGCGATGACTCCCTGCTGACGACAAACGTCTTCCTCACCGATCCGCGCCTGTTCGGCATCCGCGTGACGAAGAACTGGTGAGCGCGATGAGGAATGCAATCATCAAAGACCTGTTATCCCCGGCGACCATCGCGCACTTGTGCGCAGTGGGAGGAAAGGGGACCCAGGCGTCTAACGCACAGCACAATTTTTCCACCTGGCTTCCCTTCCCCGTACAGCGCTTACGCGCTGCCCGGCCGGGAATGACAAATGTGGATAGGGGGGAATGACACAATGAGCGAACTCATCAACACGCGCGACACCCGCGCCGATTTCCGCTGGCAATTGCTGGCAACCGTTTCGGCACTCTCATTGTTAACAACCATCAACGTCGCCAAAGCTGAAGGCGAAGGTCGCCCCACCGTCTGGCTCGAACTCGGCGGCCAATTGGAGCGCATCGACGGCGGGCAGGAACAGTTCATTCCCCCCTTCATAGCTAACTCTCCGCGCGCGGCGATCTGGAAGACTTCTCCCGCAAGCGTCCAACGTGCGGCACGCTACGCTGTTGGCGGCGAGGCAAAAATCACGTTCGACCCGATCAATACCGATTGGATTTTGTCAGCCTCCATTCGATATGGCCGCAGCCACGGAGTAAAAGCGGTCGCACAGCAAACCGCTTTGCCAACGCTTGTAACGGTCGGGAGCAAAGGGCTGATGCCTCCACGTATGCATCTTGCAGACAAGGGAGAGGGAAAAAACAAAGAGTCCCATTCCATTCTCGATTTCAAGGCTGGAAAGGATGTTGGACTTGGCGCCTTCGGCGGGCGCTCGACATTCAGTGCGGGCGTGCGTTTCGCACAATTCAATACATCATCGAATGTTTCGATGGGCTCCCGGCCGCAGGCAAGGGCGATCATGAAAGTGCCATTTCCTGGCTTTATTTTGCCGTATTACTACGCACACAATTTCGAGGCTTACGCTGATCGCGGCAATAGCTTCCGCGGGATAGGCCCGTCGCTTTCATGGGATGGCTCCGTATCAGTGGCAGGCAGTCCTGACACAGCACTGTTCAATTTCGATTGGGGTCTTAGTGCCGCCTTGCTGTTTGGTCGGCAAAAAGCACATATTCATCACCAAACCACAGGCCTCTACTCCAAGGTCGGCGTTGGCGGCACCAAATATGCCCGGATCAGCGGCTATGATCGTCCAACAGCCCATACCCGCTCCCGCTCCGTCATCGTCCCCAATCTCGGCGGCTTCGCGAACGTCTCCGCCAAATTCCCCAACGCCAAAGTAAGCCTGGGCTACCGCGCCGACTATTTCTTCGGCGCGATGGATGGTGGCCTTGATGCGCGCAAAAGCTATGACCGCGCGTTTCGCGGCCCCTTTGCCACCATGAGTATCGGGCTCGGTGGCTGAAGCCCTTCCGGTGCCGGTTCATTTAGAAATATTTCCTATATAGGTCTTGAAACCTCTAAAATCTGGCTCTATATTCCTATCTGAAAAACAGAAGGACCAGAATGATCCAGAAATGGCCGCCCCCGGAAGGCGGCTGGAAGGCGCGGGAACATACAGGGCAGGGGTGCGAACTCGGGCGCATCCGTGTGGGGCGGGGCCTGGCAATCCCGTCCGCGACGCTTGTGGGACAAGTGAAGGTGCGGATGGCGATCCGGTTGATCCCGGACGCCGCCCGCCTGCCGTAGCTTCGACGCCAAAAGGCGGGCGCGGCTGTGCTCGCCTTTTTGCTGTGCGGATGATCGTTGGAGCGGGCGAAGGGAATCGAACCCTCGTCAGTAGCTTGGGAAGCTACAGCTCTACCATTGAGCTACGCCCGCGCGGGCTCTCGATAACATGGGCGTGGCGCGCGCGGAAGACCGTTCATGGCTTTGCGGGCCGCATTGCAAGGCGCACCTTCGCGGTGTTCGATGCCGTTGCCATGAGCGACAGATTCATCCTGTTCGGGGCCGCACATCTCTGTGCCATCGCGCTGGCGTTCCTGGTGCCGCTGGCGCTGGCCGCGGCCACATTGATGTCTCGCAATCCGCAATTCGAGCGCCGGGTGCGCCTTGTTTTCGCAGGGCTGTTGATCGGAACCTGGATCGCCTGGTTTGCTCTGCTCTATGCGCGGGACTGGTTCGCGCCCGGCAATGTCCTGCCGATGAATTTGTGCGATTGGGCTGCCATCCTCACCATCGTCACCCTGCTGCGTCCCGGCCAGCGCAGCTATGAGCTCGCTTATTTCTGGGCGATGGGGGGCACGTTGCAGGCGCTCCTCACGCCCGATCTGCGCTATGGCTTCCCCGATATGCGGTTCGACGTTTTTTTCCTGTTTCATTCCGGCATCATCGCCGCAGTGCTCTATCTCACCTTCGGGGCGCGTTGGCGGCCCTTGCCATCGTCCATTCCGCGCGTGATGCTTTGGTCGCTTGTCTATCTCATAAGCGCCTTTGGCGTGAACGCCGTTTTCAACACCAATTTCGGCTATCTCAGCGCCAAGCCGCCGGGGCCCTCGCTGTTCGATGCGATGGCGCCGTGGCCCTGGTACATCGCGGAGCTGGCGCTGCTCAGCATCCTATCGATACTGCTCTACTACGCGCCGTTCTATTTCGCAGACTCTCTGAAGAGGCGGCGGCCCTGATCCCCGCCCAGGGCGACATCGCCTAGCCCCATGCAACCTGTTGTCTATAACAGCTTTGCGCGCTAGGGTTGAGTGAGTTGGGGGTGACATGCATCGCTTTCTCGTTACCGCGCTGCTTCTGCTCGTGTTTCCCGCCGATGCCGAGGCGGGAAGCTTTGCCGATTTCAACAAGGGAATAGCGGCCCATAACCGAGGCGAGATCGACCTGTCTATCAGTGCATTTTCCGATGCATTGGCGGCCGGCGATCTGTCCGCCGATACCCAATCCGTCGCGCATTTGGATCGGGGGAATGCCTACGCCCACAAGAAGCAATGGCCTGAGGCCATCGCCGATTTCGATGCCGTGCTCAAACTGAAGCCCAACAATCGGGAGGCATACTCCGCCCGGGCCGCGGCTAATATTGCACTTGGTAATTCGGATGCCGCCAAAAGGGATCTCTTGGCGGCCGCTGAGATCGTGCCAAATGACTATTCATTCTGGTTCGCGCTTGGCCGCTTCGAATGGCAGACGCAGGATTATGAAACGGCGTTGCCCCATCTCGAAAGGGCGGTGTTTCTCGATCCCAAGAATACCTATGCGGTGTTGTGGGCGGAGATTGCTCGGCAGAGCGTTCACAGGCCCGATACAGACCGTTTGGCGAAGCAGGCGGTTCTAACCGATCTGGATTTTTGGCCCGGACCAATCGCTGAATTCTATCGTGGCAAGACAAGCCTCGATGAGCTCCTGCGCAAAGCCGCCGACGGCAAGGGGGAGGTTCAGAGCGGGCAGATATGCGAGACCAATTTCTATGTCGGCGCCTGGCAAGCCATGCAGGGGCAGGTGGCGCAGGCGTTGCCCCTTCTTGAAGATGCCGTCGCCAAATGTCCCCAAACCTTTATCGAATACCCGCCGGCTGTTGCGTTGCTGAACCAGTTGAAATCTGCCTAAACCGCTGGAGTTGCAGCGCAATGACACTGCGACTGGCCGCATCGATCATTCCCGCCATATTCCTGATCCTGTCGGGGGCCGCGGCGGCCCAGCCCCCCTGCACACTCGAGATCTATGCGTCGATCGACATCGGTACCGACGAGTATGGGGGCATATATATCCCCTTCGGTATCAATGGAGTCTCGAAGAACCTTCTGGTGGATACAGGCGGAATCTACAGCATGCTTCGAGGGCGCGTGGCCGACGAATTGAGGCTGAAACGTAAGCCGATCGGCGCGCAGAATGTTTTCCGGGAATATGGCGGGCAGCGCATCACCCAGTTCGTGACGACCGACAGTGTGGCGTTGGGGGCGTTCAAGGGTACGAAGATGTATTTCCTCGTCATGCCGGATGAGCGGCTGCCGCCCATTGTCGATGGCACGTTTTCTCCCGACATCATGAGAAATTTCGATGTTGAGCTCGATTTTCCGAAGGGAAAATTGAACCTTATTTCACCGGATCATTGCCCGGGAAATGTCGTTTACTGGACGCATGATGCCTATGCCACGGTGCCGCTAAAGCTGGATCGTTTTGCGCATATGTCGTTGCGGGTATCGCTCGACGGAAAGGCGTTTAACGCCGACTTGGATACAGGCGCCTCGCGTTCCGTACTCAGTTTCGAGGCCGCCAAATCACTGTTCGGTTGGTCCGACGATGACCCCAAGCTGACAGCGCACAAGAATGCGGATGGCAAGCCTGTCACTTACACCTATCCATTCGAGTCGATGAGCTTCGAAGGCGTGATGGTCAATCATCCCGACATTGTCATTGTGCCGGACGCTGGTCGTGGCTGGGGATCGAACGGGCCCGATCTCATCATTGGAATGGGGATCATACGCCAGCTGCATCCCTATATCGCGTACAAAGAGAACAAGCTCTATGTCACCGCGGTCGATGCGCATTAGCGGGCATCAGCCGCGAAGCTTCCCGTAAACCAGGCAGTCGCGCCGCTTCCCATCGCGCACAACGTGCCCCTTCATCGTGCCCTCATAAGTGAAGCCCAGCTTCTCCAGCAATCGCTGCGAGGCCCCGTTGCCCGCATGCACGCGCGCCCAAAGCCGCGCCAGACCCAACCCCCCGAACGCCAGCGCTATCAGCGCCTGGCCCCCCTCCAGCCCGTAGCCCTTGCCCCAATGGGCCCGAGCGAACAGGAAGCCCAGCTCTGCCCGGCCATGCTGGCGGTCGATTTCGCTCAGATCGCATTCTCCGGGGCCTTCGGGCGACAGTGCGACCGCGAACCAAAGGGTCGATCCGTCCTTCATCTCGGGAAGATGCGCCTCGAAGATTTGCTCGATTTCTCCGATACTTGCCTGGGCCGGCCAGTCCCAATGGCGCATCACCTCGGGGTCGCCCCGCGCTGCAAACAGGGCGGGTGCATCGGCCACAAGCAGGGGCCGCAGGAATAAGCTTCGGGTGCGAATGACCATGAAAAAAGCCCGTGGGGCTGGGAACCAATCACTTCGCGTGATATTAATCTCTTTGGCCGATCCTTGTGATCGAAAACGAATGCGCCGCCTCTCGGGGTGGCCAAACTTCCCCCCTCAACCCCGTATCCCCACAAGGATGCGGGGTTCTTTTTATGCGGATTTCGCCGAAGCCGGTTTCAGTTCTCGCCCGGCGAGCTTGCGTGCGATGGTTTCAATGGCACGCGCAGCCGCGCTCTGCGGATAAAGCATGAGCAGGGACATCTGGCGCCGCACCGAAGTCAGCGCATGCGCGTCACGCGGAATGGAGCCCAGATATTCCGGCTCCAGCTTGAGGAAGTTCTGCGCGACGGCGATCAGCGCATCGGCTGTGCGTCGCGCCTCGCTTTCACCAGCCGCCATGTTGACGATAATCGAAGGTTTGCGCCCCGCGGCCTTGTTCGCCAGCAGTTTCGCAAATGCGTAGGCATCCGTCAGCGCCGCCGGATCTGGCGTCATCACCAGAATGTCTTCATCGGCGCCCGAAGCAAACCGCATGATCGCCGCATCCACGCCCGCACCCAGGTCAAGCAGAACGCGATCATATTGCCCGGCGAACCGCAGCGTCGTCAGCAATTGGCTGGCGCCCATTTCGCCCGCATTGGCAAGCGCGCCAGAGCCCGCGGGCGCGCCCAGAAGATCGAACCCGCCCCGCACATCCACACCGCCAAACACCGGAACGACTGCTTTCTCAAGCGGCGTCTTGCCCGCCAATACACCAGCTATATCGCCGCCGGACTCAAGGCCCAGATGCAGCGCTGTATTCGAAAGCCCCAGATCGGCGTCGCACAGCAATATCCGCTCGCCCAGATGTGCCAGTGCGTGCGCCAGGGTGACTGATACAAACGTCTTGCCCGTGCCGCCCTTGCCCGACCCGATAGCGGTAAGGCGTGCGAAGCCATAGTCTGATTGAAGCGAACTCATAGTGGGCTCCCGCGATCGGGGTTGTTCGATTGCAGAAGCAGCCGTGCAAGCGAAAGCGGCGTCAAAGTCTCAAGCCCGCCGGCGACAAAGGGTGAGCGCGTTATATGCGCCAGCGGCAATCCACGCGTGGCGGCGGAAAGCAGTGCTCCTAATCGGCGCGCCAGGTCGGCGCAAGTCACGATCAGGCGTTGTGCGCCCGCCGTCTTGAGGGCGGAAATGGCTTCGGCGATTTCCTCCGCGTCCGACATGGCCGAAACAACTGCCACGGTCTCCACGCCTTCTATCTTGGCCAGCGCCGAGAACGCGGTGCGGGCCTTGGCGTCGCGCGGATCGAAACCCGCCATGTCGACGATTGTGGTAGCTTTGGCCGCGCGTTCGCTGGCAATGATCCGCGCCAATGCGTCAGCGGAGTCGGCCACGAGAATCTTTGCATTGAGGTGATTTGCGAATGTCTCCAGCCGTGCGACCGCGCCAGCGCCTTCGGCATCACCGGCGATCAGCGTGACGTTGTGCCCGGCCAGGCGAACATGAGCTGCGATCTTTGCCGCAACAGCGGTCTTGCCCGCGCCATGCGGCCCCGCAAGCATCAACGTGTTCTGGGTAGCAGCGAACAAAGGCGCGGTCGGCATCCGCAGGTCGAGCGCGGAAGCCAAGGCCAGCGTCATATCTGCGAGCCGCGATTTTTCGGCATTCTCCGCAAGCACATGCGCAAGGCCCTCCGGCGTGCGATGCGTGTGCAGGATTTTCAGCAACTCCCCGCGATTGAAGCTGAGCGGCTTGATCTTCGGGGGTATTTCGCCACGGATACGCCGGGCCAGCCCATCCTGAAAAGTCCGTTCGAAATTCTGCGGTTGCTCGAGTGGCGCCGCGCCTTGCGCTTCAGCTTCCTCGCGCAATTCGGCAGCAGCACTTTCGGCTCTCGCCTCCGCCGCGCTTTCCTCAAGCGCTGCGCGCACGAACAACCCGCCGTTCTTGCCGCGATGGCTGGAGATGATGATAGCCTCCGGCCCCATTTCGGCGCGCACGCTGGCGAGCGCCTCGTTCATGTTCTTGGCGGAAAAGGTTTTGAGCCTCATTTAAACTTGCCCCAGCGTACGCAGCTTGACCGAGGCATGGATCTCGTTCTGTGACATCACCACGGTCTGCGGCCGGAAACGCTCCACAATGGAACGTACGAAGGGCCGTATCTGCGGGCTTGTCAGCAGCACGGGCACTTCGCCCTTTTGGCCCGCATCGTCGAAACGTTCGCGAACCGAAACGATGAATTGCTGAAGCTGCGAAGGCGCCATGGCGAGCTGGCGGTCTTCGCCTTGCCCGACGATGGATTCCGCGAACGCCTGTTCCCAAACCGGCGAAAGCGCGATGAGCGGCAGATAACCTGCGTGCGAAATGTGCTGGTGGCAGATCTGCCGTGCCAGCCGCGCGCGCACATGTTCGGTGATATAAAGTGCATTCTTGGTGAGGCCAACGGCTTCCGCGATACCCTCGAGGATGGAAGGCAGATCGCGAATGGAAACCCGTTCCGCGAGCAAGGTCTGCAACACGCGCTGCACCCCGGTGATGGCAATTTGCGAGGGAATGAGTTCGTCCACCAGCTTCTTCTGTTCGGCGGGCAATTCGTCGAGCAGCTTCTTTGTCTCGGCGTAGGAGAGAAGCTCGCTCATATTGGTCTTCAGGACTTCGGTCAGGTGCGTCGTCAACACCGTGCCGGGGTCCACGATCGTGAGCCCACGGAACGAAGCTTCGTCGCGCTGTGTCTGTGCAATCCATGTCGCGGGCAGGCCGAACGCCGGTTCGGTCGTGTGCGTGCCCGGCAGGTCGATCGGGCGGCCTTGCGGGTCCATGGTGAGGAGGTGGCCGGGAAACAATTCACCGCGCCCGGCTTCGACCTCTTTCACGCGGATCACATATTCGTTGGCGCCAAGCTGCATATTGTCGAGAATGCGCACGCTCGGCATGATGAAACCCATCTCCTGCGCAAGCTGGCGGCGCAGCGCCTTGATCTGATCGGTGATGCGTTGGCCGCGCACATCGTTGATGAGCGGCAGCAATCCGTAACCCAGTTCGACGCGCAACAGGTCAAGCGCAAGTGCGTTTGCTATCGGCTCTTCGGTGGGCTCGGCGGCAACGCGCGCTTCGTCCTCGCGGGCTTTTTCCTGGGCAGTTGCGTTGTCCTTGCGCTTGAATGCGTACCAGGAGAGCGCACCCGTTCCCAGCGAAAGGATCGCGAACACAACGGTCGGCATGCCCGGCAAAATGGCAACGACGCCCATGACGGCGGACGCCATGCCGAGCGCCTGGGGGTAATGCGAAAGTTGGTTGATCAGCGCTTTGTCCGTCGCGCCTTCGACACCGGCCTTGGAAACCATCAGGCCCGCCGCGGTCGAAACGATCAGCGCGGGCATCTGGCTTACCAACCCGTCGCCCACCGTCAGCAGGGTGAAGGTGTGTGAGGCATCCATAAAGCTCATGCCCTTTTGGGCAACCGCGATGATGATGCCGCCAACGATATTGATCGCGACGATCAGCAAACCCGCCACCGCGTCGCCGCGCACGAATTTGCTGGCGCCGTCCATGGCGCCGAAGAAGTTGGATTCGGCTTCGAGTTCCTTGCGGCGCCGGCGCGCTTCTTTCTCGTCGATAAGGCCAGAGGAAAGATCGGCATCCACCGCCATCTGCTTTCCAGGCATCGCGTCCAGGCTGAAGCGCGCGGCCACTTCGGCGATGCGGCCCGAACCCTTGGTGATGACGACGAAGTTCACGATCACGAGGATCGCAAACACGATCAATCCGATCACGAAATTGCCCTGCATGATCAGCGTGCCGAACGCCTGGATCACATAGCCCGAGGCATCGGTGCCTTCGTTGCCATGGGCGAGGATCAGCCGCGTGGAAGCAAGGTTCAGCGCAAGCCGCATCATCGTGGTGATGAGCAGCATGGCCGGAAACGAACTGAATTCCAGCGGCTTCTGAATGAACACCGCGGTCATTAGGATAAGAATGGAAAGCGACAGTGAGAACGCGAGCGAGACGTCCAGCAACCATGTCGGCAGCGGTACGATCAAGACGATGAGGATCGCCATGATCCCCACGGCAAGCCCCAGCTCGCTGCGCTTGACGAGATTGCCAAGCGAGCCGAGCGAGAAGCCGCCTGAAGGCGCGGGTACGGCGATGTCGGTGTTAGCCATGGCCTGTCAGATTATCCCGCCAGCCGTGTTTCGCCCGGTGGCGCGATTGCCAGGCCCGCGCCGCTATATTCGCGCAGCTTGTTGCGCAAGGTGCGGATGGAAATGCCAAGAATGTTTGCCGCATGGGTGCGGTTGCCCAGGCAATGATCGAGCGTGTCGAGGATCAGGTCACGCTCCACATCGGCAACCGTGCGCCCCACAAGGCCGCGCGTGGCGATGGCGGCGGATTCAACCGCGCTCTGCACCGCGCCGGGTAGATCGGTTGCGCGCACATTGCCGACCAGCGAGCCATCCGGCAGGCGAATGGCTTCCGGCCCGATCTCGTTGCCGTTGGCAAGCAGCACGGCGCGATGAATGGTGTTTTCCAGCTCGCGCACATTGCCCCGCCAGGGGTGCGAAAGAAGAATGCGTTCGGTGCCTGGTGCAATTGCGCGGAACGCAACGCCATTGGCCTCTGCATATTTCTGGGCAAAGTGGCGCGCGAGCGCCAGAATGTCCTTCGGCCGTTCGCGCAAGGCGGGCAGGCGAAGGTTCACCACGTTCAGGCGATAAAGAAGATCTTCGCGGAACGTGCCGTGCTTCACCGCCTCTGCCAGATCGCGATTGGAGGTGGCGACGATGCGGATGTTCACCTTGACGGGTTTGGTGCCGCCAACGCGGTCGATCTCGCGTTCCTGAATGGCGCGCAGCAATTTCGCCTGCAACCGCGCATCCATTTCGCTGATTTCGTCCAGCAGCAGCGTGCCGCCGTCAGCTTCTTCGAACTTGCCGACGCGCCGGGCGATGGCGCCCGTAAACGCGCCCTTTTCGTGGCCGAACAGTTCGGATTCAAGCAAGTTTTCCGGGATCGCGGCGCAATTCACCGAAATGAACGGCTTGTCCACGCGTAGCGATTTCCTGTGAACATAGCGCGCCAGAACTTCCTTACCCGTACCGGATTCACCGGTGATGAGGATCGAGGCTTCGCTACCGGCAACCTGGTCGGCCAGCGCCAGCACCAGCCCCATCGCCTCGTCTTCATAGACAAGCTGGTGGCTTTCATCGGCAACAGCGGCCAGAACGGCCGCGATCAATTCGGGGTCCGGCGGCAACGGCAGATATTCCTTGGCGCCCGCGCGGATCGCATCGACGGCGCGGCGCGCATCGGTGCCGATGCCGCAGGCCACAACCGGCGTGCAAATGCGTTCGGTGGCAAGCGAACGAACCAGATATCCGATGTCCGACGAAACGTCGGCCAACACCAGATCCGCGCCCTTGCCGCTGCGCAATTCCGCCAGCGCCATGTCGTTGTCGCCCGCGTGCGTGACTTTCGCACCGCGATCCATCGCGATCTTGGTGGCGGCGCCAAGCTGGCCCTGCAATTGTCCGACGATGAGAAGGCGCATGGCTTTAATCCCTTACGATTGTCCAGCTTTGATGATTTCGGTCATGGTCACGCCGAGCCGATCCTCGACCAGAACGACTTCGCCGCGCGCGACGAGCCTGTCATTCACATAAATATCGATTGCCTCACCCACCTTGCGGTCGAGTTCGACAATGGTGCCCTTGCCAAGCTTCAGGAGCGCACTCACCTCCATCGCCGATTTGCCGAGCACCGCCGAAACGGTGACCGGCACGTCGAACACGGCTTCCAGATCGGTCGCGGAGCGCTTGATGTCGGTGTCCGGCGCGGCATCGTTGTCCAGCAGCGCGGGCGCATTGACCTGCGGCTGTTCGTGGCCGAGATCCGGCAATTCTACTTCGTCATTGCCCGCCATGGTTCAATCCTCTGTGAGCGGATGATGGATGTGGCTGAAGCGCCGCGAAATCAATTCGGCGAGCGCCGCCTCAAGCGCTGCCTCGGAGCGTTCCGCCCCGCCGCCGCGCCATTCGATGCGGCAATCCGCACCGCGAATATTGGGATCGGCCGAAATCTGCACCCGGCCTTCGTAACCTTCTTCCTGCGCGATCTCGGCGATCCGGGGCTGCAACGCCTCGGCCACTTTGGGGTTCGCGCGCAGAACGATGCGCGGTTCGCCGATCGCCTGATGCAGGGATTCGCGCAACACAGCCTCGACTTCCGCAAAGGGCAGGGCATCGAGTGCCGAACGTGCCAGCGTCCGGGCCGCAACCAGTGCAAGCTTGGCCGCATCCGCACGAACCAATTCGATATCGGCGTGGGTGCGTTGCAAAACCAGGCGCAAAGCGCCCGCCGCTTCGCTCGCCGCGGCGGCAATCGCCTCGGCCGCGCGCACTTCGCCCGCGTTCACACCCTCGGCCCTGGCCTCGGCGCGCAGCGCATCGATCTCGCCTTGCGTCATCGCCGTCTTCTGGCGCGCGCGGGCTGCTTCGGAGGCGACATCGCTTTTATCGGCGAAAACCGTGTCAAAAGTGAATTTGGTGGCGGTGGCGCGCGGGTTCATCAATACACCAGCTCGTCTTCGCCTTGCTTGCTGGCGATCATGATTTCGCCCTTGTTCGCAAGATCCTTGGCGACGTTGACCATGCGCATCTGCGCCTCGTCCACATCCTTGAGGCGTACAGGCCCCATCGCTTCCATGTCTTCACGCAGGATTTTGCCCGCGCGTTCGCTCATGTTGGAGAAGAACACATCGCGCAGGCTGTCGGTCGCACCCTTGAGCGCCAGTCCCAGCTTGTCCTTCTCCACATTGCGCAACAGCGTCTGAATCGAGCCCGGATCGAGCTTGGAAAGGTCTTCAAACGTGAACATCAGCGCCTTGATGCGCTCGGCGGAGTCGCGGCTGCGTTCTTCCAATGCGGTCAGGAAGCGGCCTTCGGTCTGGCGGTCGAAATTGTTGAAGATTTCGGCCATGTGTTCGTGGCTGTCGCGCTTGGCGGTGCGCGCCAGGTTAGACATGAATTCGACGCGCAGCGTCTTTTCGACCTTGTCTAGAATGTCCTTCTGCACCGATTCCATGCGCAGCATCCGCTGCACCACTTCCATGGCGAATTCTTCCGGTAACGCGCCCAGAACACGGGCGGCATGTTCCGGCTTGATCTTGGAAAGCACGACAGCGACGGTCTGCGGGTATTCGTTCTTGAGATAGTTCGCCAGCACCGTCTCGTTCACATTGGCGAGCTTGTCCCACATGGTGCGCCCGGCCGGACCACGGATTTCTTCCATGATCTGCGAAACTTTTTCGTGCGGCATGAAGCGGGCGATCAGGCGTTCGGTGGATTCGTAGGAACCCATCAGCGAACCCGTGCCCGACATCTGCGAAACAAAATCGACCAGCAGCTTCTCGACCACGCTCGAACTGACCGAACCGAGTGTCGACATCACCTGCGAAACTTCCTTGACCTCTTCCTCATCCATCATCTTCCAGATGTGTTCGCTATGCTCCTCGCCCAGAGAAAGCATGATGACGGCGGCGCGTTCGGCGCCGGTCAGGGTCTTGATGTCGTCTTTGGTGGTAGGTTTCGCTGCGCGTGCCATGGTTATGCCGGTTCGTGGAGCCAGGTGCGAAGAATGGCCAGCGCCTCGTCAGGATGTGACTGAACCACTTCGCCAACCTTCTTGATGGAAGATTCGCGTACCTGCCCGTCGATGCGCGACACGTCGATCATGCTTTCCTTCGGCGCGGGCAGGGACATCTGGCCGGCTCCGGCCTGCGCCTGTGCGGCCTGGGCCTCGCCCGACGCGATCTGCGCGGGTGTGAAATGCCCCATTGCGGGGGGCATCGCGGCCACGGGTGTGAACATGCGTGTGATAAGCGGGCGCATCACGAAGAAGCCGATCAGCAGCGCTGTGATCGAGAGGATGGCCACCTCGATAACCTTGACCCAGTCCGATGTTTCAAAGCCCAGAAGGGGGGCGGCTTCCGGCGTCACCGGGCCCGCATCGAGGCGCGCGAATTCCATGTTGGTGACTTGCACCTGATCGCCGCGCTTGGCGTCGAACCCGATGGCCGATTTCACCAATGCCTCGATTTGCGACATTTCCTTGGGCGAGCGTGCTTTATAGGTGGTCTTGCCCGCCGCATCGGTCGTCACATCGCCGTCGACGACAACCGCAACCGAAAGTTTTTTGAGGTCGCCACCATCCAGCGTGCTGGTTTTGACGGTCTTGGAGATTTCGTAATTGTTGGTTTCTTCTGTGCGCGTCGAGCTCGATTTGTCGCCGCCGCCGGGCGTAGAGGGGGGCACTTGCGCGTTCGGCAACGCATTGGCGACGGACACGGCATTGGCCGCGCCATCGGCCTGCGTGTCGCTGGAATTCTGCTCGACTGTTTGGGAGGAGCGCAGAACCTTGGAATCCGGATCGTAGGATTCTGAGGTCTCGCTCACATGATTGTAGCTCATGTCGGCGGAAACCTGCACGCGCGCGTGCCCAGGCCCTACGATGCTGGAAAGAATGGTTTCGACCCTCTGGCGCAGCCGATCTTCGAAAGTGGTAGTGCTGCGTTCCTGATCCGCCGCGCCCGCATCTGCGCCGGTCTTGCCGTCGCCGCCCGCCAGCAGATCGCCATGGTCGTCGATAATGGCCACGCGCTGTGCATCCATATTGGCAACGGCTGCGGCAACCAGGTGCTGGATCGCCTCGACCTGTCCGCGGTCCAGGCGGCCGCGTGTCTTCAGAACAACCGAGGCGCTAGGCGGCTGGGCATCGCGCGCGAATATCTCATGCTCCGGCACAACAAGATGTATGCGGGCGCTTTGTATACCCGAAATTGTCTGGATGGAGCGCGCCAGCTCGCCTTCCAGCGCCCGAAGGCGGTTGATGTTTTGCGTGAAGGCGGTCGCGCCGAAGGCATCGGATTTGTCGAAGATCTCGTAGCCCACCCCTGCGGCCGGGAGGTTCTCTGAGGCCAGCTCCATGCGCAGCTTGGTCACCTGGTCCGATGGCACCAGAATCGTGCCCTCGCCCTTGGTATCGTATTTGACGTTCATCGCGTCGAGCTTGGCGGTGACCTGGGCGGCCTCCCGTGGTTCCAGCCCCGCATAGAGGATGGTCTTGGAGGGCTCGGAGATCACGCCCGCGACATATAGAAAGAATGCGGTCAGAGCGGCGGCAACGCCCGCCATGGCGCCAAACCGCGCAGCTCCGACACCTCTGAAGAAATCCGGCAAACCGCCCTCCGCTTACCCAGGGGCAGAATCCGTTTTCGGATGTTCGCCCTCGTGCTAGGCAAACATTGCCGGTGTTGTGGTAAAAGTCGCATTAACGCGGGGGCAGGAATATAAAATCGCAAAAGGGAATTCAGGATTAAGAATTCCTTTAGATTTGCAGAACCCCTCGTCCGATTTCAGTTACGATACTGCTGCACCCGGGTCGCGCGCAGGCCGGCCAACCCGAAACGTTCGATGGCGCGTTGCCAGGCGAGGAATTCCTCCACCGTCAGCGTATAGCGCTTGCAGGCTTCGTCGAGGCTCAAGAGGCCGCCGCGAACGGCAGCAACCACTTCTGCCTTGCGGCGAATGACCCAGCGCTTGGTCTGCGGCGGCGGCAGATCGGCCAGCGTAAGCGGGCTTCCGTCCGGCCCGATCACGTAGCTGACGCGTCCTCTGCGGTCGTCTGCCATCTTTGTACTCCCAACTTCACTACTACCCGGCGCCAAACTACGCTCCGCTTCTAAAAAAACGGCCAAAAAGCAAGGTAAACAAAACTGAAATTACCTCGTTCGACTTGTCCTCAAATTTCGAGCGAGCGCCGCGCGTTTACGCGGCGCTCACCTTCATTACGTCGGTATCTGGTCAAGGCGCTGCAGCATCTGGTCCGCGGTCGTTATGATGCGTGCCGATGCGGAATACGCCCGCTGTGTCGTGATGAGATTGGTAAACTCGCCAGCAAGGTCTACGGTCGAACTTTCCAGCGATTTCGATGAGATCGAACCTGCGCCGCCAGTGTTGGCTTCGCCGACAATTGCGTTGCCCGATTCGTTGGTCACGGCATAGGCGTTGCCAGACACGGCCCCGAGCCCGTTCGGATTGGCGAACGTTGCGATCGGCAGTTTGTAGATCTTCTGGACCAGGCCGTTTGAGAACTGCGCCGTCACGAAGCCGCTTGAATCGACATTCACACCGGTCAGGTTGCCGAACAGTGCCCCGTTGACCGACGAATTGACCAGCGCCGAGGCGCTGTCGAACTGCGTCAAGCCGTCGGAATTTCCAACCGTGCCCATATTCAGCGAAACCACCTGCGGCTGCAGGCCGGAAGTCGCGGAATTCCATGGGATCGTTACGTTCAGAGAGCCGGTCGGTGTGGCGGAACTTGCGTCGGCCGTGGCCAGTGTTCCGTCTGAGTTGAACTTCATCGTGCCGGTGGCGACCGGGTTGGTGCCCGTGATATTCCCCGCGCCGCCCTGATAGCTCACTTCATAAGACCAGGTGTTCGCGCCGGTCTTGACGAACGAGAGGCCCAATGGCTGCGCGCCGCCCTGACTGTCATACACGTTGATCGTGCGCGTGAAATCGGGTGTCACCGCACCGCTCGCCATCTGGCCGGCCGTATAGCCGCTGGTTATGGCGGTTGAAGCCTGAAGGTTCGCCTGCACCGTCATTTCGGTGGTGGCTTGAGCCTTGCCGGAAAGACCGGCGACATTGACCGCCGTCATATCGTTGCGGTCGGTCGGGATGTTGCCGTTGATATCGACTGGCCAGCCTTCCAGATAGAAGCCCGCCGAATTCTTCAGGTTGCCGTTGGAGTCCGGCGTGAAGTTACCGGCGCGAGTATAGAGTGTGCGGCCAGATCCGTCGGCCAGCTGGTTCACAACGAAGAAGCCGTTGCCGTTGATGCCAAGATCGGTCGGCGACTGCGTGGTCTGCAGCAAGCCCTGCTGGGTAACGTTCTGTGAACCGATCGAGATCACCCCTTGCGAGGAGATGTCGCCCGAACCCATGGAATCGGCGAGCAGGGTGGAGAAATTGTTCTGCCCGGCCTTGTAACCGATGGTGTTGACGTTTGCGATATTCGAAGAGGCAATCGACAAGGCCTGGCTGTTCGCGTTGAGGCCTGTCACGCCGATCATCATGGCGCCGGTGAGGCTCATGGTGTCTTTCCTTTTTCACTCACCGCCTGGGGCTTCGCCCGTTGGCGGTCATGGTTGGGTGGCGCCGATTCTCGGCTGCCGGTTCTTAGTTCTGCAGTGCCGCTACATCCGAAAGCGGTATTTCCATGGGGCCGATCATCAGTTGCGGCGCTGAACCGCTGAAATCGACCTGGCTGACAACGCCCTTGCTGGCGATGGCATAGTTCACGGCCGAACCATCCGCTGCCTGCGGAGTCATCGTGACGGTGTACTGGCCGTCGGGAAGCTGGTTGCCGTAGCTGTCCTTTCCATTCCAGGCAAAGGATTGAATGCCGGTGGTGAGGCTCCCAGGCGTCGTGTAGACAACCTTGCCGGTGGTATCGCTCACGCTGATCGTGTTGGCTTTCGCTGCGCTGTCGAGCGCGTAGGTCCAGTTGGCCGCGCCGTTGATAAGCGCGCCCTTGCCGTTGGACATGGTGACCGATTTTCCGAGATAGGAGACCGCATCGGCGCTGGAGCGGCTCTGCGTCAGGCTTACCAGCGTTTCGAGGTTCTTGTTGGCGTTGATCTGCTGCTCGACGCCGCTGAACTCCACCAATTGCTGCGTGAACTGATTGGAATCCATCGGCGACAACGGATCCTGGTTCTGCAATTGCGTGGTCAGCAGCGTGAGAAACGTGTCGAAGTTTCCCGCCAGTTGCTGCGCCGAAGCGGAGCTCGTGGCATTGGGATCTGGTGTATTTGTTCCAACGGGTGCCACAGTCATGGCGGTCTCCTTCAGACGCGGATGTCGAGGCGGGTGTTGCCCGCCGCGAACGAATGGGTGGATGCGGCAACCGCCGCGGATGTGGTTTCTATGGCGGCGGTCACCGCCAGGTTGCGGCTACGGCCGCGGAACGGGGCGGAATTGTCGCTCTGCCTGTCCTGGCCCTTGAGCGAGAAGTTGAGCCCGTTCTGCGAAAGATCGACGCCGGAATCTTTCAGGGCGCGTTCGAGGCTCGAACGGTCGTGCTGCAACAAATCCAGCGTCTGCGGTTTTTCCACCGAAAGATGAGCTTGCGCTCGGCCCGTATCGTCGATGGAAAGTTTGACATCGACGCGCCCCAATTCCGGCGGATCGAGGCGAATGTCGAACTGCTTCGAACCTTCCTGCGATTTTGAAGCGATCTGTATAGCAAGTGCGGCAACATCGGGGGGAACCTGCGCCTGCGCCGCCATCTGCGGCGCGACCTGCAGCGAAGCCGTGACCGTGGGCGAGGCCTGCGTCTGGTTCTGGGCCGTTACCGGCTGCACATTTGCGGTCTGGTTTTCCGTATGTGCGACCGTCTGGGTGGCGCCCGCCGTGTTGAGCGGGGCCTGGGCTATGGGCTGAACCGCATCCGCATTTGGCTGTGCAGCACCATCGCTCTTGGCGTGCTGAGTTTGTGCAGGGTGCTTGGTGTCACCGCCGGTCTGGCTGTCGCCGCTGTCCTTGCCCGCCGAAACCTGCGCCTGAAGCTGCACGGGTAGGGCGCGGGCCTGCGTGACCTGCGCGTCCGCAATCTGGCGCGTGTTCTTGTCGACTGCCGCTGCAAGCGCTGTGGCCTTGTCCGGTAGCGATGTCTGCGCGTCTTTCGCGGCATTGCTCTTGGCATCGCCGCCTTTATCGGTCTTCTTCTGGTCCGATGCAGCATCAAGCTTGCCAGCGTCCGCCTTTGTGGCGTCGCCGGCTTGTGCCGCGCTGGTCACTGCGGCAATCTCTGCGGGTGTAAGCGTGCTTGTTGCGGCGCCCTTTGCAGGTGCCGCTTCGGCGGCCTTCGGCGAAGGATTCACCTGCGCCGCGGGAACCGCATTGGCGGTCATGGCGGCGGCATCGGTCTTCACGGTTGCCGCGCCAACGTCCTCGGCCGGATTTTTCTTTCCGGGGTCTTTTG
>Ga0265331_10001190_pt1 | contig 19692 bp, 16 predicted proteins | sample 41923metaG_FD_202088 | JGI IMG/M metagenome (GOLD analysis project Ga0265331, IMG submission 202088) | Rhizosphere microbial communities from Carex aquatilis grown in University of Washington, Seatle, WA, United States - 4-19-23 metaG | ecosystem: Host-associated > Plants > Roots > Rhizosphere... | reverse complement strand
TCTCCCGGCCGGCAGACATCCGACCCTCAGGGTCGTCCCCATGCCGGCGGACGCCAATTCCACCGGCGATATATTCGGCGGCTGGGTGATGTCGCAGGTCGACATAGCGGGCAGCATCCCCGCCATCCGGCACGCGCGCGGGCGGGTCGCGACCGTCGCGGTCAACTCGTTCGTATTCCGGCAGCCGGTGATGATCGGCGACGTGGTGAGCTTTTACGCGGAAGTCGTTAAAGTCGGGCGCACGTCGATCACGGTCAGCGTTGAGGTCTACGCCGAGCGCAATCCCGAGAAGGTCAAGACCGTGAAAGTCACAGAAGCGACGCTGACCTATGTCGCGGTCGACGCGCAGGGCCGCCCGCGTGTGGTATCGGTGCAACAATAATCCGCAAGACCGTTGTAAATAAAAACGGGATGCGTAAGATGCGACCTATGCAGTTTTGCATCAATATAAAAAGGTCCGAGTCTAAAAGTGAGGGGGGTATGAGAAAAACGAACCGTATCATGCGCGCCGGGGTCGTCGCGGCGCTGGCGGGCTGGACGACGGCCGGTCACGCGGCCGGGTTTGCGCTCATCGAGCAAAATGCGAGCGGCCTGGGTAACGCTTATTCCGGCCAGGCCGCCGCGGCGGAAAATTCGAGCACGGTGTACTTCAACCCTGCCGGCATGGCCTACTTGCCGGGGCTGCGGGTGTCCGGCAGCGCGGCCCTGATTCGCCCGACGGCCAAGTTCACGGACGACGGTGGGTCGCGTTCGCCGCTGGGGGCCGGCACCGGTCTGCCGGCACCCGCGGGGGGAGGTAATGGCGGCGACGCGGGTGGCACCTGGATACCCTTGGGAAATTTCTACATAACTTACGAGATCACCCCTAAGTTGTGGGCCGGATTCGGGGTCTCGACGCCGTTCGGCCTGAAAACCCAATACGATTCGACTTTCATCGGCCGTTTCCAGTCGCAGAAAGTCGATCTCAAGACTTATGATTTCAATCCGAGTGTCGCCTATAAAGTCAACGATACGTTCTCCTTTGGCGCCGGACTGAGTTACCAGCGCACCAATCTTCAGCTTGATCGATCGTTTTCGCTGGTGGCTGCTTCCGCCGCCGAGTCGGTTACGCTCAAGGACGGCAGTTTTGGCTGGAATGTCGGCGCGATGATAAACGCAGGCCCGAAAACGCGGCTGGGCGTGACGTATCGGTCCGCGGTGAGCCACGACCTCACCGGGAACGTCGCTATCAACGGGGTGGGCAATGCTGCCGCGATCGCCAAAGTAGCTTTTCCCGATACGGCTTCGATTGCGCTTTCTCATGCGTTCAACGACAAATGGCAATTGCTGAGCGACGTAACGTGGACGCGGTGGAGCCGGATCCAGGGCATACCGCTGGTGCTGACATCCACCGGTCTGGGCGCGTCGCCTGCGGGGACTGCCGCCGACGTGCTCGATTTCCAGTTCAAGGATTCCTACCGGGCGGGTATCGGCTTGAACTACCGCTGGAAAGAAGATCTCACGTGGAAGTTCGGCGTTGCGTACGATTCCACCCCGGTGCCGGACAGCACGCATCGTTCGACGATTTTGCCGGACAACAACCGGACCTGGCTGGCGGTGGGCGGCAAATACCAGGTCACCAAAGAAGGCACGCTCGATTTCGGCTACGCGCATCTGTTCATGAGCGACGCCGCGATCTCGCGCATCAAAGGGACGGCGGCGGCGGCGGGGCAGCAGGGAATCGTCAGCGGCAACTACAATCTTCAAGTCGACATTGTGAGCGTCCAGTACTCGCACGCGTTCTAGCCGGTTGCAATCGGGCAAAAGCCGGGGACAGCCCCGGCTTTTTATCGAGGTCGCGCGGGTGCGCCCGTGCTAAAATTCCCGTCCCCGCGGAGAGGGCAAGTTCATGCCATCCAATCAACCGTTTATCGTGCGCAAGGCGGCCGTGCTTGGCGCCGGCGTCATGGGCGCGCAGATCGCCGCGCACCTCGTCAACGCCAACGTCGAAGTGCTGCTGTTCGAATTGCCGGCGAAAGACGGCGACCCCAACGGCAATGTGCTGAAGGCGATCGACAACCTCAAAAAGCTCGAACCCGGCCCGCTGGCGGTCGCGCGCAAAGCGGCGATGATCCGGCCCGCGAATTACGATCAGCATCTCGATCTGCTCAAGGAATGCGACGTCGTGATCGAGGCGATTTCCGAGCGCATGGACTGGAAGACGGATCTCTATCGCAAGGTCGCGCCGCATCTGGGCGAGCACGCGATTTTCGCGAGCAACACGTCCGGTCTTTCGATCAATACGCTCGCGCAGGCGTTTCCCGAAAATCTGCGCCACCGTTTCTGCGGCGTGCATTTTTTCAACCCGCCGCGCTACATGCATCTCGTCGAGTTGATCGCATGCGACCGCACCGATGCGTCGCTGCTCGACGATCTCGAAAAATTTCTGGTGACCACGCTCGGCAAGGGCGTGATCCGCGCCAGGGACACGCCGAATTTCATCGCCAACCGCGTCGGCGTCTTTTCGATGCTGGCGACGATCCACCATGCCCAGCAGTTCGGACTCGGCTTCGACGTGGTGGACGCGCTGACCGGCCCGCTGATCGGACGCCCGAAAAGTGCCACGTTCCGCACTGCGGACGTCGTCGGGCTCGACACGTTTGCGCACGTGGTGAAAACGATGGCGGACACGCTGCCGGACGATCCGTGGCACCCGTATTACGCGATTCCCGACTGGCTGAAAAGGCTGATCGATACCGGCGCGCTTGGCCAGAAAACCAGGCGCGGCGTTTACCAGAAAGCCGGCAAGGACATCCAGGTGCTCGACGTGGCGTCGGGCGCTTACCGCGTCGCGGGCGCCAAGGCCGACGAAGCGATCGTCGAGATTCTCAAGAACAAGAACGCGGCGGAGAAATTCGCGCAGCTGCATGCGTCGTCGAACCCGCAGGCGCAGTTCCTGTGGGCTATTTTCCGCGACACGTTTCAATACTGCGCGGTGCACCTCGCCGACATCGCGAACAACGCGCGCGACCTCGATCTCGCGATCCGCTGGGGCTTCGGCTGGAACCAGGGGCCGTTCGAGATCTGGCAGTCGGCGGGCTGGCGTGAAGTTGCGCAGTGGATCGCCGACGACATCAGGGCCGGCAAGACGATGACGGCGGCGCCGCTGCCGGCGTGGATCACCGAGCCGCAGCGCACGGGAGTCCACGCACCGGAAGGCTCGTATTCGCCGGTCACGAAATCCAATGTCGCGCGCTCGACCCTGCCCGTCTACCAGCGCCAGTTGTTTCCCGACCGCGTACTCGGCGAAGCGGTGCAATACGGCCAGACGATATTCGAGACCGATGCGGTGCGCTGCTGGCACACCGGCGACGACATTGCGATCGTCAGCTTCAAGAGCCGCATGCACGCGATCGGCGACGACGTGCTCGACGGCGTGCTGCAGGCGATCGACGAGGCCGAGCGCAATTATGCGGCGCTGGTGATCTGGCAGACCGAGCCGCCGTTTTCGGTCGGCGCCAATCTGAAGAAGACGCCGGCGGGCGGCGGCCAGCCGTCCAAGCCTTCCGCGGCCGGCGCGTTGTTCAGGAAATTCAAGCGCGCGGCGGAATCCGCGGTGCTCAAAGCCGCGCGCACGTTGAACGTCGCCGACCAGTTGATGGCGGGCAAGCTCGCCGAAGTCGAGCATCTCGTCGAGCAATTCCAGTTTACGTCGCAGCAACTCAGGTATTCGATGGTGCCGACGGTCGCGGCGGTCGATGGCTTTGCATTCGGTGGCGGATGCGAGTTCGTCATGCACTGCGATCGCGCCGTTGCGACGATGGAAAGCTACATTGGGCTCGTCGAAGTCGGGGTCGGGCTTTTGCCGGCGGGCGGCGGGTGCAAGGAGTTTGCATTGCGCGCGGCCCAGGACGCAAAAGGCGGCGATGCATTCCCGTTCCTGCGCCGGTATTTCGAGGCGGTGGCGATGGCGCAGGTCGGGCGCAGCGCGGAGCACGCGCGCGAGATCGGCTATTTGCGCGCGTCGGACCGCATCGTCATGAACCGGTTCGAACTGCTCGCGATCGCCAAGGCCGAGGCGCGCGCACTGGCGGAAGCCGGCTACCGGCCGCCGTTGAAGCCGCACGATATTCCGGTGCTCGGCCGCTCGGCCGCGGCGACCATCAAGGCGTACATCGCCAACATGTACGCGGGCAAGTTCATCTCGGAACACGACTACCTGATCGGCAGTAAAATCGCCGACGTGATGTGCGGCGGCGACGTCGACGCCGGCAGCCTGGTCGACGAGCAATGGTTCCTCGATCTCGAGCGCGGGCACTTCATGGAATTGCTGGCGACCGAAAAAACGCAGGCGCGCATCGAGCAGATGCTGAAAACGGGCAAGCCGTTGCGGAATTAGCCGTCGATCCCGTTCTCCGGAGAAACGCCATGACCAAACAAGTTCAGGACGCCTACATCGTCGCCGCCACGCGCACGCCGGTCGGCAAGGCGCCGCGCGGCATGTTCAGAAACACGCGGCCCGACGACATGCTCGCGTACGTGCTGAAATCGGCGCTGGGCCAGTGCCCGGGTCTCGACACCGGCGTGATCGACGACGTAATCGTCGGTTGCGCGATGCCGGAAGCCGAGCAGGGCATGAACGTCGCGCGCATCGGGCTCCTGCTCGCGGGTTTTCCGAATACGGTGTCGGGCATGACGATCAACCGGTTCTGCTCGTCGGGCGTGCAGGCCGTCGCGCTCGCCGCCGACCGCATCCGGCTCGGCGAGGCCGACGTGATGATAGCGGCGGGCACCGAAAGCATGAGCATGGTGCCCATGGGCGGCAACAAACCTTCGTTCAGCCCGGCGATTTTCGACAAGGACGAAAACATCGCGATCGGCTACGGCATGGGCATTACGGCGGAAAATGTCGCGCAGCAGTGGAACATCACGCGCGAGCAGCAGGACATGTTTGCCGCGGAAAGCCATCGCCGCGCGCTGCGCGCGACCGACGCGGGCGAGTTCAAGGCGGAGATCACGCCGTACGACATCGTCGAACACCAGCCCGACCTGAATACGCGCGAGGTTGCCATCAGGCACCGCACGGCAACCAACGACGAAGGCCCGCGCCGCGATACGTCGCCCGAAGGTCTCGCGAAACTGCGGCCCGTGTTCGCTGCCAGGGGCAGCGTGACGGCGGGCAACAGCTCGCAGATGTCGGATGGCGCGGCGGCGGTCGTGCTGATGAGCGAGGCGGCGATGCAGCGCTTCAAGCTGTCGCCGCTCGGGCGTTTCATGGGTTACGCGGTGGCGGGTGTGCCGCCGGAAATCATGGGCATCGGCCCCGTCAAGGCGATTCCGAAAGTGCTGCACCAGGTCGGGCTCAAGCTCGACGACATCGACTGGATCGAACTCAACGAAGCGTTCGCCGCGCAGTCGCTCGCCGTGATCAAGGACCTCGGGCTCGATCCGGCGAAGGTCAACCCGCTCGGCGGCGCGATCGCGCTGGGCCATCCGCTGGGCGCCACCGGCGCGGTGCGTGCGGCGACCCTCATGCACGGCATGCGCCGGCAGACGAAGAAATACGGCATGATCACGATGTGCATCGGCACCGGCATGGGCGCCGCCGGTGTCTTCGAGGCGCTCTGATACACTCTCGGATATCCATGCAGACCGGAACCTTCATGAAAATCTTTCTCGCCCTGCTTTTTCTGGCCGCTGCCGCCGGTGTTTCCACGGCGCGCGCGGTCGACATCGATGGCGTGAAAATCGACGACAAAGTCGTGCTGGCGAGCGGGGTGCCGGAACTCGTGCTGAACGGCGCGGGCGTGCGCCACAAATTCGCGTTCCTCAAGGTCTATATCGGCAGCCTGTATCTTACGCAGAAGAAAACCGACAGCGCGGCGGTCTTTGCCGACCCCGGGCCCAAGCGCGTGTCCATGCATATCCTCTCGAGCGAGGTCACCGCGCAGGACCTGATTTCGTCGATGAACAACGCGCTGGCCGCGAACCTGGTGCCGCACGAACTGGCGCTCCTCGAAAAAAGAATCCGCGATCTGAACACGATGATGAGTTCGTTGAAGGCGATCAACAAGGGCAGCGTGGTCCATCTCGATTACCTGCCCGACGTGGGCACGCGCGTGATCGTCGACGGCCAGGAGCGCATCACCATACCGGGTGAGGACTTCTTCCGCGCGATGCTGCATATCTGGATCGGCGACAAGCCGGTCGACGGGCGTCTGCGCGCCGCGATGCTGGGCAAATAAATCCTCCGGCGGCAAGCTGTCCTGATCCGCGGGCGCCTGTCCGCAATTTTTCGCCGGTGCCCGCGGTTTGCGACGGGCACGGCGCGTCTCAAGCCTGTTAGAATCGCCGCTTTTCGTCTATCACCCGGGTTGTTGAAATGATTCTTTACGCCACCGCGATTTTCCTCGGCGCGTTCCTGCTGTTTCTCGTGCAGCCCATCATCGCGAAGCAGATCCTGCCGTGGTTCGGCGGATCCGCCGCGGTGTGGGCGACCTGCATGGTGTTTTTCCAGATGGTGCTGCTGGTCGGGTATGCCTACGCGGATTACACGACGCGCCGCCTGACGCCGAAACGGCAGGCGATACTGCACGTGGCGCTGCTCGTGCTGAGCCTCGTGGTGCTGCCGATCACGCCGGACGTCGCGTGGAAGCCGCAGGGCGAGGAAAACCCGAGCTGGCGCATTTTGGGGCTGCTGACGCTGACCATCGGCCTGCCGTATTTCATTCTGTCGACGACCAGCCCGCTCCTGCAGGCATGGTTTGCGCGGCGTTTTCACGTCGTTCCGTACCGCCTGTTCGCGTTGTCCAATCTCGCCTCGCTGCTCGCCCTGCTCGCCTATCCGGTGATGGTCGAACCGTGGGTGTCGACGCTGACGCAGTCGATCGCCTGGTCGGTGTGTTACGCGCTGTTCGTCGCGTTGTGCGCCTACGCGGCGATTTCGAGCGCGCGGGCGGATGCGGCCGTCGCCGCCGCCTCGCCGGTGGATGAAGCCACGGTGGAAGCGCCGCCGCACGCGCTGCGCCAGTTGACATGGCTTACGCTCGCGGCGATGGCGTCGTTCCTGCTGCTTGCGTTCACCAACCACATCTGCCAAAACGTCGCGTCGCTGCCTTTCCTCTGGATCCTGCCGCTGTCGCTGTACCTGGCGACGTTCATCCTGTGCTTCGACCATCCGCGCTGGTACCGCCGCAACGTGTTTTTGCTGCTGGCGGCGATTCTGCTGCCGGTGATGGCGTGGTATTCGGACTCGCTCAATCTGAAACTCGTCGTGCCGATGTATCTCGCCGGGCTTTTCGTGTGCTGCATGTTCTGCCACGGCGAACTGACCCTGCTGAAGCCCGCGCCGCGCTACCTCACGCGCTATTACCTGATGATTTCGCTCGGCGGCGCGCTCGGCGGCCTGCTGGTCGGCCTCGTGGCGCCGTACGTGCTGACCGGCTACTTCGAACTCGCGATCGGGCTGATCGCGTGCGCGCTGCTCCTGCTCTATCGCACCTTCCGCATGGCTTGGTGGGTGATGCTCGTCTCCGCTGCGGTGGTCGGCGCCACCGCGTGGGGTGCGGGCAAGGCGGTCGACTACCAGATCGCCAATTCGCGAGTCATGATGCGCAACTTCTACAGCGTGCTGAAAACGCGCGAGACCGCGGAGCCGACGCCGTTTCGCTCGCTGGTGCACGGCGGCATCATGCACGGCGGGCAGTTGATGGATCCGCAGTACCGGATGCGCCCGAGCAGCTATTTCGGCACGACCAGCGGCTACGGCCGCATGTTCGCGAGCCTGCCCGACACGCCGCGCAAGGTGGGCATCATCGGGCTCGGCGCGGGCTCCATCATCGCGTATGCGCGCAAGGGCGACACGTTCCGGTTCTACGAGATCAATCCGCAGGTCGTCGACGTCGCGAAGCGCGAATTCACGTTCATGCAGGACACGCCGGCGAAGATCGAGGTCGTGCTCGGCGACGGCCGCCTGAGTCTCGAGCGCGAGCCCAGCCAGCAGTTCGACGTGCTGGCGATGGACGCGTTTTCCGGCGACTCGATTCCGATGCACCTCTTGACGCGGCAGGCGATGGAGATTTACCTGCGTCACCTGAAACCGGGCGGCGTGCTCGCGTTTCAGGCGACCAACCGCTTCATCAATATCGCGCCCATCGTCGCCAGCCTCGCGACCGAGTTCGGTCTGTCGGCCGTGCTCATTTCGGATTCGCCGGAAAACGAGGAAGGCCCGAACTACTGGACCGCGAGCACCGACCAGGTTTTGGTGACCGCCAACCGCAAGCTGCTCGAAGCGGACCCGATACACAGCGTCGCGACCGAGATTCCCGTGCCGCCCGGCTTTCGCGTGTGGACTGACGACTTCAACAACCTGTTGCGCGTATTAAAATAAGCGCCGCTGTCAACGTGCGGATTTCGCGTGCCCAAAAAGTATGCAATCTGTTTAACGGCTAGGCGCTGTCAGCGTGTGCGGTATTCAAACAGAAGTTTTGCACAACCTTATCCACAGATTCTGTGGATGCTTTATTTATGTTGCGGTGCGCCGAATTGTCGTGCAGATTAACCTTAGTAATTTGATTGACAAGCGGTTTATTGTTTTCTAGCATCGCCCCTCCAAGCCGTTCGCCAGCGTTGCGCAACACGTATTCTCCACGCTGCGGGCGCAAACACACGTGGAAGGTGCGCGATGCGCGAGTGGCGGCGCCAAATCATTGCGGGATTGTGGCTTACAGGCGGAGTTCTGGCCCTGTCCGGCGGGCTCGCCACGGCGGCGGAGTCGACCGACCGTTTCGACAATTTCCGCATGCGTCAGGGAGTGCCGACCGAACTGAAGCAGGTTGCGCCGGACCTGTATTTTCTTTACGACGACCTTTCTTCGAACTCCGCGTTCCTGGTGACTGACGAGGGCGTGCTCGTGATCGATACGCGCCAGCATCCGGCGCACGGCCGCGATCTCATCGAGCGCATCCGCAAAATCACGGACAAGCCGGTCAAGTGGGTGATTAACACTCACGCGCACGGCGATCATTTCTACGGCAATCCGGCGTTCAAGGCGGTGGGCGCCACCATCATCGCGCATCGCGACGTGGCCGCCGGCATGGTCAAGAACGAGCAGCTCGAGTTCAAGCGCCGCCTCGCGTTCTTCAAGTCCTTGCAGCTCGATCCCGCCGAAGTAAAGACCGTGCTGCCCGACGTGACTTTCGATTCGCGCGTCACGATCAAGCTGGGCGGGCGAGTCGTCGAGATCATGTATCTCGGTCCCGGCCAGAACCCCGGCGACACGCTGGTGTATTTTCCGCATGCGCGCGCGCTGTACGTCGGCGGCCCGTTCGCCAACCACAACTGGTCTAACATGTCGTTCACGCCGTCGATGGACGGCTGGATCGCAATGCTCCAGCGGATCGCCGCAATGGACAATGTCGACCTGTTTCTGCCGGGCCACGGCGACGTGGGCACGCGCGCCGACGTGCTCGACGAAGCGAAAATGCTGTCCGAAGTGCAGGCGGGCGTAAAAGCGGCGATCGCTGCCGGCATGAGCCGTGAAGAGATTGTGAAGAACCTGCGTTTCCCCCGGTTTGCGAACCGCCGCAATTACGACCGCATCGACGTGTTTCTCGAAGCGCTCTATCATTTGTATACGACCGGCCAACCGCTGTTTCCGTATCCATGAGCGGGGCTGCTTCGCTCGTCCGCTTCGCCGTCATCTCCGAAGGCGTCTATTCGTGGCCGCTTTACGTGGCCCAGGCGCATCGGCTCTTTGCGCGCGAAGGCGTGAACGTTGAAGCAACGGTGACGGGTTCTTCCACGCAGCAGCTTGCCAAACTCACCAGCGGCGAGTACGACATCGGATTGCAGCAATCCGATCACGTCGTGCGCGGCGTCGAACACGGCTCGGATCTCTTCATATTCATGGCGCAGGCGCTGGCGCCCGAACTCACGCTGGTCGCGGCGCCGGCCATCCAGTCGTTTGCGGACCTCAAAGGCCGCGACATTGCGGTTGATGGCGCGCGCACCGGTTATGCGCTCCTGTTGCGCAAATTGCTCGCCGACAAAGGTCTCGCCGACGGCGATTACACGTTCCGGGAAATCGGCGGCTCGAAAGAGCGCTTCGATTCGCTGAAGTCGGGCGCCACCGTGGCGAGCCTGCTCAATCCACCGTTCGATCGCAACCTGATCGCCGCCGGTTTTCGCAGCCTGGGCACGACCGGCGAGTATTTTCCGAGCTATCCCGGTTCGATCGCCGCGGCGCGGCGCAGTTGGGCCGCGCGTAACGAGTCCGCATTGCTCGCTTATATCCGCGCGTTCGACGCGGCCTACGCGTGGCTCAAGGACACGCGCAACAAGGACGCCGCGATTCGGCTCCTGCCCGCGCGGCTCGATATCGACCGCGCCACCGCCGCTCGCGCGTACGACCAGATTGCCGCCCAGCCGCTCCCGCAAATCACCCCGGATGGTTTGCGCCAGGTGATCGCCGTAGTATGGGCGTCGGAGGGGCTCGCCGGGCCTCCGGCGCAACCCGGGAAATACATGGATTTGTCCTACCTCAACAAAGCACGCAATACACGCTGATATGCTCGTCCGACCCTATGCATGACGCCACCCCACCGAAACACGATGCGCTCGTCGCGTCCGCCATCCACCACTGGGCGCCGCGGTTTGTCACGAACGGCGTGCCGCTGACGGATTTTCAGGAAGTCACCGCCGGAATCTCGCGCTGGGCCGAGTGGTGCCGCGCGTGGAGCGCGCGCGCCGCGGTGCACGAGCAGATCGGCCGTCAGGCGCTCGCGGACGGTTTCAAACTGTCGGCGGGGCAGCACCTGACGACTGCCGCGGTGTGCTACCACTTTGCGAAATTCGTGTTCGTGCTCGACGTGAACGAGATGCGCGCCGCGCACATGAAAGCGGTCGAGTGCCGGAAGCTCGCGCTGCCGCATTTGCGTCCCGCCGGCGAGTACGTGCGTATTCCATTCGAAGGCAAGTCGTTCGCCGGCGTGTTGCGCCGGCCGGCGGGTGTAAAGCGGCCGCCGCTCGTCGTCATGTGCATGGGGCTCGATTCGGCGAAAGAGGAGATGGACAGCTATGAGTCGCTCTTTCTCGCGCGCGGGCTTGCGACGCTCAGCTTCGACGGACCGGGGCAGGGCGAGTCGGAATACGACATTCCGATTCGCGGCGATTACGAAGCGGCGGTCAAAGCAGTCGTCGACTGGGTCGGGCAGCGCACCGATATCGATCCGGCAAACGTCGGCTTGTGGGGGGTGAGCCTCGGCGGCTATTACGCGCCGCGCGCCGCCGCTTTCGAGAAGCGCATCAAAGCCTGCATCGCGTTGTCCGGTCCGTACGACATGGGCGCCGCGTGGGACGGTCTGCCGGAACTCACGCGTGAAACGTTTCGCACGCGCGCGCATTGCGCGACGCAGGATGCCGCCCGTACGGTCGCCGCCACATTGAGCCTCAAAGGTGTCGCCGATAAAATCACGTGCCCGCTGTACATCGTGACCGGCAAGCTCGACCGCGTGGTGCCGTGGCAGGACGCCGAGCGCCTCGCGCGCGAAACGCGCGGCCCGGTCGAACTCGTGATCATCGAGGATGGCAACCACGTCGCCAACAACCGCGCCTACAAATACCGCGCGCAGTCGGCCGACTGGATGGCGCGGCAGCTGGCGGGAACGAAATAAGTTGGACTGCGTTAAAACCTGCCTCGCGCGCGGGCCAACGTACAATGAACGGCGATGGAGGAATTCATAATGCATCGAATATGGCTGCTACTGATACTGGCTTGCGGTGCGACGAGCATGATGGCGCCGGGCGCCGAAGCCTATCCCGCCAAGCCGGTCCGCATGGTCGTGCCGTTCCCGCCCGGTGCGGCGAGCGATTTTCTCGCGCGCGTGCTCGGTCAGAAATTGAGCGAACTCTACGGCCAGCAAGTCGTCATCGATAACCGGCCCGGCGCCGGCGGCATCGTCGGCAGCACGCTGGTCGCGAAAGGCGCGCCGGACGGTTATACGCTGGGCATGGTCGGTCAGCCGCATCTGATGCAGCCGTTGCTGCAAAAAGATCCGCCGTACCGCCCGCTGGAAGACGTTGTATTCGTTACCCAGGTCGCATCGCTGCCGAACGTGCTCGTGGTGTCTCCCCAACTGCCGGTCAAATCGGTGAGCGATGTGATCGCGCTCGCGAAATCCAGGCCGGGTCAGTTGAATTTCGGTTCGGCCGGCATCGGCAGTTCCTCGCACATTGCCGGCGAGGCGTTCAAGGCGGCCGCGGGCATCGACATCGTGCACGTGCCGTTCAAGCTGTTGCCCGATATTTTCGCCGAGATGCTCGCGGGCCGCGTGCAGTTGTACCTGTTCCCGCTGCCCGCGGTGATGCCGATGCTGAAGGACAGCAAGCTGCACGTGGTGGCGGTGGGCACGCCGCAGGCAACGCCTTCGCTGCCGGGCGTGCCGACGATGGCGGAAAGCGGCCTGCCCGGTTTTCGCAGCGAAAGCTGGTTCGGCATCGTCGCCCCGGCGGGCATGGCGCGCGCGATCGTCATGCAGCTTAACCGCGATATCGAAAAAATTCTCGCGACGGCCGACATCAAGGAGCGGTTCCTGCGCCAGGGCGCCTCGCCCGCATTCGGCACGCCGGAGGATTTCAAGAAATTGATGCAGACCGAATACGTGAGGTACCAGAAGCTGGTCAAGGACGCCGGTATCTCGAGCAAGTAACCACGAGGAGACGATGATGACGAATTTAACGAAGGCGCTCGCGTGCGCATTGCTGGTGGCCGCAGCCCCGGCCGGCGCGCTGGACCAGTTTCCTGCGAAGCCGATCCGCATGCTGGTGCCGTTTTCGGCCGGCAGCGCGACCGATTTTTTCGCACGCCTGCTCGGCCAGAAAATGACCGAGCACTGGGGGCAGCAGGTCGTAATCGACAACCGGCCGAGCGCGGGCGGCGTTATTGCGTCCGAACTCCTGCTGGCCGCGCCGCCGGACGGCTATACGCTGATGCTGGTGTCGGTCGGGCACGCGGTGAACGCGTCGCTGTACAGCAAGCTGCCGTATGACACAGTCAAGGATTTTGCGGGCATTACGCTGGTGGCCGATACGCCCACCGTGCTGGTCGTCACGCCCTCGCTCGGGCTCAAAACGGTCAAGGATCTGGTCGATCTCGCCAAGAGCAAGCCCGGGCAGATCAACTATGCGTCCGCGGGAATAGGCAGCGGCGCGCACATCAACGCGGAGCAGTTCAAGCTCGCCGCCGGCATCAACGTGGTGCACGTGCCGTTCAAAGGCACGCCTGAAGCGCTGACCAACGTCATCGGCGGCAGCGTATCGTTTTTCTTTTCGCCGATCACCGGCGCGGTAACGCTGATCAAGGGCGGCAAGATCACGGCGCTGGCGGTATCGACGAAGGAGCGCTCGCCCGTGCTGCCCGATCTGCCCGGCGCCGCCGAAGTGGGCGTGCCCGGTTTCGAGTTCAACCTGTGGACGGGACTGCTGGGGCCCGCGAAGTTGCCGAAAGACGTGAAGGACAAGCTCAACAAGGAAGCGGTGAGCATACTCGCGGCGCCGGACGTGAAAGAGCGCATGCTTACACAGGGCGCGACGCCGCATCCGATGTCGCCGGCGCAGTTCGACGCGTTTATCAAGTCCGAAGTCGAGCGCCTCGCCAAGGTCGTCAAAGCGTCGGGCGCCAAGGCTGACTAACGCGTTTTTGCCACAGAGAGCACGGAGGTCACAGGGAAGAACGCAAATCCGCCAAGCCTTGCACTTTTGTTTTACTCCGGGTTCTCTGTGCCCTTTGTGGCTCACGGTTTTTTCGACTTTAAAATATGGATGCTCCGATAAAAGATAAGCGCGTAGAGATCGCGTTGCGCGCGTGGGCGCCGCGGTTTGTCGCGAGCGGCGTGCCCCTCGCGGATTTCGAGGAAGTGACCGGCGGCATTACGCGCTGGGACGAATGGTGCGCGGCGTGGTCGGCGCGCGCCGCCGTGCACGAGGAAATCGGGCGCCAGGCGTTGGCGGACGGCTATAACACAAGCGCGGCGGGCCATCTCACGCGCGCAGCGCTCTGCTATCACTTCGGCAAGTTCATGTTCGTGCACGATCTTGCGCAAATGAAGGCGGCGCACGCGAAAACGGTCGAATGCCGCAATCTCGCGCTGCCGCACTTGAACCCGCCCGGCGAGCGCGTGGCGATCCCGTACGAGGGCAAAACGCTGTCCGGCGTCCTGCGCAAGCCCGCGGGAGTGGCGAAGCCGCCGGTCGTTATCCTCTGCGTCGGGCTCGATTCGACCAAGGAAGAGATGGACTTTTACGAAACGCTGCTGCTCGACCGCGGCATGGCGACTCTGCCGTTCGACGGTCCGGGGCAGGGCGAAGCCGAGTACACGCTGCCGATCCGCGGCGACTTCGAGGTGCCGGTCGGGGCGGTCGCCGACTATATAGAGACGCGCCAGGATCTCGATGCGTCGCGCATCGGCGTGATGGGCGTGTCGCTCGGCGGTTACTACGCCGCACGCGCGGCGGCATTCGAAAAGCGTCTGAAGGCGTGTGTGTCGCTGTCGGGACCTTACAGCTGGGTCGAAGTTTTCGATGCGCGCAACGAATTGTCGCGCGAGGCATTCAAGGTGCGCAGCCACGCGAAGACGATGGAAGAAGCGCGCGCGGTAGCGCAGACGCTGACGCTCGCGGGCGCGGCGAAAAATATCACCTGCCCCCTGTATGTGGTCGGCGGCGAGCTCGACCACCTGACGCCGCCGTACAACGCCGAGCGCATCGCTGCGGAAGCGTCGGGCCCGACGGTGCTCAACATCGTCAAAGGCGGCAATCACGTGGTCAACAACCGCCGCTATATGTATCAGACGCAAATGGCCGACTGGCTCACGCAGCAATTCGGAATGCCGAAATCGTGAAAAGCAAAAGCGCATGAGCGAAACGCTGTATCCGAGGTTTTCCGCCGCCGAGTTTGCGCGCCGGCATGCGGCTGCGCGTGCGCTGATGACGGCTGAAGGGCTGGACGCGCTGGTGGTCTACGGCGATTCCGGCGTTTCGCGGCACAATCATGCCGATATTCATTACCTGTCCGGCTTTCTCGGCAACCGCACCAACTACGTCGTCGTCACTGCCGCGCACGAGCCCGTCATGTTCGTGCAATCGTTCAATCACGTGCCCAACGCGCGCGAAGCGTCCGCGATCCGCACGGAATGGGGCGGGGCGAGTTCCGCGGCGTCGATTGCGAACCACCTGGTCGATGCTGGCCTCGCAAAGGCGACGCTCGGTTACGTCGGCGACATGCCGGTGCAAAGCTATCTCGCGTGGCAGCGTGTGCTCGCCGGCTGGCAATTCAAGGACGTGACGCGCGCGTTTCGCCGCCTGCGGCTCGTGAAGAGCGCGGAAGAGATCGACTGGTTGAAAAAAGGCGCCGCACTGACCGACGCCGCGCTGCAAAGCCTGATCGACAACGTGAAGCCGGGCATGCGCGAGTACGAGTTGGGCGCCATCGTCGAATCGACTGCGTTGCACGGCGGCGGGCTGCCGCATTTGTGCTATCTGTCGTCGGGCGCGCAAGACGGCGCGGGCGCGTGCGTGCCGCGGCAGAACCTGTCCAACCGCGTGATCGCGCGCGGCGACGTGATCAATACCGAGATCAGCGTGAGCCACTGGGGTTATTCGGGGCAGATGCACCGGCCGATATTCATCGGCACCGAACCCGGCGAGCTGTATCGCAAGTTGTGGGATACGACGCTTGAGGCCTACGAGCGCTGCGTGAAGGCGCTGCGCGCGGGCGCGACGAGCGAAGATGTGCTCGATGCCGGCGACGTGATCGCCGAGCGCGGGTTCACTATCAACGACGGCTTTCTGCACGGCTTCGGTATCGGCCTTTTGCCGCCCAGCATAGGCACGCGCGAGTCTACCGGCCGCCGCGGCGAGTTGGGGCCGAAGTTTACCTTCGAAGAAAACATGTGCGTCGTCGTGCAGCCCAATGTCGTTACGCATGACGAGACTGCCGGTTTGCAGCTCGGCAATCTGTTTCGCATCACGCGCGACGGCGCCGAATGCCTGCATCGGCTGCCGTTGCAGTATTACGTGACTCATTAAGTGGTGAACTCATGAAGAAAACTTCGAGCGCACTTGCATTTTTGCTCGCGCTGGCTCCGGCGCTCTGCGCCGCGCAGGGCGCCGACCCCGCGTCCAGTTTTCCAAACCGGCCGGTGCGTCTGATTACCGGCTCGCCGGGTAGTACCTCCGATATCAGCGCGCGCTTCATTGCGCAGAAATTGAGCGAGAAGTGGCATCAGCAGGTCGTCGTCGATAACCGGCCGGGTGCCGGCGGCATGATAGGCGCGGAAATCGCCGCGAAATCGGCACCCGACGGTTACACGCTGATGCAGGGCCACATCGGCACCCATGCGAGCCCGCAGTTTCTGTATAAGCATCTCGGCTACGATCCGGTGAAAGATTTCGCGCCGATCGCGCTGGTGTCCAATTCCGGCATCGCGCTCGCCATACACGCAGCGGTGCCGGCGAACAACCTGAAGGAATTCATTGCGTATGCCAAAGCCAAGCCGGGCGGCGTCAATTACGGTTCGGCGGGCGGCGGCACGAGCAGCCAGTTATCGGGCGAGCTCTTTAACCAGATGACGGGCGCGAAACTCGTGCACATTCCTTATAAGGGCGCGGGTTTCGCGCTGACCGCGCTGGTCGGCGGCGAAACGCAGGCCGCCTTTCTGTCGACGACGACGATCAACTCGCAATTGAAGTCCGGCCGCATCAAGGCGCTCGCGGTATTGAGCAAGAAGCGCTTCGAAGCGGCGCCCGATATACCGAGCATCGTGGAAGCGGGCTATCCGGGCATCGAGTCGAGCGTGTGGTTCGGTCTCTTCGCGCCCGCGAAAACGCCGCCGGCCATCGTCGCCAAGATCAATCGTGACGCGGTCGCCGCGCTGCAGACGCCCGAAGCCAAAGCGTTACTCCTTTCGCAGGGCGCGGAAACCATCGCGACGACGCCCGTCGAATTCGGCGCGTTTTTGACAGCGGAAATCGCGAAGTGGGGCAAGGTCATCAAGGAAGCCGGCATCAAGGCCGACTGACGCGGCGCGCCGCGCATCAGAAAGGGAGACAAAATGAAACAGCGCAGACTCGGCAACAGCGGACTCATGGTGTCCGCAGTCGGCCTCGGCATGGGCAGCACGACCACCGATTTCGGCGAACGCGACGACGAGGTGCAGATCGCGACGATGCATCGCGCGCTCGATCTGGGCGTCACGTTTTTCGACACCGCGGACCGCTACATGGAAGGCCGGCACGAGCGCCTGCTCGGCGAGGCGCTCAAGGGCCGCCGCGATAAAGCCGTCGTCGCCTCCAAGTTCGGCAACTTCGATCTGCCCGACGGCAAAAAAGGTTACAACGGGCGTCCAGAATACGTGCCGCAGGCGTGCGACGCGAGTCTTCAGCGCCTGAAGCTCGACGTGATCGATCTGTATTACCTGCACCGCGTCGATCCGGCGGTGCCGATCGAAGACACCGTCGGCGCGATGGCCGATCTCGTCAAAAAGGGCAAGGTGCGCTACCTGGGCTTGTGCGAAGCCGGCCGTCAGTCGCTCACGCGCGCCTTCAAAATCCATCCGATCACGGCCATGCAGACGGAATATTCGCTGTGGGCGCGCGACGTCGAGCCTGAAATCCTGCCCGCGTGCCGCGAATTCGACGTCGCGTTCGTACCTTATGCGCCGCTCGGCCGCGGGCTGCTGGCCGGCACGGTGCGCAAGCTGGACGACATCGCCCCCGACGACAAGCGGCGCAAGCAGCCGCGGTTTCAGCCCGGCAATCTCGAACGCAATCTGGAGCTTCTGAAGCCCGTCGAAAAAATCGCCGCCGGGCACCGCGCGACCACCGCGCAGGTCGCCCTCGCATGGCTATTTGCGCAGGGCGCGGATATCATTCCCATCCCCGGCACCAAGCAGCAGAAATATCTCGAGCAGAACGTCGCCGCGCTCGATTTGGCGCTGACGCCGGCGGAACTCGCGTTGCTCGCGCAAACGTTCAAACCCGGTGCCCGCGCGGGCGACCGTTATAATCCGGGTTATTTTGAAATGCTCGGCGTGTAGCAGGCGCCCGCACGAACCGTATCAACTGCAGGACATGGAATTTTCGGAGTACGCATATGACACGCAAAAGCAGGAAACCCGAACGCACCCTCGTCAAGCCGTCGAGCATCAATCCGAAAAAAGGTGTCAGCAGCGCGCCCGACGGGTTGTTCAATCCGGCGAATCCGCGCCACCGCTGGGACCGCCCGCTGCAGGCGCCCGGCCGCATGCAGGTCGATTTCGAAGAACGCGTCGATTTCCGCCGCTTGCACGAATACCGGCTCGCGCGCACGCGCAATGCGCTCGCGAAGTCGAAACTCGGCGCATTGCTCGTGTTCGATCAGTACAACATGCGCTACATCTCGAGTACGGTGATCGGCGAGTGGGCGCGCGACAAGCTGACGCGCTGGACGCTACTGACCGGCAACGGCGAACCCTGGGTGTGGGACTTCGGCTCGGCCGCGCGCCATCACAAATTGTACGCGCCGTGGCTGCCGACCAATCATTGCCTCGCGGGCAACGTCGGCCTGCGCGGCGCGATCAACCCGCGCGTCGGGCTCTTCGAGGAAGCGGCGAAAGAAATTTACGACATCCTCGTGCAGGAAGGTGTCGCCGACATGCCGCTCGGCATCGACGTCGTCGAGCCGCCGTTCCTGTTCGCGCTGCAGAAGCTCGGGCTGAAGGTGCAGGACGGCCAGCAGGTGTTGCTCGAAGCGCGCGAAATCAAAAGCGTCGACGAGATCACGCTGCTCAACATGGCCGCCGCGATGGGCGACGGCGTCTATCAGGACATCTTCGAGGCGTTGAAACCCGGCGTGCGCGAGAACGAAATCGTCGCGCTCGCCACCAAGCGCCTGTACGAAATGGGCTCTGACTGCGTCGAGGCGATCAACGCGATCGCCGGCGAGCGCTGCAGCCCCCATCCGCACAATTTCACCGACCGCATGATCAGGCCCGGCGACCAGGCGTATTTCGACATCATCCAGTCGTACATGGGGTACAAGACGTGCTACTACCGCACGTTCACGGTGGGCAGCGCGACCAAGGCGCAGCACGACGCCTACAAAAAAGCGCGGCAGTGGATGGACGGCGCGATCAGCATGCTGAAGCCGGGGGTCTCGACCGACCAGGTCGCAAAGATGTTTCCGAAATCGACGGAGATCGGGTTCGAAACCGAAATGTCGGCGTTCGGCCTCAACTTCTGCCACGGCCTCGGCCTCGGCTTGCACGAGCGGCCGCTGGTGTCGAGGCTCAATTCGCTGAAAGACCCGTACGAGCTGAAAGCCGGCATGGTGTTCGCGGTCGAAACTTTCTGTCCGGCGACGGACGGCGTGTCGGCCGCGCGCATCGAGGAGGAAGTGGTGCTGACGCCGAACGGCGCCAAGATCATCACGTTGTTCCCGGCGCAGGAATTGCCGATCGCGAATAAATATTGAATCAAGCGAAACTCCTCCCCCTGAAGGGGAGGGAATTAAAGTCAGGAGCGTTATGGTGAAGTCAGCATCAAACAAGAAAGCGGCCGCCGCGCCGGTAATGGAATTCGGCCGCGAGACCAGGAGCGAGCTGTATCGCCTGCAGCTCGAACTGCGCTATTGCGAGAAGCGCGCGTACGATCTGTTCCTGCAAAACCTGATCAAGGGCA
>Ga0265331_10001189_pt1 | contig 19695 bp, 16 predicted proteins | sample 41923metaG_FD_202088 | JGI IMG/M metagenome (GOLD analysis project Ga0265331, IMG submission 202088) | Rhizosphere microbial communities from Carex aquatilis grown in University of Washington, Seatle, WA, United States - 4-19-23 metaG | ecosystem: Host-associated > Plants > Roots > Rhizosphere... | reverse complement strand
ATTATTTGCATGTCTCATTATAGGATATTCATCTAGTATTCCGTTTGCGCCAAGCACTTCTCTTGCCATGCGGCAGATTGCCAAAGCTATTTCGCAATTGTTACGTTTCGCCATGGATACCTGAACAAACTTAAGCGATCCATCATCTTTCATCTTACCTAAGCGATAAACCATTAACTGCCCTTTTGTAATTTCATTCAGCATCCAAACTAATTTTTCCTGCGTCATCTGGAATGCAGCAATAGGTTTATCAAACTGAACTCTTGATAAAGAATACTCAAGCGCGGTTGTGTAACATTCCATCGCAGAGCCTAACACACCCCAAGCGATTCCATATCTCGCCTGGTTCAAACATGAAAGAGGGCCTTTTAATCCTTTTACACCTGGCAATATATTTGAATCAGGAACAAATGCATCCTGTAAAGTAATTTCACCTGTTACAGAAGCCCTCAGAGATAGCTTGCCGTGTGTCTCGGGAGTTTCAAATCCTTTTGTGCCTCTTTCAACTAAGAATCCATGAACAACGCCCTCAAGCTTTGCCCAAACAACCGCAACATCTGAGATAGGCGAATTTGTAATCCACATCTTTGCGCCATTAAGCAAATAACCGCCATCAACTTTCTTAGCATGAGTGATCATGCCGCCGGGATTAGAACCAAAATCCGGTTCCGTTAGTCCGAAGCATCCTATCATCTCAGCTCTGGCAAGCTTTGGAAGGAATTTCATTTTTTGCTCTTCGCTGCCGTATGTATATATCGGGTACATTACCAGCGCTGACTGAACAGAGCAAAAACTCCTGAGTCCCGAATCCCCTCTTTCAAGCTCAGTCATCATAAGTCCATATGAAACGTTATTTATTCCCATTCCGCCGTATTCAGCGGGCAATGTCGGCCCAAAAAAACCAAGCTCAGCCATTTTAGGAATCAGATCCTTCGGGAATGTCATAGCCTGGTTGTGCTTTTCTATAATTGGTATTACTTCGTTTGATACAAAATCTCTTGTTGTATCGCGTATCATTTTTTCTTCATCCGATAAAAGAGAATCAATGTTAAAATAATCTACACCTTTATAATTCGTTGACATAATTAAACCACCATGTCCCGTTTCACGCGGGACAAATCCTTTCTATTTCTGTTTTTATTTTCGTATAAGAATTGTTGGACTTTATCTATTTCCGATTTTCTCGCTCTTATTTTGAGCTTAATATTTTTTGAAAGATGCTTCACGTCCAGAATTTCAACCTGGCTGTATAGCTGGCTCATAATCCTGTATGCGTCTTTATCGTCATTTGGAATTTTCAGCTCAGCTTCCAATAAGTCGTCTTCGATAAATCCGAATATCTTTTCATAAAGACTGTTCAGGTTTATTCCTTTTTCAGCGGAAATAAAAATCGCCTGCGGATATTTTCTCTTAAGCGCGTCAATTGTGTCCCTGCGCTGATCGCCTTTGAGCAAATCAACTTTATTGAACGCCATTATAATTTGTTTATTTTCCGTGCCTAAGCTTGAAAGCGTTTCATCCACAATTGTGATCTGCTCTTCAAAGCTTTCAGATGAAATATCTATTACATGGATCAAAATATCAGCCTCAACAACTTCAGCCAGTGTGCTCTTAAATGACTCTATCAAATCATGCGGAAGGTTCCTTATGAATCCTACAGTATCTGAGATCAAAGTCTGGTGCGGAAGCTTCTTTCCGTTAATTTCTTTGAGTAATTTTGTAGAAGTATCTAGCGTCGCGAATAATTTATTTTCGACATAAACTCCGGCATTAGTAAGAATATTAAGCAGCGTCGATTTCCCGACGTTTGTATAACCAACCAGTGAGATCCTTATGAAATCCGCTCTTTGCTGCCGCTGAGTTTTTCTTTGTTCTTCAATTTTTTTCAGCTTTTCCTTCAGCATAGAAATTCTCGCGCTTATCAAACGCCTGTCTGTTTCGATCTGCGTTTCGCCGGGGCCTTTTGTTCCGATACCTCCCAATTGTTTTGATAAGTGAGTCCATTGCCTTGTCAACCTTGGCAGCAAGTACTGAAGCTGGGCTAATTCAACCTGTGTTTTCGCCTCGGCAGTTCTTGCATTTGACGCGAAAATATCAAGTATCAGCGCCGGCTTATCAATTACTTTGCATTTAATTACTTTTTCAAGATTCCTGATCTGAGTCAGCGATAAGGCATTTTCAAATATCACTAGGTCAATCTTCTCATCCTCGACTTTTTTAGCAATTTCGTTTGCTTTCCCTTTACCTATAAAGAATGAGCTATCAACTTTTTCACGTTCCTGGTAAAACTTATCGGTTACTACAGCTCCTGCTGTTTTTGCCAAAAACTCAAGCTCTTCAAGATGCTCCATAGATATCTTGCGTTTTAAAGATTTGCCTGAATTAGCTTTTGGAATCGAAGTGCAGACTAAAATAGCCTTTTCAATTTCCTTATGTGTTGATTGAAGTGATTTATGCAATTAGTATAATTCTATATTAGTTGTGCCGTTCTTTGTAAAGAAAAATCTTTGAGGAGCGCTGTACGGCGTTGTTACGCTCTTTTGGGAATCTGTTGCTGTGAAATAATATTTTATTACATCATACTTCACATCTGCCGGCAGTAAAGCATAGTATTTTCCTGTCATGTTATTATCCAGCTTTTCTATTAGCTCCATTTGTATTTCGTTATAATCAGAGCTTCCGTCAACAGCATAATGCATTTTCACAGTACCCGGGTCAACCGGGTTTTTTGAAATGACATAGAGAGAAAATATCTTATTTCCGTTGCTCTGAACGCCCATCTCAGGCTTGTTGCTTGTGAACATTCCGTAATAAAGAGCCGCGTCGTAAGCATTTATCAATCCCCAGCCATAAACATTATCGGGCTTGTCTTTTTTGTTCGCGGTATTTTTCAAAGCTTCTCTCACCTGCATAGGCGTTAACTCAGGGTGCGCGGAAAGTATCAAAGCGCATACTCCCGCCGTTAAAGGACAAGCAAACGATGTGCCGCTCTCATATGCATATGTTGTATCATTTGAGCTGGCCGTATAAGAAGTCGCGACATAATCGTCTAATCCCATAGCAACCACATCAGGTTTCATCCTTCCGTCGCTTGTAGGGCCATTTGAGCTGAAGAAAGCAATTGTACCGGCGCTATCAATGGCGCCGACCGCAATAACTGAATCTCCGTCGGGTGGCGAAACTATGCTGGGCGGCTGAGTCTGGTATTCATTACCCATTGCGTTCACAACAACAATGCCAAGATATGCGGCATGTTCTGCTGCGCGAACAATAACGGTTGTTCTTCCGTTCATATCTTTGTAATCATATTCATCATTCGGCTTATCAAATGGCTTATAAATAAGCGAACATGAAATAACTTCTATACCCTTTGCTTCCATCCATTCAACAGCCTGCAGCCAGTAATCTTCTTCAACCGGGGTTTCAGAAGCGCCGTATTCGGTTTTGCTCAGCCAAAAATCTACATCAAAAGCAGGGCCGATTAATGAACCTTCTTTAAACCCGCCAAGCGTGGACATTGTCGCAGTGCCGTGTCCGTCCTGGTCCATCGGATCTGAGGGAATCTGATTTGGAGATTGCTGATTTTCTGTTGAATCATCCTTAAATATCCAATCATATTCGCCTAAGACATTTCTATTTTTCAGAGCTTCGTGATTTCTCCATGCAAATCCGTCGTCGCACATTCCTACAGTTACTCCAAATCCTGTAACGCCGAAATTATGCAGCTCAGGAACCTTGATCTGCTCATTCTGCCAGTATGAAGGACCATAACTATACTTCGTTTTCGCGACAGGCTGTTTATAATCCCCAACAATCTTTTTTGTTGACGGAATATTTGCATTATCCAAATAATGCACGCCTTCTATCTTTTCCACAAAACCTAATTTCTTTACAACATCTAAGTCTTTTTTCTTTGCCATTACGCTCATTGCATTAAACCATTTTGAAACCGCATTTGGAAGCAAACCAAGCTGTTTAACTTTATCAACATATTCCTGATTAACCGGCAAATCATCGTAGCTGACAATCTTTTCGGGGGAAAGAACTTTAGCTCTTCTTATAAGCGCTTTATCGCTCAACTCTGACTTTGCGATGTTATAGGCTTCACTTCCAATTGTCATTGGATCGTCCTTTTTAAACTTACCCTTGTCCTTAAAATATATCCAATAGCGGTATTCAGTTGTTTCCGGCTGGTAACTCTGCGCCCTAAGTTCTGATGCTGCGGTAAGCAAAAACAAGAAGAGAAGTAAAGCGAAGGTAATTCTGAATTTTATCAAATTATTTTAATATGATTTATATTTTTTACGAAGCCTGTTCATCGGCGTGGTATGAACTTCTCACAAGCGGCCCTGATTCAACATGCCTGAATCCCATAGCCATTCCCGTTTCCCTGTACTTTTTAAACTGGTCCGGGTGTACAAATCTTTGCACAGGCAGATGGTTCTTATCCGGCCTGAGATACTGCCCAATTGTAACTATATCGCAATTAGCGCTCTTTAAATCCTTCAGCAGCTCAAACACTTCTTCATCAGTTTCACCTAACCCAACCATAAAACCACTTTTTGTGATAAAACCTTTTTGTTTAGCTCTCCCCAGAAGTTCAAGCGTTCTTTCATAATTTGCCTGGGGCCTTACGAAATGATAAAGCCTTGGAACAGTTTCTATATTATGATTCAGAATATCCGGCTTTGCTTCAAGCACAACGTCCAGAGCTTCCCATACTCCGCGAAAATCAGGGATCAAAACTTCGACTCTGCACTCAGGCGAAAGCTCTTTAATTTTCGTAATGGTCATGGCGAATATATCGGCGCCGCCAAGTTTTTGGTCATCCCGGTTCACAGAAGTTATTACCGCATGTTTCAGGCCAAGGTCCCTTACAGATTCAGCCACTCTTCTCGGTTCGTCATAATCAAGCTCATCGGGTTTACCGAGCTTAACGGAACAGAATCCGCAAGAACGCGTACATGTCTCGCCCAGTATCATAAATGTTGCTGTTTTCCTGTGCCAGCACTCCGCCATATTCGGGCATCTAGCGTCTTCGCAAACTGTGTTGAGTTTTTTGCTTTGCACAAGATTTTTAAGCATCCTGTAATTCTCGCCGGTTGGTATCTTCACTTTCAGCCAATCGGGGCGTCTTACGTTTTCAACATCAGGATTTTCAACCGCATACTTTTTCTGGTGCGTGTTAATCGATTTCGGAAGCTTTATTTCAACTATATCAGACATATTTTAATTTGAACCGTATACTTTTTTGTAAATTATGTTTCCAATTACAGGGTATTTTTTGAACTCGCCGTGATATGCTTTTACTCCCATATAAATCGCATAAGCTATGCCGGCGCAAGCTACTAAGAAAATGAGCCCATAGAAAGCAATCATAAGTATTATAACTATTGGCGGCATAGAGCTGCCTTTCATGTGCGAGGATGAAACTCCGCCAAGAGCCGCCATGCCGAACCCGCCTATCACCGCAAAAAATATTATGAAAACAAAAACAAATATATAAGCAACATGAAACCACACTGCCTGCAAAGAGTGGAACGTAACAAACTTTGATTTGTCTTTATTAATGGCCCAGAATATTATTGGAAGAATAATGCCGCCAAAGAACAGGGAAAGATGCGCAAAAAGCGCAAGCATTTTCTCATCTCCCGTGGGTTGCTGCGGCGCCAGAGGGGCCGCTGTTTGATTATCCATTTATGTTTTAATTATGTTGTATAATTTTCTAAATACTCAACAACCTTCATTACGAATTTCCCGCCTAAAGCGCCATCAACAAGCCTGTGGTCGAATGAAAGCGTTAAGTACATCATTGGCTTAATTACTATTGCATCGCCTTCTGATGTTTCAACTACAACGGCACGTTTTTTAACCGCTCCTGTGCCAAGTATTGCCAGCTGCGGCTGATTGATAATAGGAGTGCCAATTATATTGCCGAATACGCCGTAATTCGTAATTGTAAATGTTCCGCCCTGAATTTCTTCTAAAGTTAGCCTTTTCACCCTTGCTCTTTTTGCTAAGTCCGTAAGCTCCCGTGCAATTCCAACAAGGTTCTTGCTATCGGCATTTTTTATTACCGGCACAATCAAACCGCCCTGGTCCATAGCAACGGCAATTCCTAAATTAATAAAGTTCTTTACCAGTATATTCGTTCCATCCAGCGATGCATTTACAAGCGGAAAATCCTGCAAAGCTTTTACAACAGCCTCGCAAATAAACGGCATATATGTAAGTTTAAAGCCCTCGCGTTTGAGGAACTCATCCCCCAGTACCTTTCTTGCTTTTTCAACCGCTGACATGTCGCACTCTGCAATAGCCGCAACATGAGGCGAAGTGTGAACGCTCATGACCATATGCTCAGCCATTTTTGCCTGAAGATTATCCATAGCCACAACTTCTACTCCGGGCATATTATACATGCTTGTAAGCTCAGGAGATTTATGCAATTCAGGAGCTTTGTATGCCTCAGCGGATTTCTTCTCAACAACAACTTCTTTTTTCTCCGGAACAGCTTCTTTAGCCGGCGCTTTTTGAACTTTAGGCGCCGATTTGCGCTGCTCAACATAAGCTAAAATATCCTGTTTCCTTACCCTGCCGCCAACGCCGGTGCCTTTTAACTTTGTAAGCTCTTCCATAGTGACGCCTTCCTTGGAAGCGATATTCATTACTAGTGGAGAATAAAATCCTGAACCGCCGCCGGCTTTCTCATCCTTTAAATCAGCTGTTTCACTTAAGACGTCAGCTACAGGAGCCGGTTCTTCTTTAGGAGATTCTTTCTTAACTTCAGGCTGTTCTTTTGCCTCTGTCTTTTGAGGAACGCCGGTTTTTACTTTGGCATTGGCTGCATCTGTATCTATCCTGGCCACAACATCCCCAACGTTAGCTACGTCGCCTTCATTGAACAGCAGTTCAACAACAATTCCTGCGTCAGCAACGGGCACTTCGGTATCGACTTTATCGGTCGATATTTCAAGCAGAGATTCATCTCTGTCAATTTTTTCGCCCGGCTTTTTGAGCCATTTTAGTATTCTGCCGTCCATTATAGACTCGCCCATTTTGGGCATAATTACGTCAACAACCATTTATATTCTCCTTTGATATAGCTTATTTTGCTTAATTTTTTATTATAATTAACAAAAATAACAAAAAATCGGTGAAGTTGCAATTCAGTTGCCGGAGCTCAAAAATGTGCTCCGATACCCTTTTAACGCGTAAAACTTGCTTTTAGATTTTGAAAGGCCAAAGAAATTTATCGAGATACAAATCAATTAAATATCTGCAAAACGAAACTTTATGTTTGCATAGAGAATTTAAAGAAATAACAGCTATTACCAAATTTGACAAATTTTCTGAAAATATTAATAACGACACTCCTGATCCTGGCTTTTACTAAAAGCTCACATTCGCAGGACGAAACTAAGACGTCAACAAAATACCTGACATGGACAATTCTACAGGCTGTACCTTCTCCGGTTCTTATCCAGGACTCAGATAATAAAAACGCCAGGGTACAGTTCGGATTAAGGTGGCAGGTAATTCCGATAAACATATCATTTAGATCAAATCACTATACATCTGCCGCTCAGTTCTTTATGATAAATCCGGTTAGAAAATTTACCGGTTCTATAGAATTATTTCTTCAGCCTGAATGGGCGACTGCGGCATTCAGTTACTCAAATCTATCCAGATTCGGTATCAGCGCCGGCAGCAGGATCACTTTTCCGCTGGTAAACGCGGGCGAACTATTCTCAGGTTCAATTGGCGCGAAATACAACTACCGCAAAGACCTCGTTGGAGATAAAAACGGTTTTTACGGAATCGAAGCGGGATTTTATGGAATATATGGTATTCTGGGAATTCAGTTCAGTTATAATTTTGACCATCGCTCTAAATATAATGTTGGTTTTTACTTTAAATACTTTTGATGAGAAAATTCTATCATAAATATTCCATTTCAACGATAATACTATTTTCCCTGCTGCTATCCGGCTGCTGGTTTGTAAGAGTCGGAATGAGGAATATGGATGACGCAATTTTTAGCTCGCCTATCAGAGTTAAGAACAAGATCAAGGATCCTATTAAAGACAGCGTTAAGCTCTCCGCCCTGTGGATTGGTCATTCGTCAGTATTGATCCAAATGGATGACAAAGTAATAATTGTCGACCCGGTTTTTGAAGATGTTATCGGCGGATTTATGTTGAGGAAAGTCGAAGCCGGGTTGAATCTTGAAGATATTTCTAAGCTTGACCTTGTTTTAATTTCACATGCGCATATGGATCATTTGAGTCTGCCAACTTTGAGCAGGATCGATGAACGATTCCCTCATGCTAGTTTGGTTTTCCCTAAGGGCGACGAAGAATACCTACCATCATACAAAATGGAAATGGTAATGATGCGCACCGGAAATTCAGCGGAGAGAAATTATGTGGGTGAAACACGGGAAATTAACGGAATAAAAGTTACAACTGTTTTTGCCAAACACCAGGGCGGAAGATACGGGATAGACAGCTATTCATGGAACGTACCCGGCTGCACAGGCTATATTGTTGAATATCACGGCATGACATTTTTCTTCGCAGGCGATACAATTTATGATGAAGAAGCATTTAAGTCGATTGGGAAAAAATTCAAAATAGATCTGGCGCTGATTCCAATAGGGCCGTGCAGGGAATGCGATAACACCGAGGATAACGGCACTACTTATCATGTCGCTCCGTATGGCGCGTTAAAGATGCTTGATGACCTAAAAGCCGATTTTATGATCCCGGTTCATTACGGCGCAATCCGTTATTTCAACGACCCGGACACGCCTGTATTTGCATTGAGAGACTTTATTCAGGAATTTGGCGCAAAATCAGTTTATGGATATGAAGAGCAAAAACCATACAGCGAGAAGATAAAAATATTGACTGAAGGCGAACAATTCGTATTTCAATATAAATAATAACGTAAGCAAAAGAAGTTGTACGATACCTTCGGCAACTCCTTTTTCTACCTTAAAATACTACAAACGTTAAATCCCTCCGGGATTCAAAAAACTATCTAATTAATAACAGAAGTTACGCAAAAAAAACAAATCATTGTTCATTTTTCAAAGCTCCGTTAGGAGCGACATATTTGTAGAAATTAATAATAACCAATATTTTAGCTCCGTTAGAAGCGACATATGAAAATGGATTCCCGCCTTCGCGGGAATTTTTGCGTAACTTCAGTTAATAATTATGAGTGATGCCGTTAGGCATCAAACGTTTATAGAATTATTATCCAAAATGGAACGATGCCGTTAGGCATCGAACGTGTTAAATTAAATAGGTTTGGCAACTGCATAGAATTTGATTCAGGTACATAAAAAAAGGGAGCGATACTAAGAACGCTCCCACGGCATGTAAAATTGATTCAGAGATGACAGGTTTAAAAGGACCTGCCAGGTTTTTAGAAAAAATATTACCTGCTTTTCGCTACTTCTATTGCAATTCGCTTGCCCTTGATGGTGCTACCATCAATTGCAGTAATTGCTTTATCTACATAAGATGAATCCACTTCGACAAAACTGAATTTGTCGTACATATCAACATCAACAATCTTTTTTTCGGGTATTCCCGCCTCAACGGTGAACATTCTCAGTAAATCCTTTGGATTTACTTTGGATTTCTTCCCGATATTCATGAACAATCTTTCGGTTTTATCACCGTTCCTGTTGCCTGAAAAATCTAAACCTGGATCGTTTTCGTTAGCATATCTTTCTTTAGTATGCCTTTCCTTAGAATATTTTTCTTCAGAATGCCTGTCTTTTGAATGGCGTTCTTTAGTATGTCTTTCTTTCGAGCGGGGTTTATCATAATCAGTTTTAAATGAGATCTGTTTTGACATTTTGGTCTCAGATTCCTCAACTACAGGCTTATCTTTCATGAGAAGCTTCATCAATCCTGATGCAATTTCCAATGATGTAAAATCCTGCTGAACTAATTGCTGAACAACCTGTTCGTACTTTACAAGTCCCTTACCATCGCCAATAGCGGCTTTGATCTTTTCAAGCAAACCTTCCGATTTCTTTTCGGCAACGTCTTCAGGCTTGGGCAGCGGTTTGCTGGTTATCTTAGTCTTTGTGAAACGTTCAATATCACGTATCTTATAAATTTCTTTTCCCATTACAAAAGTGAAAGCCTGCCCGGCGCGTCCGGCTCTTGCCGTTCTTCCTATCCTGTGCACGTAATACTCTTCATCCTGCGGCATATCGTAATTAAACACCGCATCTATCTCATCAACGTCAATTCCCCTAGCCGCAACGTCGGTTGCTACAAGAATATCGATCTGTCCCGTTCTGAATTTTTTCATCACCTTATCGCGCTGGTTCTGTTTCATATCGCCATGAAGTCCCTCGGCTAAATATCCTCTTGCATGCAGGTGATTAACTAAATCATCAACCGCGCGTTTTGTGTTGCAGAAGACCAATGAAAGCTTTGGATTGTATAGATCTAATAATCTTGAAAGTCCTTCAAGCTTCATGCCCTGTTTTATTTCAACATAATATTGATTTATGCTCGGCACGGTAAGCTCTTTGTGAACAACTTTTATATATTCCGGGTTCTTTAAATATCTCTTAGTTAACTCCAGAATCGCTTTTGGCATAGTTGCCGAAAAGAACACTGTTTGTTTTTCTTTCGGAGTAGTCTTAAGAATAATCTCTATATCTTCCCTGAAACCCATATCAAGCATGATATCAGCTTCATCAAGAACAACTGTTTTTACCTGTGAGAGATTTATGGTTTTTCTCTGGAGATGGTCAATAAGCCTGCCGGGTGTGGCAATAATTATCTGCACGCCTTTTCTTAAGCCCTGCATTTGTCTTTCAATCGGCTGGCCGCCATAGATCGGAAGCACATGTACTGTTTTCTTAAATTTCAAAAGCAGCCCGAATTCTTCGGCAACCTGGATTGCAAGCTCTCTTGTTGGGCAAAGCACAATAGCCTGAGTATGCTTTAAGCTCGCATCTACAGCTTGTATTAGCGGAATTCCGAAAGCGATGGTTTTGCCGGTTCCGGTTTGAGCCTGACCTATCAGGTCCCTACCCTCCAGCATAAGCGGTATTGCCTGCGCCTGAATTGGCGTGGCTTCTTCAAAACCAAGCGCCGAAACGGCATTATTCAGCTCTTCAGAAATATTATATTCTTCAAAAATTGATTTATTCATTAACAGATAGTCTTTCTAGAGATATTAAAATTATAGTGCGGTTAAAAATCCGTGGCAGTTCTCTGTGGAGGAAAGTTTAACTTTTACAAAGGTAACCAAAATAAAGTTAGTAAGTAGGGCAATTATTAATGAATAATAAACAATGAATAATGAGTAATAAAGCTATAATTTGTCTCTTCTAGTCGAAGATTCGCAGAGAGAAAACACATCGGGTAAAAAAGTAAAACCTGACAAGTTGGAAAACCTGTCAGGTTTATACAAAACCTAAAATCAGTTTTTATGATATGTAACTGTCATTTTCATGGTCATATCTTTTCCATCCTGTCCCTTCATTACTGAGGATATTGTGTGAACCATTGTGCTGCCACTAATTTCAATCTCTCTTTGCTCGGTGCCCATAGCGCTCTTACTGGTTAAAGAAACATGGTTGCCGCTTGCCTTACCGGTCATAGTGGTAACCCCTCCCCATTCATCAAATCCCCACCCGGATACGGCGCCATCCTTATCACAGGAGATGTATATAACTCCAGTGTAGGAATGCGACTTATCATCTTTACTGCTTAAATCTATTACCATATATTGCCCGTTGTATTTCATTGAGTGTGTAGCCACATCGGTCCAGTTTGATCCAAAAAATTCATACGGGTCGGAAGTCCAAGTACCCATGAACATTGCCATAGTTGGATTATCAATTGGCTTGGGTTTGCCCATATCATCCTGCGCATGCAAGCGGGATGAAATAACAAATAAACAAATAAAAAACAGAATAACTCTAAATGAAATAAATGATTTCATAATTTTTTGCCTCCCTGGTTAGAAATTAATTTTATGATTGTGAAAGTGATACAAAGATAATGAAACAAGGTCAAATCAGCAAACAGAGGCGCTTCATTCGAACAGACATTCTAGTAATTAATAATTCGTCTCCCCCTGCCTGCAGCAGGCAGGCCTAACAGGTCCACGACTCTTCGAGTCGAAGACTCGTAGAGGGGAGATACAGAGGGGGTGGAAAGGAATAATTTTAATATTTATTTAACTCCATTTCGTGATAATCATCAATTTTATCAAGCTCGACGGTAACCCTGCCGGAACTGTCTTTGCCGTAAAGGTTGTCGAACTTGGCTCCAACTACAACCTCGTTGTACCTATAAGATGACCTGGAATTAACAATGGTGCTGAACATATCATCGAATCCCTGGAGCAAAATAAACCACTCCGCCTGGGAGCGATCAATATCTTCTTTTGTCATGCCATACATTGGACTATCTTTATCAATCGGGTGATTGATTGTCCATGCGAGAGGGAAAAAATTTATCTTAGTGTATTCTAGTTCAAGATTAAAGAATTTTCTGACAGGCGTGCCGCTTTCAAAAACAAGCTTGCTCATTGTTACACGTATTTCAACATCTATTAATTCGCTATGCTGCTCATTGGCAATTCTGAACTGAAATCCGTTGATATCTTTGAACGGCGCTATTATCGCGTTCTTGCTATATAGAATTTTTGAAATGGGCCTTGAAAATCGCCCGTAAAACAAGCCTGTAGCGATTGCCAGCATCAATAAACCTATCAAAGATTCAAAAGAAGCTATTGAACTTGCCAAAGCGCCAATGGGACTTATCCTCCCATATCCAACTGTAGTAAACGACTGAAAACTGAAGAAGAACGCTTCCTGAAATTTTTCTGCTTCGTTGGCGGCAATTACGCCTATTAAATGACCGTCAACGCCAATCAAATAATATACAAGCGCAAAAATTAAATTCAGCGCAACATAACCGGTTATGACAAGCAGCATGAACTTAAGCCATGAAACTCCAACAAGGTAATGATAGAAGTTAAACGACTCCCAGAACGGCAAGCCTGTTCTTCTGCCGTTAAAGCTCCCGTCTTTGTTCATAAGCCGCTGGCCTTTGACTATATCCTTTGACGCTAAGCCAAGGTCGACTATTTCCTCATTTATATTTTCTTCTTCTAACGGATTACGGTCGTTCATTTATATTAATATTGAAAAATATATAATCAAAGCAAATTTTAGAATTAATTACAAAAATACTACTCAAATCATTCAATACAAACTAAAATATATAAGAATATATAAGCGTGCATTTTTAAAGTGAAAAAATTCAAAAATTTCAAATTAGAAACCACTGAAGTGGTTTTAATTAAAATGCGCTTTTTTTCAGCCCACGACTTAAGTCGTGGGCTAATCAAATACTGGAATTCGAAACCGTTTTAACGGTTTTGAGATTATAGAAAAAGCATTTTCAAATTAAGCAGTTACCAATTTAATATTTTGTGTAACTTTTTGAACTCACTTATAGTTAATTATTGAAGTTACGTAAATAGAACAAATTTACAAGAATTATTCATTTTTCTAAGCTCCTTTAGGAGCGGCATATTTGTAGAAATTTATAACTACCAATCTTTTAGCTCCGTTAGGAGCGGCATATGAAATGGATTCCCGCCTTCGTGGGAATGTTTTGCGTATATTATAGTTAATTATTAATATTGTGCAGTTAAATCAACTTTTTATCAAAATAAAAGCGCCATGTTTAGATTATCCAAATTTACCTGTTTTATTATCTTATTCGCTGCATGTCTAAGATTAACTTATTCAACAGAATATTATTCCAAATCCGACAAAATTGCCTGGGATGTAAACTACAGACTTACATTTGATGACTTTAGAGGCAGAGGCGGTTCTGATACTTTGCTTTTTAAAAATGACATGGAATTCAAGGAACTTGGCAAGATAACAAAAGCAATAATAGTAAACACTAAAGCCGACAGCAAAAGAGCGGAGTTTACAATAAATGCTGTGATGGATAGAAGTAAATCATGGATACGCTACGCGAATGATACAGCATGTTTAAAACATGAACAGGGGCATTTTGATATTTGTGAAATATATGCCAGATTATTGAGAAAGAAGATATTGGAAGCTAAGTCACTTTCAGATGCAAAAGAAATGTATTACCAGGTTGTTAAAGATGAAGAAACTGAACAAAAGCTATATGATAGAGACAACTCAGGATTACCGGAAGGCATAAATTCTTATTGGGAAGAAAAAATTATTTCGCGTTTAGAGGAACTGGCCGAATATGACAATCCGCAAGTAACTGTTAAATTCAGGAATGGATAGATTAAATCAGGTTAATCGCTCATTAAATCATAAAGCATACAACTTTTATTCAGTTCTGCTGTGGATTTAAACTCAACTGCTAAATCTTTATCCGGGAATGGGTCATTAAATATATTTATCCAGATATTTTTTATGCCAACGTTAACAGCGCCCAGCACATCCCTTTCCCATGAATCCCCAACCATAATTACTTCATCCGGCGTACAATTTACCCGTTTTAAAGCTGCATGGAAAATTTCCGGTTCGGGTTTAGTGAATCCAACTTCTTCAGACGTTACAAGCTCATCAATATAATTTTCAACATTACATTTCCTGATCTTACCTTCCTGTTCTTTGATAAGATTATTAGTGATTACAACTATTTTTGTTTTTCCTTTAATAGAATCAAGCAAATCTTTAGCGCCATCTACAAGCTTGTACGAAGACTCATAAACTTTTCGGTAATTCCTTGCCGCTTCAAGCATTGAATTTTCCGGTGATTCCATACCATGATTTTTGAATATCCTTCTGAATCTTTCTGCACGGGCATCATCAATAGAAAACTCACCCGTTAGCACTTTGCGGAAATGAATTTCTTCAAGGATTTTTAGATGCTCCAGTTCCAGCTCATCAAGTGTAGTTCCGTTGAAGCAGTTGTAATTGTTTCTTAGCCAATCAAGAGCTGTCCTGCTGCAGTGTCGGTGGTCAAATAGAGTGTCATCGAAATCAAAAAAAACTGCTTTTAATTTATTTTTCATTCTCACGAATCCTTAATATCCCAAATAAGATCCCCGCTTCCGCGGGGATTCACAAAATGCGCTGTCCTGCTGCAGTGACGGTGATCAAAGAGAGTGTCATCGAAATCAAAGAATACCGCTTTAAGTTTTTTATTCAATTAATGCCTATATATTTCTGGGTTCCCCTCCTGTTTTTTGTATATGGAGCGGTTATAATATTTTATCTTTTACTTTTCACTTTTCACTTTTTACTTTTCACTTTTTTATATCCCTCTCATTTCGGGTGAATCAAGATGGAACTTGTGCAAAAACCTGTGCAAAATAGGCGTTATGAATATTGCCATGCTTGAAATAAAGGCAACTCCGCTAAAGAGCGCATAACATCCTGCAAATATTTTCGCGGCTTTTGTTGTAAGCGTATCAACGGGACCCATTCCGCCAAGTATCATAGATGCATTCAAAAAAGAATCTGTCCATGGAAGATCTGCGAGAATGTGATATCCAACAACTCCGACTGTGAGTGAAACTGCAAAAATAAATACGCTTAACGCTGAAGCTTTGGCTAGTCTGTGCCTGAACATTCGCTTTGATGCAAGTTTGTCCTTTTTATGTTCAAGATCTAAAATTTTCATAGGTTCTATTTCAAAATTTCAATTTTTGTTATCGGGTGAATTTCATTCCACCCATTGTGTGTATCGTTAACAAAGCTACCGGTGACTGAAACGCGATCGCCGATATTAGGGATCAGAACATTATTAACATATCCATCACAAGTGGAACCGACTTTCTTTTTATACACTCCGTTCACACAAACAGCTTCAATAACAAGGCAGCCGTTTTTCTTTTTAAAATTTCTTTCATTTACATAGTTCTCGAAACCTTTATCTAGCCTGAGTAGCATATGCTGGTCGCCATCATCATCCGGATTAGATTCTTCTATTGTTCCGGTCACAGTAACGCATGAATTTAATATTTCCAGCCTGTCAGGGTTATATACCCTTCCCCATAAAGTAGTATCGCAATCGCCTGATCTATCTAAATTCTTATACTCATTGTTTTCTGCTATTGGAGCGCCGCCGCGCGCAAAAATTAACGCTACAATAAACAGAAGCCCTAAAAACAATATTTTACTTTGCTTTGATATCAAATTAATGATTTTGTTAATTATAAGGTAAAATTACTAAAGATAAATTGTAAATGAAACATAAAGGAAAAGCAGAAGGCAAAAGGTAGAAAGCAAAAGTAAAATAAAAGAAAGCCCTGCTTAAAAGCAGAGCTTAAAATCCTAAAATATTTTTTATTCTATCACTTGAGCAAAATCATCTTTTGCGTTGCCGAATAACTTTGAGTTGTTAATCTATAAAAATAAACGCCGCTCGGATAATTTGATGCATCCCAATTTACTTCATACGTCCCCGGCTGCAATTGCTGATTAACAAGAGTTGCAACCTCCCTTCCTAATACATCATATACAATAACTTTTGTGAATGAAGATTTAGCAATATCAATTTTAAATTTTGTAGTTGGATTAAATGGATTGGGATAATTTTGAGATAAGATGAAATTTTTTGGTACCTGACTGGAAACCGGTGATATACCAATCGTTGGATTGTAGAAAACCCATACTGCCCCCTGGGTATTATTATCGTCGTAAGCTCCTTCGATAACAGTACCATCTGAAGAAATTGCAACTGAACTGCCTTGTTCGGCCGGTCCAACAGGTCCGGAGCCGATAAGCTTCGGCCCTAACTGTGTCCAGCTATTACCGCTGCGGGTAAATATCCAAACTGCTCCAACGCCGGTATTATCTTCAAAACCGCCCTCGATAAAATTATTTCCGTCAGGAGAAATAGCAACTGAAACGCCCTGATATGCGGCTCCAACTGTACCAGCGCCGATAAGCTTAGAACCTTGTTGTGTCCAGACAACCCCGCTTCGCGTGAAGACCCAGACTGCACCTGTACCAATATTATCATAATAACCGCCTTCGACAAGAATATTTCCGTCTGAAGAAAGGCATACGGAATTTCCCTGATAAACCAGACTGCCAATTGAACCTGTGCCGACGATCTTTTGACCTTGCTGTGTCCAAACGCCGCTGCTTCTTGTGAATATCCAGACTGCTCCTGCGCCATTATTATCTTCATATCCGCCTTCAGCAAGGGTATTTCCGTCTGAAGATATGCCAACTGAAGTACCCTGCCATACTATAGCTCCAACAGCGCCTGTGCCTACAAGCCTAGAACCCTGCTGTGTCCAAACACTTCCGCTTCGTGTGAATACCCAGACTGCTCCGGCTTTGTTATTATCATTATATGCACCTTCTACAAAAGTATTTCCATCTGAAGAAATGGCAACCGAGGTTCCCTGATAAACCGGGCTTCCTACAGCGCCCGTTCCTGCAAGCTTCTGACCCTGCTGCGTCCAAATGCCTCCGCTTCGAGTGAATACCCAGATAGCGCCTGCGAAGCTATTATCATCACGGCCGCCCTCAACAAGAGTATTGCCGTCTGAAGAAACTGCAACTGATGAACCTTGTTCAACATCGCCCCCAACAGCGCCTGTACCGACAAGTTTTGGTCCCTGCTGCGTCCAAGCACCTCCGCTTCGCGTGAAAACCCAAACAGCTCCCGCAAAGTTATTATCTTTGATACCGCCTACTACTGCGGTATTACCATCCGAAGAAATGGCAACAGAATATCCCTGTTCGGAAAGTCCAACTACCCCTGCGCCGGTAAGCTTTGGACCTTGCTGCGTGAATTGCGCGTGAAGTAATTGCGGAAAAATACTTCCCGCTAAAAATAAAAATACGAATAACTTTGAAGTATTTGAAAATAATTTGGATTTTACTTCATTCAACATTTTAGTTTTTTGTTTATTTTGATTTTAGATTGGATATTTTTTAAATACAATAATGTTGATTATGGCCTGAACTGTCAGGAAAATAAGGGGGAAAAGTAAGTTCTTCTATTTAATCGTTCAAATATAATATAAAAATGGACGCAAAAAAGCGTCCATTAAAAAATATTTATTTATGAAATTTGTTATCCGGGAAATCCCGCAGAGCGGATCTCAAAAGCGGTTAAGCATTACTACTTTATTAAAATCATTTTCTTTGTTAATGTTAACTGCACACTGTTGAGATTCGATTCTGATATAATCGAAATCCCGCTTGCGGTGTTAACTGTTAACTGATAGAAATATACTCCGCTGGGATAATTTGAAGCATTCCAGCTAATTTCATAAGTCCCCTGCTGTAATTGCTGATTTACTAAAGTTGCAACTTCCCTTCCCAAAACATCATAAACATTAACCTTAGTATATGATGATTTTGCAATTTCAATTTTAAATTTAGTAATTGGATTAAATGGGTTTGGATAATTTTGAGATAGAGAAAAATTAGTCGGAATTTCAGGACCAATATTCCCGTTAGTGTAACCGGTAGGATTTTCTTTATAGTATATTTCCCAGCTTCCGCCGCGAACATCAGCCCACACAACATGTATTGCTGAATCGGAAACTGCCATTGAGGAAAAAACAGCAAGTGATGCGCCATCTGTTAACTGAGTTTCAGCGTTCCAGCTTATGCCCCCATTTGTTGATCGTTTATAAAAAAGCATAGCGCCGTTACTCCGCAGATCAATCCATACAACATGAACATTCTGTCCGGATACAGATACGTTAGATTCATTTGCATATGCCGGGCTGCTTGTAATTTGAATATCAGCAGACCAGGAATTACTGCCGTTTGTTGAGTGTTTATAAAATAATTCCGGGTTACCGCTTCGGTAATCATACCAAACAATATGAACATCATTTCCGGACAATGCAATAGTAGGATGATATGAACCAGAAGACTGATTAGTTAATCGTGTATCCGCTCCCCAGCTCACACCGCCATCAGTTGAACGTTTATAATAAATTCCGTAACTATTATTCCTATTATCAGACCAGGTAATATAAACAACCTGGCCGCTGCCTGCAATTGCAGGACTTTCGGAATAAGCGTTATTATTAGTTAATCTTATATCAGAACCCCACGATATGCCTCCGTCAGATGACCGTTTATAATAGATTTCCCAGTTCCCGTCACGATTATCTTCCCATGTTACGTGAATAATAAGACCTGATACAGTAATAGAAGGATTTTGTGATTCCATTATACCGGTGGATAAACGAATATCACTTCCCCAGTTAACGCCGTCATTTGTTGAGCTCTTGTAATAAATATTTGCATTTCCATCACGAGAGTCAACCCAAACAATATATACATTTGAGTCCCAAACTGAAATTGATGGATCTATTGAATTACCGGTGTAGAAGGTTAATCTTATATCGTTTCCCCAGCTTAAGCCTACATCAGTAGAGCGCTTATAATATATTTCATTATACCCGTCCCGGGAGTCATTCCATACAACATGCACTAAATTTCGAATTGAAGCTACACACCGGGCATTACTTGAAGACATAGAGGAAAACGCAGGGTCATTTGTTAATCTGACTTCAGGCAGCCATTGTGCCCGTATTGCCCCTGAAAAAAATATTAAAATTAAGATTAACTTTTTCATTTCTAAATAAAAATTAATTTAAAAAGAGCGCTTGTTTATTTACGAACTATTATTTCAAAATAATCATTTTTTTGGTCGC
>Ga0265331_10001181_pt1 | contig 19786 bp, 14 predicted proteins | sample 41923metaG_FD_202088 | JGI IMG/M metagenome (GOLD analysis project Ga0265331, IMG submission 202088) | Rhizosphere microbial communities from Carex aquatilis grown in University of Washington, Seatle, WA, United States - 4-19-23 metaG | ecosystem: Host-associated > Plants > Roots > Rhizosphere... | reverse complement strand
AGGCCGCGCAGGCGTCATGAAGCCCGGTCAGGAGGCGGTCGAGAATCAGCACGCCCACCTTGAATCAGAAAGCCGTGCCCGCGAAAACCACAAATCGCCGCCAAAACCCAGCCATTTAGAATTGCTGGCGCCCATCCCACCCGCTTTACCCCACCCCCTCATTCGGGATAAAACCTCATCCACCCAGCCCCGGCGCAGCCGCCGGGGCTTTTCTCGTTGAGATGGATCGAACGCAACCATGGCGAATGTGGCGGTGGTCGGCGCCCAGTGGGGCGACGAGGGCAAGGGCAAGATCGTCGACTGGCTCTCGCTCGGGGCGGATGTCGTGGCGCGGTTCCAGGGCGGCCACAATGCCGGCCATACGCTGGTCGTCGACGGCGTCACCTACAAGCTGGCGCTGCTGCCCTCCGGCATCGTGCGGCCGGGCAAGCTGTCCGTCATCGGCAATGGCGTCGTCGTCGATCCGCATTTCCTGCTGGGCGAAATCGACCGGCTGCGGGCGCAGGGCGTCGAGATCTCGCCCGAAAATTTCAAGGTCGCCGAAAACGCGCCGCTGATCCTGTCGCTGCATCGCGAACTCGATGCGCATCGCGAAGAGGGGGCGAGCGAGGGCGCGAAGATCGGCACCACCAAGCGCGGCATCGGCCCGGCCTATGAGGACAAGGTCGGCCGCCGCTCGATCCGCGTCATGGACCTCGCCGAGCCCGAAGCGCTCGACGGCAAGATCGCCCGCGTGCTGGCCCATCACAATCCGCTGCGCCGCGGCCTCGGCCTGCCCGAGGTCGATCCCGCCGCGCTGCGCGAGGAACTGCTGAGCATCGCGCCGCGAATCCTGCCCTTCATGGACGCCGTGTGGGACCTGCTGGAAACGGCGCGCCGCGCCGGCAAGCGCATATTGTTCGAAGGCGCGCAAGGCGTGCTGCTGGATGTCGACCACGGCACCTATCCTTACGTCACCTCCTCCAACACGGTGGCGGCCAGCGCCGCCAGCGGCACGGGGCTGGGGCCGGGCGCGGTGCAATATGTGCTGGGCATCGCCAAGGCCTACACCACGCGCGTCGGCGGCGGCCCGTTCCCGACCGAGCTGTTCGACAAGATCGGCGAGACCATCGGCGACCGCGGCCATGAATTCGGCACCAACACCGGCCGGCGCCGGCGCTGCGGCTGGTTCGACGCGGTGCTGACACGTCAGGCGGTGAAGACCTCCGGCATCGACGGGATCGCGCTCACCAAGCTCGACATTCTCGACGGCTTTTCCGAGATCAAGATCTGCACGCATTACATGCTCGACGGCAAGCGCATCGATCGCCTGCCGGCCTCGCAAGCGGCGCAGGCGCGGGTGCAGCCGGTCTACGAAAGCTTCGAGGGCTGGAGCGGAACGACGGGCGGCGCGCGCAGCTGGGCGGAGCTGCCGGCGCAGGCGATCAAATATGTTCGCCGCATCGAGGAGCTGATCGGCGCGCCGGTGGCGCTGCTGTCGACCAGCCCCGAGCGCGACGACACGATTCTGGTGAAGAACCCGTTCGAGGATTGAGTCTTCCACGGACCGCGCGCCGAAGGCCCGCGGTCCAACCCCGTCACTTCGGCAAAAAGATCACGAACCGCGCACCCAGGACGACATCGTCCGGTGTGAACTCGTCCGTCCCCTCCGGCGCGCGTTTGGTGCGGTTGAGGGCGCGGATGCGGCCGCCGTGGGCTTCGACGATCTGCCGTGAGATGGAGAGGCCGAGGCCGGAGTTCTGGCCGAAACCGGCTTCCGGCCGGTCGGTGTAGAAGCGCTCGAAGACGCGCTCGAAGGCTTCCATCGGAATGCCCGGCCCGTCGTCGTCGACGATGATCTCGTAGCCGTCGACCCGCTGTCCGCCGGGGCCGAACGCCTGTTCGGGGCGCATCAGCACACGCACCCGGCCGCCGGGCTTCGAGAAGGAGCGGGCGTTGTCGATGAGATTGTTGAACACCTGCCCCAAACGTGAGTCGTTGCCGAGAATGCGCCAGCGCCGGCGCGGCGGCTCCAGCGCCGAGACGCGCATGTCGAGCGTCACGTCGACGCCGTCGCCGCGCTCGATCGTGCGCGCGCAATCGACCACCGTGCCGAGAATGGCGGAGAGATCGACCTCGGCCATGTCGGCGCGGGCGAGTTCGGCGTCGAGCCGCGAAGCGTCGGAAATGTCGCTGATCAGCCGGTCGAGCCGGCCGACATCATGCTTGATGATGGCCAGCAGCCGCTCGCGGGCGGAATCGGTTTTGGCGATCGGCAGGGTTTCGACCGCGCTGCGCAGCGAGGTCAGCGGGTTCTTGAGTTCATGTGCGACATCGGCGGCGAAATGTTCGATCGCGTCGATGCGGCTGTAGAGCGCCGCGGTCATGTCGCGCAGCGCGCCGGAGAGATGGCCGATTTCGTCGGGGCGGTCGGAGAAGTCGGGGATTTCCTGACGCGACCTGACGCCGCGGCGCACGCGCTCGGCGGCTTCGGCGAGGCGGCGCATCGGTTCGGTGATTGTGTTGGTGAAGGACAGCGACACCAGCAGCATCACCCCCGCCGAAACGAGGAAGATGCGCATGATGCCCCAGCGCTCGGCGGCGATGACCGCATCGATCTCGCCGCCCATGGTGGACAGCAGCAGCGCGCCGCGCACCGAGCGGAAGCGTTGGATCGGCACGGCGACGGAGATGATGGTCTCGCCGCGGGAGTTGGCGCGCACGACATAATGCCCGCGCCCGTCGAGCGCAGCGCCGACTTCCGCATAGGCCTTGCCGTTGCCGGCGCCGATGTCTTCGTAGAGCGGCAGTTCGGGGCGGCGCGTCCAGCGCCGCAGCGCATCGAGGAACTGTTCGAACAGCGGCGCGCCGGCATTGGGGCCGCTCGCTGGCGGCAGATCGAAGCGCAGGATGTTGGAGCGCCCGGAGACGGAGCGCGAATCGAGCAGCAGATAGCCGTCGCGATCGTAGATGCGCGCCCTTGTGCGGGTCGGCGACACGAGGCGGCGCAACAGCGGCCCGACGCGTTCGGGATTGAGCGAAAACTCCATCGATGGCGGTCCGCCGTCATAGGCGCTGGCGCTCTCGCCGGGCGCCAGCCGCAGCAGCTTTTCCGGATCGATGGTGATGGCGTCGGTGTCGACCGTGGCCGAGGCGGCGATGGCGGCGGCGATGATCTCGCCCTGCGCCTGCAGGCTTTGCACCCGCGCGTCGATCAGACCCTCGCGGAACTGGTTGACGTAGAGAAAGCCGGCGAACAGCGCCGCCAGACCGCCGAGATTGAGGACGATGATGCGCCGGCTCAGCGACGAGGAGAGGCGCGCCTGCACCAGCCGCGACAAGCGGGTGAAGCGCACCGACAACGAGCGCAGCGCGCGCGGCAGACGCTGTGGCGTCTGCGCGCGGCGGCGCTCGTCTGCCTCGACCGTCATCCCGTCACGCTTCCTTGAAGCGATAGCCGACGCCATACAGCGTTTCGATCATTTCGAAGTCGTCGTCGACCACCTTGAACTTCTTGCGCAGGCGCTTGATATGGCTGTCGATGGTGCGATCGTCGACATAGACCTGATCGTCGTAGGCGGCGTCCATGAGGGCGTTGCGGCTCTTCACCACGCCCGGGCGCTGCGCCAACGATTGCAGGATGAGAAACTCCGTGACGGTGAGCACCACCGCCTCGCCGCGCCAGGTGCAGGTGTGGCGCTCGGGGTCCATCACCAGCGCGCCGCGCTCCAGCACCTTGGCTTCGGTCTCCTTCTGCGTGGTCACCTCCTTGTTGCCGGAGCGGCGCAGGATGGCCTTGACGCGCTCGACCAGCAGGCGCTGCGAGAAGGGCTTGTGGATGAAATCGTCGGCGCCCATCTTGAGGCCGAACAATTCGTCGATTTCCTCGTCCTTGGAGGTGAGGAAGATAACCGGCAGATCGGATTTCTGGCGCAGGCGGCGCAGCAACTCCATCCCGTCCATGCGCGGCATCTTGATGTCGAATATTGCGAGATCGGGCGGGCTGGCGCGCAGACCGTCGAGCGCCTGGGCGCCGTCGGTGTAAGTCTGGACGCGGTAGCCTTCTCCTTCGAGGGCGATGGAGACCGAGGTGAGAATGTTGCGATCGTCGTCGACGAGAGCGATGGTCGGCATTTTCTACCTTTTCTGTTGGCGGCCGCGCCGCGGGAGCCGTCGGAGGCGCCGGGCGCGAGCCTCGCCGGGAGGCGCAGGCGCGGTGCGCGAAAGAGCGCTGCGAAGGGCCGATATGGCCTGAATCGGGCGGCGGCGCGCCGTGCCGAAAGCGCCGCCACAGTCTTTCGCCCACGCGGCCGAAATATGGCGCGCCGCAATATCCGGGCCGATGCGATCTCCGCGCCCTCGAATCCGATTTCCCTTCATACGACACTTCGCGCGGAAAATCACCCTCGCCGTTCACCGCGTCTGGCGGCGGAACATCCAGGCGGCGATGGCGAGCGAGACGACGCCCGTCGCCGCCATCGGCCAGATGCGCTCGGCGACCAGCGCGAAGGGCATGTCGCGCAGGAACACGCCGCGCACGATCACCAGAAAATGCGTGAGCGGATTGATCAGCGCCAGCGGCTGCAGCCAGGTCGGCATGTTCTGTATCGGCGAGCTGAAACCCGACAGCATCATGCCCGGCATCATGTAGACCATGATGCCCATCATTGCCTGCTGCTGGTTGGAGACCAGCGAGGAGATGAACAGGCCGACGCCGATCACCGACATCAGGAACACCGCGAGCCCGAAAAACAGCAGGGCGACGGACCCCTCCGGGTGGATGCCGAACACGAAGGTGACGATCAGGGCGATCACCACCGCCTGTGCAAGCCCCACCAGAAGCCCCGGAACGGCCTTGCCGATGATGATCTCCACCGGCTGCAGCGGCGAGACCAGCAATTGCTCGAAGGTGCCGAGCTCGCGCTCGCGCGCCACCGACATGCCGACGATCATCAACACGGTGGACATCGCCAACGTGCCGATCAGCGGCGGAACCATGGCGCGACGATATTCGCGATTGGGGTTGTACCAGGAGCGATCGACGATTTCGCTCGGCGGATCGATCTGCCGTCCGGCCGTGAAGTCGCGGGCGAATTGCGCGACGATGGCGCCGACATAACCGTTGACGAGCTGGGCGCTGTTGGACTTGCGCCCGTCGAGCAGCAGCTGCACGGCCGGGGTTTCGCCGGCCGCGAGCTTCCTCGAAAAATCCTGCGGAATGTGGACGACGATCATCACCTCCTGATCGTCGATGGCTTTCTGCGCCTGTTTCTCGCTGGCGTAGCGGCGGATCTCGGAAAAGGCGGTGGCGCGCTCGAAGCGGCTGACGAGACGTGGGGAGGCTGCGCCCCAGTCCTCGTTGTAGACGCCGACCGGCACATTGCTGACCTCCAGCGTTGCGGCGAAGGCGAACAGGAAGAGCTGGATGAGCGGTGGCGTGACCAAGGACATGCGCGCCCGCGGATCGCGCAGGGCGGCCAGCAATTCCTTGATGATGAGCGCGTAAAGCCTCGTCCACATCGCGGTCATCCTATCTCTGCGCTGGACCGCGAGCCTTCGGCTCGCTTCGCGCATGCGAGCCGAAGGCTCGCGGTCCTGCGTGTGGCGCTTCGTGCGTGCGAGCCGCAGGCTCGCTGTCCGGCACATTCATCAGTCCAGCCTTTGCCGCGTCTTGCGCAGCGTCTGGACGATCAGCACCGCGGCCATGAGCGACAGTGTCGCCATGCAGGGAAGCAACACGCCGGGAATGTCACCGGCGAGGAACACCGTCTGCAGACCGCGCACATAGTACCGCGCTGGAACGATCACCGCGAAGGCCCTCAGCGGCGCCGGCATGCTGGCGATCTCGAACATGAAACCGGAGAAATACAGCCCCGGCAGGAAGGCGAGCAGCAGCGCGATCTGGCTGGCGACGAACTGCGTGCGCGCCGTGGTCGAGATCAGCAGTCCCAGAAACAGCGCCACCAGCAGAAACACGGCGGTGAGCATGGTGAGCGCGAGCAACGAGCCGCGCAGCGGAACGCCGAATACGAACAGCGCCGCGAACACGCAGACCGCCATGGCGCACATACCCAGCAGAAAGTTCGGCACGAGCTTGCCCAGCACGAATTCGAATATCCCCACCGGTGTCGCCAGCAGGGCTTCGATCGTGCCGCGCTCCCATTCGCGCGAGACGACGAGGGCGGTGAGGAGCGAGCCGATCATCATTTCGATCAGCCCGATCGAGCCGGGAACGAGAAAGCGTCGGCTCTCGAGCTCGGGATTGAACCAGAAACGCGGGATCACCTCGATCTGACCCGGCGGCGTTCCGGCGCCGCGCTGCGCCAGCCAGCTCTGCCAAGCGCCCTGTACATAGCCGCCGACGAGGCCTGCCGTGTTGGGATCGCTGCCGTCGGTGACGACCTGCACCGCCGCCGTATCGCCACGCGCCAGACGCTCCGAGAAATCGCCGGCGAGAACGACGATGCCGTTGATGCGGCCGGCGGAGAGATCGTCGTAGAACAGGCGGCGGTCGTGGCCCTGGCGGATGTCGAAGAAGGGTGTGTTGGAGAGCGAGGCGAGGAACCATGACGCTTCCGGCGTCGGCTCCTCGATGACGAGGCCGATGCGCACGCGCGTCGCGTCGAAGGAGATGCCGAAGCCGAACAGCAGCAGCAGCAGCGCCGGCAGCACGAAGGCGACGACGAAGCTGGAAGGATCGCGCAGCACCTGCAGCGATTCCTTCCACACGAGCGCGCGAATGCGGCGCCAGCGCTCCATCAGACCACCTCCGAAGGACGCGTCGCGCTGTGGACTGCGAGCCTTTGGCTCGCATTCTTGCAGCGAGCCGCAGGCTCGCGGTCCATGTGCATCACGCCGCTCCCCCGTCATAAGCCTCGACGAGGCCGATGAAGGCGTCTTCCAGTGTCGGATTGGGCAGCGAGTCGGTTTTCACTCGCGCCTGCAAGCCGTCGGGCGTGTCGATGGCGATGCATTTGCCGCGGTAGATCAGCGCCACGCGGTCACAATATTCGGCTTCGTCCATGAAGTGGGTCGTGACCATGATCGTCACCCCGCGCGCCACCATGGCGTTGATGTAGCCCCAGAACTCGCGCCGCGTCAGCGGATCGACGCCGGAGGTGGGCTCGTCGAGAAACAGCACCGGCGGATCGTGCATGATCGCGCAGGACAAAGCCAGTCGCTGCTTGAAGCCGAGCGGCAATTGCCCGGCGTTGACCGGAAAGTGTGGCTCGAGATCGAAGGCGTTCGAGACGCGATCGATCGCAGCGCGCCTGGATTCTCCGGAAAGGCCATAGGCGCCGGCGAAAAACTCGAGGTTCTGCTTCACGCTCAGATCGCCGTAGAGCGAGAATTTCTGCGCCATGTAGCCGAGCCGCGCCCGGGCCGCCGAGGGCGCCTTGTAGAGATCGAGCCCGTCGACATGGGCGGTTCCTTCGCTGGGGCGCAGCAGGCCGCACATCATCTTGAAGGTCGTCGATTTGCCGGCGCCGTTGGGGCCCAGCAGCCCGAAGATTTCGCCACGTGCGATCTTGAAGTCGATGTGATCGGCGGCGGTGAAGGCGCCGAAGCGGCGGGTGAGGCCGCGCGCCTCGACGGGCGGCGATCCATCGGTCTCGATGCGCCGCCGGCTCTGCGAAGACGACAGTGTGCGCTTGGGCTGGCCGCCGAGCAGCGCCACGAAGGCGTCCTCGAAGCGCGGAGGAACCGGGACGATGGAGACGCCGGCGCGGTCGGCTATGTCGGCGGGCAGCGGGGCGGGGGCTCCCGCCGCGGTCACCAGCCGCAGCGCCGAACCCTGCATCACGCCGTCGATGATGTCGGGGCGTTGCAGCGCCTTGCCGAGCAAAGCGCGGCGGTCGTCGCCGGCGCCGATCAACTGGTACACGCGACCCGCCGCCTGCGCCGTCATGGCTTTGGGATCGCCGTCGAAAAGCGTCCGCCCCCGGTCGAGCACGACGACCTCCGCGCAGTTCTCGGCTTCGTCGAGATAAGCGGTGCTCCATACGACGCCGACGCCCTGATCGATCAGCTCGTAGACCATGCGCCACAATTCGCGCCGTGAGATCGGATCGACGCCGACGCTGGGTTCGTCCAGCAGCAGCAGCCTCGGCGATTTCAGCATAGCGCAGGCGAGGCCGAGTTTCTGCTTCATGCCCCCCGACAGCGCGCCGGCGAGCCGGTCGGTGAAGCGGGCGAGATCGGTGAAGGCCAGCAGTCGTTCGAAGGTCTCGCGGCGCTCATTGCCGATGACGCCGCGCAGATCGGCATAAAGCACGAGATTCTCGAGCACAGTGAGATCTTCGTAGAGGCCGAAGCGCTGCGGCATGTAGCCGATGGTTTCGTGAATGCCCTCCGCCTGCGTCACCGCGTCGAAGCCGCAGACGGTGATCCGGCCCTCGCTCGGCGTCAGCAGCGCCGCCATTAATCGCATCAGTGTGGTCTTGCCGGCGCCGTCGGGGCCGACGAGGCCGGTGACGCGCCCGGCGCGGATGGTGACGGAGAGCGCGTCGAGAGCCGGCGTCGCGGCATCATCGAAGCGCTTGGTCAAGCCTTCGACGACGACCAGCGCCTCGCTCATTTCTGCCCCGCGGGCGGAATGGTGATGGTGATCGGCATGCCCTGCCGCAACACGCCGTCCTTGTCGTCGACGACCACGCGCAGGCGATAGACGAGCGCTGTGCGCAACTCGCGGGTCTCGACGGTTTTCGGCGTGAATTCGGCGGTGGAGGAAATGAAGCCGATCTTGCCCCCGAGATGTGGAATGGCGGCGCTGTCGGCGGAGAGTTCCACCTCCATGCCCGGCTTCACGCGGCCCAGCTCCGTTTCCGAAACATAGCCGCGCACCCAGGTCGGGGTGGTGAGGCTGAGCACGAAAGCGGTCTCGCCGGCGTTGACGATGGCGCCGACCTCGCGCACGCGGGTGAGCACGACGCCGTCGCTGGGCGCCTTCAGCACGGCGTCGGAGAGCTGGCGCTGCGCCACTTTCACGGCCGCCTCGCGCTCGGCCAGCTGGGTGCGGGCGAGCAGGACATCCTCTTTCCGGAAGCCGGCGCGCATCATCTGCGACGCCTGCCGGGCCGAGGCGAGCCGCGCCTTGGCTTCCTCCCGCGCGGCGAAGGCGTCGTCTCTGGTCTTGCGGGTGCCGGCGCCGCGGGCGAGGAGATCGGTGGCGCGCGCATAGGTCTGATTGGCGTTGGCGAGCGACGCTTCGCGCTCCTTCACCGCCTCTTCGGCTTGCGCGATGTCCTCGGGCCGGTTCCCGCCTTCGAGCTTGGAGAGATTGGCGGCGCTCTGATTGCGCTGGGCGACGATCTCCGCGAGGCTTTCCTCGAAATAGACCCTGTCGAGTTCGGCCAGCGTCTTGCCCTCTGTAACGTGGTCGCCCTCGTCGGCGTAAAGCTTCGAGATGCGGCCGGACACCTTGAAGGCCAGATTGACCTGCCGCACCTCGACATTGCCGTAAAGAGTCAGGGGGCCTGTATCCGTGCGGCGAGCGCCGAAATACCACCAGGCGGCGCCGGCGAGAGCGGCGGCCGCCGCAGCGAGGATCAGAATTCGGCGATTCATGGGGTCTCCGCCGGTCATACGGCGACGCAATCGATGGCGCGGAAGCTACCCGCGGCGCTTCCGCGCGTCAAACCGGATCGATGCGACGGAAAATCGCTGCGTCCGGCGCTTGTTCGGAAGCTTCGATCGGCGCGGTTTGTCGCGCAATCATTGTAGGGCCTCGCCATTGCTTGGTTATTTTGCCGCACCGAAGCTGAGACCCTTTACAATATTTGGCGGAGGTGTAACCTGATTTCTGCAGGCGACTGGCCGAACCGCGCAGGGGCGGGGCAGAAACTGCAATGACCATACGCGCTTGTCTGTTCGCGCGCGTGGCAATCATCTGCCTTGTGCCGATGACGTTGACGAGCATTCAGATCACGGCGTCATTTCCGGCCAGATTGTTTGTAAAAACATACCAGCAATTACTCTTTTGAATGGAGGAAAACATGTCGCGCTTTGTTGTCGACCTTGGAACACTCAAGCTTGATGCAAGTCAGGAACAGGCAATTTCTGCTGCGATTCAGGCAGCAGTTCTTGCAGTTCTTGCAGACCATAAGATATCGACGGACAAATTGTCGGGGCTTATCCCTGGAGGCGGTATAAGAGGCTTTGTTTTGCGTGAAAAGATTGCGGAGCTGGAGCCGGCTGTGGCTGAAATTTCCAAATTTGTGGGCAGGTGACGAAAGACCAGGGCCAAGGCGTGGCGCGCTGTCCCAGCGCGCCAGCCACACCCGGCGCGACCGTGATCGGCATGGCGGGTGACGATGGCCGAATCCACCACTTTGCGACGCCCCTCGTCGCCGACGAACAGTTCATCGAGAACGCCTGCGCAGATGGCGGACCCGCTGAAAACCGTTTCCGCTTCTCGGCGCCCTGCGCCGAACAGAAGTGCAAGCAGTGGAACGGATCGGCGTGTGGCCTCGTCGGCGAGGTGCTTGCCGAAATAGCGGAATTGAGTCTGGCGCCGCGTGACGATACGCCCGTCTGTGTCATCAGACCCGGGTGCAGATGGTTCATGCAGGAGTCTTATGGAGCCTGCCGAATTTGCTCTTACGTGGTGACCGACGACCGGGTTTCTTGAGCCGCTGTTCAGGCGCGCTCACGCCTTCTGGCTATGCCACTCGTAGACCGCCTGCACATTGGCGGCGGTGGGGGCGCCGGCGAAGCGCGGCGGCGGGCCGTAATGCTGGCCGGGCGTCGAGCCGTCTTCTTCCTCGAAGGGGAACTCCCCGCGCCGTGTCTGGGCCCGGCGCACCTTCGCAAGGCGCTGCACCCGTTCGACCGGGGCCGCGTTGCGCCAGTGGATCGGCTGTGCGCCGGTGATCGAGGCGGATACAGGAGGAATGACCATGGATCGAGTCGTCTCGCGTGTCGCGCCGCTTGCATGTCGGCAAAAGGCTAGGCCCGTGTCAGCACGCTTTCTGACGCCAGTCGATCCTGGTGGGGAGAGCAAAACATGGAAGAGGTGAAGAAAAAGCGAATGTGAACAGAGGGACCGGACAGAGGCTCCCGCCTCGTATCGCGCCGGCGCCCGGAGTTTTCACCATTTTGCGCCAGCATCGGCGCCGCCGTTTTCGCTCCGGGAGGCTTCGCCATGGTCCACCCGAAACTTGTCGACGAGATCACGCGCTGTGAAGCCGAGATCGCGCGGCTACAGGACTATGGCCTGCCGCCGACCGGCGCCAAGGGATTCATCACCGCCTTCATGGCCGCCAAAGAGCGGATGGCGCTGCAATATGCCGACGAGCAAAAGCTCCGGGCGAGAATCAACGAGACCGTGGCGGAACCGCTGATCGCCGCCTATCGCGCCGGCGGCGAATTGGAGCGGCAGGAGATTCGCGATCTCCTCGACGCCAACCCGAAATTCGCCCGGGGCTTCGGCTGGGATCACGATACCGCGCCGCCCCCGGTCGACACGCTGGAGACTCTTCGCCGCGGCCTTGTGCTTTCGGCGATGAAAGGCACGAACCCGGATTTCCGCGACGAGATCGTGGCGTTCGAGACCTTTCTCAAAGGGGCAAAGGGGGCCGGCGCCGATCCGGTCGCGCTGCTGCTGGAACAGGCCGCGCTGGCGGGCGATACGCCGCGCAACGGGCGGCCGTCACACCGGGCGCTGGTGCTGGAGAAGGTGGAGAAACTGCGAGCGGGAGGCTGGTGAAGCGCTACCGCCCCGCCCGGATCGGCGCCGCCGCGGCGGCTCGTCCGGTCCACATGGCTTCGTACAGCCGCTCCAGCGCGCTGGTGTAGCCGACCACGTCGAACAGCGGGGCGTCGGCGCGGCCGGCGCGCAGTCGGGCTTTTGTCGCGGCGAGGCGGGCGGGCTCGGCGGCGAGGGCGTGGGCTATGTTGAAATAGTCCTGCGCATCGACGCCGATCAGATCCGGCAGACCGACGGCGTGCAGCAGGCTGCCGGCGACGCGGGCGGCGAAGGTGTCGCCGCGCATCGTCACCACGGGGATGCCCGCCCACAGCGCGTCGCTGGCGGTGGTGTGGGCGCCGTAGGGGGCGGTGTCGAGAACGAGATCGGCCAATTGCAGCCGCGCCATGTGATCGGCCTGATTCGCGTCGGGCGCGAACACCAGCCGCCGCGCGTCGATGCCGCGGGCCATGGCGGCGCCGCGCAGATTGCCCTCGGCGCGCACGCTCGAGAGCAGCCACAGCACGCTGCCCGGCGTCGCCTCCAGCAGCCGCAGCCACATGTCGAAGGCCGGCGGGGTGATCTTGAAGGGCTGGTTGAAACAGCAGAACACGATCGCGTCCGGCGGCAGGCCGGCATCCGCGCGCCGGGGCGCCGCCCCCAGCGGCGCGCGGCCGTGGGGCTGGTAGCAATCGGGCATGCAGGCAAAGCTTTCGGCGTAATCGGCCTGCGCGGCGGGCGGCGTCACATAGTCGTCGGTGATGATGTAATCGCACAGCCCCGCGCCGAGCGTGCCGGGATAGCCGAGGAAATTCACCTGGATGGGCGACGGCCGGAGCATCAGCACGCCGCTGCGGGCGCCCTGAGTAAAGCCCTTGAGATCGACGAGAATGTCGATGCCCGCGGCATGGATCGCCGTGGCGATGGCGGAATCGTCGAGCCCCGAGACATCGTGGAAGCCGTGGGCCACGGCGCGCAGCCGGCGGCGCAGCGGCCTGTCGTCGTCGCGACCGAAACAGAAGATGTGCAGATCGAACCGCCCGCGGTCATGCGCCTCGAGACTGTCGATGAGCAGCAACAGCGTGGCGTGATCGCTGAAATCGTTGGAGAGATAACCGATGCGCAGCCGCGGCCGGTCTGTGAGATCATGGCGGAACGCGAGCGCCGCGCGCAGCGGCAGGCTGGCGGCTCGCCGTTCGCGGGTCCAGAGCTCCGAGCAGCGCCGATGCTCGGCGGCGTCGACGCCCTGCGCCGCGAGAAGCTGGAAAGGCGGCAGCGCGCCGGCGGCGTCCTCGGCGAGCCGGGCGCGCAACTGCGTGGTTTCCTGTGAGAATTCATCCCATTCGCACATCTGACGGCTGCGCCACAGGTTTTTCATGGCGCTTTTTTCCGTATTCGCGACAGGGAGCCTTCAGTGAAGCAATTACTGCGCCGACGGCGGGTGGCGGGGCGGGGCGAAGGCGACCACCGTGCCCTCGCTCGCCAGCACCCTTCGCCGCTCCTTGATCGCGCGGCGGGCCTGATCGACCGCCAGCGTCACCACATGCAGGCCGGCCCCTCCGGCGTGAAGACGGTGATCCGCGAGGGTGGCGACAAGGCAATCGTCGATCTCGCGCTCATAGGCGTCGAGTTCGGCGAAGGCGGTGCAGTCGCGGGCGCTTTGCAGGATTTCGAGAATGCGTTCAGTGAGGCGTTCGGTCTTTTCATGGTCGGCGCCGCTCAGCCGGCCGGAGAGGGCGGCGGCGCCGGAGCCGACCAGCGACGCCAGCATGGCGCCGATATACATATAGTCGCTGTATTTCTCGAAGAAGCTGCGCTCGTTGCCGTCGATGTAATCGGCGGCGCCCTGATGCGCCGGCACGACTGCGCCCTTGTCGGTGGAGGGCGCCTCCATGGCGCTGGCCAGCGGCGCCGCCTGGGCGATGGCGGCGCGATAGGTGAAGAACAGCCGGGTTACTTCGCCGGCCAGCGAATCCTTGAGGTCCGAGCGGGCGGCCAGCATCACCGTCACGCCGGAGGTTTCCACGGCGGCCTCCGGGCGCGGCGGGTCGCCGCCGAAAGCGCCTTGCAGGATTTCCGTCGGCTCCAGCGCCGGAAAGCGCTTGGCGATGGCCTTGGCCTCGGTGATCGGCAGGAAGGTCGGCGCCTTGCCGGTGGCGCCGGACATGGCGGCGACGGCGTCGGCAATGAAACCGCTCTGCGGCGGGCCGAAAGCGAACAGGGCGTCGATCTTTCGGGCCGCCAGCGCCGGGCGCAGGTCCTGCGGAGCCAGCGGAACGATGGTCACGGCCTTCGCGGGCAGATCATATTGGGCGAGGATGATTTCCAGCAGCCGGATATTGCGTTCGACGCCCGGCGCTTCATGCAGCACGCCGATGCGCTTGCCGCGCAGGTCCGAAACCTTCCTCAGTTTGCCGCCGCCGGGGGCCAGCAGCATGGCGGCGTTGCGGTGCAGGATCAGCAGCGCCTGAGCATTGGCGGGCAGCGCAGCGTCGGCGCGGAGCACGGCGAGATCGGCCGAATGGCTCTCCAGCGCCGCCGCCGCGGCGGCGCCGTCGGCGGCCGGGAGAATGTCGAGCCGCAGAGTCTCGTGCTGCTTGAAGATCTGCGCCGCGGCGGAAAGTATGCGCAGATCGTCCGCCGAACGCGGAGCCGCCACCCGCAGGGTGACCGGGCGGTTGTAAAGCCACAGGGTAGCGGCGGCGCCGCCGACAGCGGCGAGCGAAGCAACGGCGAGGGCGAAGACGGTCTTGCGCATGACAGCCCAGATGGAGCGCCAGCTTCGTGTTTTCTCCATGGCGCCGGGGAGGGGGAGGGGAATTTTTTGGGGTGGGTGAGGAGGGGGCGTAGAGGTCGTTTCGGCGGCCCGTCGCGGATCTATCTTTTGATGGCGGGGAAGTGTTGGAAAACAGCCGTATGCGGACTTTAAAGTCGCTCCGGCCCTCTCCTGCGGAGCGGGTTGTCAGATGCTCGTTTTTCTCAGGTCATCGTCATAAAAATCAAAACGCCTCCACCGCGTCATAGCCGGGCTTGTCCCACGGCTGTCCGGCTATGACGCGCGGGACGGGGCGCGAAGGCGCTGCCCCCGCTGCTCAGCGCAAGAACCCCACGATGTCCTTCACCGCGTCCATGTTCTCCCGCGCAATCGCCCGCGCCCGCTCGGAGCCGTCGCGCAGCACGGCGTCGATGTGGGCCTCGTCCTGCTTGATGCGGCGCATTTCGGCGGTGATCGGCGAGAGCTTTTCCACCGACAGCTCGACCAGCGCATTCTTGAAGGTGGAGAAGTTCGAGCCGCCGAACTCGGTCAGCACCTCGGCCTTGCCGCGGCCCGACAGCGCCGCGAAGATGCCGACGAGATTGTTGGCCTCGGGGCGCCCTTCGAGCCCGGCTTCCTCCGAGGGCAGGGGCTCGGGGTCGGTCTTGGCCTTCCGGACCTTCTGGGCGATGCCTTCGGCGTCGTCGGAGAGATTGATGCGCGAATAGTCCGAGGCGTCGGACTTCGACATTTTCTTGGTGCCGTCGCGCAGGCTCATGACGCGGGTGGCAGGGCCGGAGATCAGCGGCTCGGGCAGGGGGAAGAACGCCTCGCCGAAATTGTTGCGCGCGATCGACCCGGCAAAATCATTGTTGAACTTCTGGGCGATATCGCGGGCGAGTTCGAGATGCTGCTTCTGATCCTCGCCCACGGGAACATGGGTGGCGCGGTAGAGCAGGATGTCGGCGGCCATCAGCACCGGATAGTCGAGAAGGCCCATGGAGGCGTTCTCGCGATCCTTGCCGGCCTTGTCCTTGAACTGCGTCATGCGGTTGAGCCAGCCGATGCGGGCGACGCAGTTCAGCACCCAGGCCAGTTCAGCGTGTTCGGCGACCTGGCTCTGGTTGAAGATGATGTTCTTCCTGGGGTCGATGCCGCAGGCGATGAAGGCGGCGGCGATCTCCCGCGTGTTGGCGCGCAGCGCGACCGGGTCCTGCGGCACGGTGATGGCGTGCAGGTCGACCACGCAATAGAGGCAGTCGTAGCTCTTCTGCAGCTCCACGAATTTGACGATGGCGCCGAGATAGTTGCCGAGATGCAGATTGCCGGTGGATTGCACGCCGGAGAAGACGCGTTGCGGAATGCTGGTCATGAACTCGCGCCAAGGGTGGGGCCGAAGGCCGCCGCAAGGCGGGCCGAGGGCGAAACGGAAGCCGGCGGCCCTTATGGCAATGGCGTGCGGCGGGCGCAAGGGCGCGGGCGACATCTCGCCGACGCCGGACACTCTCGCCGCGGCGCGCGGCGGAAATCCTTCGTCCCACTGTCATGCTCCTGTCAGCTGCGCGCCGGAAAGTCCCCCGGATTTTTCCTGGCAATACGGGGCTGCACGATGTTCGAAACACTTCTCCGCCCGGGCGCGCTGCGCCTGCTGGCCCTCGCCGGCGTCGCCTGTCTGACCGGCTTTTACGCTTTCGCCAGCGATGGCCGCGACGGCGACGATCGTCGCGACAGCGGCGAGCGTTATTCCATTGGCCTGTGGGGCGATCTGCCCTATTCCGCAGCGCAGGAGGCCGCGCTGCCAGCGCTGTTCGCCGACATGAACGCCCATCGGCTCGCCTTCACCGTCCATGACGGCGATATCAAGCAGGGTTCGAACAGCGCCTGCGACGACGCGCTGTATCTGCGGGCGCTCGGCTGGTTCAATTCGCTCGACGGGGCGGCGATGTTCACGACCGGCGACAATGACTGGGTCGATTGCGATCGCGCCAGCAACGGCGGCTACAACTCGCTCGAGCGCCTCGATCATGAGCGCAAGCTGTTCTTCTCGACGCCGTTCTCGCTGGGCCGCCGTCCGATGCGTCAGGACGTGCAAACCGAGGCCCTGTGCCGCAACGCCGTCGGCGCGGCCGCCGCCTGTGTCGAAAACCGCCGCTGGAGCGTGGGGCGGGTCATGTATGTGACGCTGAATGTGCAGGGCTCCTGCAACAATCTGTGCGACACGAACCCCGATCCGGTCGAATGGGCCGCCCGCAACGCCGCCAACATCAAATGGCTGAAGGACAGTTTCGCGGCGGCCAAGGCCCGCAATGCGGCGGCCGTCATGCTCGTCTCCCAGGCCGATCCGGGCTGGGATCTGTCGGACGGCTCCCGCGCGCCGCTGCGCGACCCCAAAACCCTCGCGGAGACCGACGGCGCGCCCGACGGTTTCAAGGATTTCCTGATCGCGCTGCGCGACGAGGCGACCGCCTTCCGCCGCCCGGTGGCCTATGTCCACGGCGACTCGCATTATTTCCGCGTGGACAAGCCGCTGCTCGATGCGACCGGCAAGCGTCTGGAAAACTTCACCCGCATCGAGACGTTCGGCGACAACGCGCAGAACGGCACGAACGACGTGCAGTGGCTGCGGGTCGTCGTCGAACCGGAGAGCCGCGAAGTGTTCGCCTTCCAGCCGATGATCGTCCCCGCCAATCGCGTGGCCGTTCCGGCGCCCTGATCGGGTTGCGACGGACGCCGGTCGTGGCCGGCGTCCGTTTTCCCTTTGCTGGGTCAGGACTTCCCGCGCGCCGCCACCTTTGGGCCGGCGTTGGGCGATTTGGCCATCAGCTGGTCGATGCGCTCGCGTTCGCGCTTGAAGTCGACCAGCAGCCGGCCCTCGATCTCGCGCGTTCTGGCCAGCTTGACCCGCATCGGGTCGACGAAATGGCCATTGACCATGACCTCGTAATGCAGATGCGGGCCGGTCGAGAGGCCGGTCGACCCGAGGAAGCCGACGGTCTGGCCCTGCTTGACGCGGACGCCTTCGGTGATGCCGCGGGCAAAGCCGGACATATGATTATAAGTGGTGATGTAGCCGTTGGCGTGCTGGATCTCGACGCGGCGACCGTAGCCGGAATCCCATTGCGCCTTGATGACGACGCCATTGCCGGCGGCCTGGATCGGCGTGCCGATGGGCGCCGCCCAGTCGACGCCGGTGTGCATCTTGAGATAGCCGAGGATCGGGTGGCGGCGGTAGCCGAAGCCGGAGCGCGTCTCGCCGATGGCGATGGGCTTGCGCACCAGGAATTTGCGGCTCGAACGCCCGTTCTCGTCGTAATAGTCGACGAGACCGTCGTCCGGCGTCTGGAAGCGGTAGAAGCGGAAGGTCTCGCCGCGCGTCGTCAGCGACGCATAGAGCAGCGCCTCGCGTCCGCCGCTTTCCTCGGTCTCGTCGTAGAACACGTCGAGCGAGTCGCCGGGGCTCACGCCGCGCTGCAGATCGGCGTCGTTGCCGAACACCCGCACCAGTTCATTGATGATTGGCTTGGGCACTTCCTGCTTGAGCGAGGTCTCGTAAAGGGAGTCGTAGAGGCGCATCGCCCCGGCGTCCTCCTCCGGCTGCTCCTCGCCATCCTCGGTGGCGGCGACGCGCGGCTTGACGGTGCGCTTGACCTGCTGCACGGGCGCCGTCGGCACCAGCACGAAATTGCCCTTGTCGGTGACCGCGGCCATCGATTCCAGCTCTTCGTCATTGTAGACGGAGATGCGCGCCAGCTGCATCGGCCCGCCGGCGCCGTCGAGATCGGCAAACAGCAGCTTGACCCGCTGGCCTTCGCGCACCGGTTCGCCGCGCTTGCCGCGCCAGGCGCTGACAGCGGCGGAAACCCGCGCCTTGGGCACGCTGTTGGCGGAGAGGACGTCCCCGAGATCCTCGTTGTGGCGCACGACGGAGAGCTTTTCCTCCATCTGTGTCGGCTGCTGGGTGTTGCGCTGCGCCACGGTGACGTTTTCCGGCACCATGCGCACCTCGATCGAGGAGAAGGGAGCCGCCAGCGCCGCTCCGCCGGGCATCGCGAAGGCCATGGTCGAGGGGTCGAGGGCGGCGCGGCTGGTGCGCGACAGCAGCATCTGGCCGGGAAGCGGCAGCGCGGCCCGCGGCCCCGGGGCCAGCGCCGTCTTGACCTGTTCGACCACCTGCGCTTCGCATTCCTCGGCCGTGAGGGACGCGCTCTGCTTTTCGATCGCGGCGCTGTTCAGCTCCTGCGTGACGAAGGACACTTCGGCGTCGTCGGGCGCGATGTCGGCCTCGTTGAGATTGTCGGTGGAGACATGCGGATCGCTCATGAGCTTGAGCGGATTGAAGGCTGGAACCTCGTCGGCGAAGGACGTCGGAACGACGGTGAGGGTGGTCGCAACATGGGTAAAGGCGCGGGTGCGCACCACTTCCTTGTCGCCGGCATGGGCTGTCGTCGCGGTCTTGAAGGTCTGTTTGGCGGCCACCACGTCGATAGCGCGCATGAGACGGTCACCCTTTTTCGGGTTGACGGTCTGGGCATCCTTGTCGGTTTTGCGGATCGGCTGGGCCCGGGTCGGCGCTTCGGCGAAGCGCAGTTGCTGATCGAGGGCTGTATAGGCGGCCGCGCTGATCAGCAGGGCCCCCGAAAGGCCGGTGAGCATGGTGCCGCTGAGCCAGCGCAGCGACACCCGGCGGCGATCGTCGGCGGTGTGGCGGCGACCGTCCGCCTCGATGGCCGGCTCGTTTCCGAGATCGATCGGAGCCGGACCGGCGGAAGCGGGAAAGGTTCGACTTGTCAGTGCAGTCATCGGGCCAGATGGTTCGCTTTCGATCGCAGGCGTTCGTCACGGTCGGGCCGGAGCCCTTCATATGTGGGCGCTGGCCAACTCGCGTCGCCGTCGTCCCGCCGAGCTGCGCCCGCCTCATGGGGCGGAAAGAAGCTCGGCAAATCCTCATCGACGAAGCCCCGGCATTATGGCTCAATTGCGGCGTGAGGGGTTATCCACATGGCGAGCCCAAGGAATTTCAGGCAATTCCTGTCGTTCGCCGGAAAGTGCGAAGTTTTTTTGAAAGCGTGTTGACAGGCAAAACCGGTCCGCCTATAACCCGGTTCATCGACGGCGGCGCTGCCAACGAGCAGCGAACGAAGTCGTTTCTTCGTCTCTTGGAGGGTTCAGCCACCCGGCTGGTTCGTCGGGACGAAGAAGCGTTTTCGAAATTCGGGTTCGCCCGGGTAACGCCTGTCTTGCTGTTTGACAAGTGAATCGGAAGGAAGAGAGACGTGGGCGGCGGATTGTTTCTGCGGCTGGGTTACAGTGATGTGACCTGGTGTATGGGAACAGACTGACGGTCACGTTATCTTGAGCGCATTGGC
>Ga0265331_10001178_pt1 | contig 19911 bp, 12 predicted proteins | sample 41923metaG_FD_202088 | JGI IMG/M metagenome (GOLD analysis project Ga0265331, IMG submission 202088) | Rhizosphere microbial communities from Carex aquatilis grown in University of Washington, Seatle, WA, United States - 4-19-23 metaG | ecosystem: Host-associated > Plants > Roots > Rhizosphere... | reverse complement strand
GTCTCGCGGAGCGCGAGGCCATCGGGGCCTGGGCCCGGGCCTTCGCGGATCTCGAGCGCGCCGTCGGCGCCGCTCTTCCCCAGGGTGCGTCCGATTCTCCGCCTTCGCCTTCGCCGTCGTCGTCGTCGTCGTCTCCTCCTCCTCCTCCTCCGCCTTGGCCTCCGGGTCCGTCCCCGCTCATGCAAACGGCCCATGCGGTTCGTTGACGGGATGGGCGGCCCCGCGCTGGTCTTCATCGCTCTCGTCTTCGTGCTCGCGGGGCAGGGCTGCCACCGCCCGACGCCAGCGGCCGCCTCTGCGTCCGAGGCGGCCGACGAGGGCGACGCCCCGGCGGGGCCGAAGCGCGTGCGCTGCGCTCCCATCGAGGAGCGCACCGTGCGCGACGTGCTCGAGGTTCACGGGGCGCTCGCACCCCTGCCCGATCGCGACGCGCAGATCGCCGGGCAGACCGCGGGGCGCCTCCTGCGGGTGCTCGTGCGCGAGGGTGAGCGGGTCGTCCGCGGGCAGCCGCTGGCGCAGATCGACGCCGCCGCCCTGCGCGACCAGGTGACCCAGGCCGGCGCCCAGCTGGCCAAGGCCCGCGCGGAGAGCCACCTCGCCGTCACCAGCCGCGACCGCGTCGCGCGGGTCTTCGAGCGCGGGATCGCCGCGCGCCAGGAGCTCGACGACGCCGAAGGTCGGGTCGCCACCACCTCCGCGAGCGAGGCCGAGGCACGGGCGTCGAGCGAGATGGCGCGTCGCCAGCTCGAGCGCACCACCGTCCGGGCCCCCCTGTCGGGCGTGGTGCTGCACGTGTTTCGCAAGTCCGGCGAGCTCGTCGACGGCACGCCCGCCACGCCCATCCTCGAGGTGGGCGATCCGTCGGCGCTGGAGCTGGTCGGCACCGCCACCGCCTTCGCGCTGGTCCACATCCAGCCTGGTGACGTCGCGCGGATCGAGGTGCCGGCCCTGCCGTCCTTTCCGTTCGCGGGCGTGGTGGCCGCGGTCTCGCCCGCGGTCGATCGCGCGACCGGGCTCGGGACCGTCCGCGTGACCCTTGCGGGCGGTGGCAAGGTCACCCCGCCGGTCGGGCTCACCGCCACCGCGCGGGTGGAGGTTGGGCAGCCGCGCCGCGCGGTGGTGGTCCCCACGGCGGCGCTGCGCGCCGCCATCGGACCCCGCGCCGAGCTGGTCATCTGCGGCACCGATCGCCATGCCCACGTGGTCGGGGTGGTCCGCGCCGGGCTCGGCCACACCACCACCACCACCACCACCACGGCCACCGACCCCGTATCCGCCGCGGCCACCGCCGACGGATTCGCCGAGATCGGCTTCTCCGAGGACACGGGAGCCCGGACGGCCCGTCCGGGAGCGCTGGTGGCGGTCGAGCCGGTACTCGGGCTCCTCGAGGGCGACAGGCTCGAGATCACCACCCATGACTGAGCCCGGCCCCAGCGCGCCCCGCGGGCCACGCGGAACGCGCGGACCAGGCGTCGGACCAGACGGACAACAGGGGTGGGCGGCCCGCCACGCCTCCGTCATCGTCATCGCGACCCTGGCGCTGGCGGCGGGTGGGGTCTACGCCGGCACCCGCCTGCCGAGCGGGATCTACCCCGAGATCGAGTTCCCGCGCATCGTGGTCGTGGCCCACGAGCGCGACGTCCCCCCGGGCGAGGCCCAGAAATCCCTCACCCGCCCCCTCGAGAACGCGCTCGCCACCGTCATGGGCGTGGAGCGCATCCGGTCGCGCACCATCCGCGGGTCGGTCGAGATGTCGCTGCAGTTCGCGCCCGGCACCGACATGTGGCGGGCCCTGCAGCTCACCGAGTCCCGGGTGGCCGAGGCGCGCGCCGATCTCCCGCCCACCACCGAGGTCAACGTCGAGCGCCTGACCACCACCTCCTTTCCGGTCGTGACCTTCAACCTGTCCGGCGACACCGTCGATCCGCGGCGCCTGCGAGAGCTCGCCGACCTGGTGCTGCGCCCGGCCCTGTCGCGCATCCACGGCGTCGGGCGCATCGAGGTGCTGGGGGGCGACGTGCGCGAGGTCGAGATCGTGCTCGACCCCGACCGCCTCGCGGGCCTCGGCCTCCGTCCCACCGACGTGGTGGAGCGCGTGCGCTCCTCCACCGTGCTCCAGGCGGTGGGGCGCTTCGACGAGTCGCGCGCGCTCGTCACAGTGATGGCCTCCGCCGAGCCGCGCCGACTCGCCGATCTCGAGCGGGTCCCGGTCACCACCGCCCCGGATGGAACGCCGGTGCCGCTGTCGGCGGTGGCCCGCGTGTTCGAGGGGGCCGAGGACCGCACGCTGCGGGTGGGCGGACCGCGGGGCGAGACCGTGCTCGTCAGCGTGAGCCGCCTTCCCGGCGCCAGCACACCCGAGGTGGTGGAGCAGGCCGAGCGGCTGGCGGCCGAGGTCGCCGCTGGGTTCCCCGCGGGGGTGCGGCTCGAGCCGGTCTACGATCAGGCGGCGCTGGTGCGGGAGTCCATGCGCTCGGTGCGCGACGCCATCGGGCTCGGCATCGGGCTCTGTGTGCTGGTGATCGGCCTCTTCCTGCGGGACGTCCGCGCCGGGCTGATCGCCGCCGTGGCGGTGCCCCTGACGCTCGCCATCAGCCTGCTCGTGGCGGCGCTGTGCCGCCAGAGCCTGAACCTCATGTCGCTCGGCGGTCTGGCGGTGGCGATCGGGCTCGTCATCGACGATGCCATCGTGGTCGTCGAATCGATCGGGCGCCGCCTCGAGCAAGGCGATGCTCCGGGGGTGGCCGCCGTGACCGGACCGCGCGCGCTCTTCGCGGCTCTGGTCGGCACGACGCTGACGACGGTGGTGGTGCTCGTGCCGCTCGCGTGGCTGGCGGGGCTGGTCGGCGAGTTCTTCACGGCGCTGTCCGTGACGCTGGGCGCGGCGGTGATCCTGTCGCTCGGCATCTCGCTCACCCTGATTCCCTGGCTGTCCGGCCGCTGGCTGCGCCCGCTGCGGACGTCGCCCCGGCGCGCGGTGCTGGTGCCGGGGTACGTGTGGCTCCTGCGGCGCGGCCTGCGTCTCCCGGGGTTGCCGGCGCTCGCGGCGCTGGGCCTGCTCGGCCTGCTCGCGCTCGGGTGGGTGGCGGCGAGCCGGGTCCCGAGCGGCTTTCTGCCGACCATGGACGAAGGCGCCTTCGTGCTCGACTACTTCCTGCCGGCCGGGACCTCCCTCACCGAGACCGATCGCGTGGCCCGCAAGATCGAGGGGGTGTTGCACGCCAACCCCGACGTCGAGACCTACTCGAGGCGCACCGGCGCGGAGCTCGGCCCCATCGCGGCGACCCAGGTCAGCCGGGGAGACTTCATGGTCCGCCTGAAGTCGGGACGGGCCGGCGACCACGACATCGATCGGGTCATCGCCGCCGTCCGGGCGCGCGTGGCGGCCGAGGTCACCGAGGCGCGCACCGAGTTCGTGCAGGTGCTGCAGGACGTGCTCAACGATCTGGCCGGGATCCCGCGCCCGATCGAGGTCAAGGTCTTCGGCGACGACGACGCGGTCCTGCGGCGCGTGGCCCAGGAGATCACCCGTCGCGTCGCCGACGTGCCGGGTCTGGTCGATCTGTACCCCGGGTTCGAGGATGAATCCCCCGAGCTGCGCTTCCGCATCGACGCGGCGGAGGCCGCCCGCTTCGGCAAGACCGCGAGCGACGTGGCCGCCGATCTCGAGACCAGCCTGCGCGGGACCAGCGCCGGGGTGTTCCGGCGATCGGCGGAGTCGAACCGCCCGCTCAACCTGCGCGTGCGCTACCCGGACGCGATCCGGTTCGCGCCCGAGGCGGTGGCCAACCTCGCGTGGGCCTGGCCGAGCTCTGGCGCTGCCGGGGCGTCGCCGGCAGCGCCAGGCGGGCCGGCGGCGAGCGCCGCGACCGCGCGGATCCCGGTGTCGGTGGTGGCGCCGCTCGAGCGGGTGGGGGTGGCGACCGTGCTCCGCCGCGAGAACCTGCGCGGCGTCGTGGCGGTCACCGGCGATCACGAGGGCCGGGATCTCGGCGCGGTCGTGCGGGACATCCGGGCGCGCCTGCGCGGGCTGGCCTTGCCCGAGGGATATCGGCTCGAGCTCGGGGGGCAGTACGAGAGCCAGCGGCAGACCACCTCGGAGCTGACGGTGGTGATAGGGTTCGGCCTCGTGGCGGTGCTCGTGGTCCTGGTCGCGCAGTTTCGTCGGGTGCGCCACGCGCTCCTGGTGCTCGGCACGGCACCCCTGGCCCTGGTAGGCGCGCTCGCCACGCTGTGGCTGTCGGGGGTGCCGCTGAACGCGTCGTCGCTGATGGGGTGCGTGCTGCTCGTGGGCCTGGTGGTCAAGAACGGTATCTTGCTGCTCGAGCAGTTCGAGCTCCTCGCCGCCGGTGGGCTGTCGGTGGAGGAGGCGCTGATCGAGGCGGGTGCGCGGCGCGTGCGGCCCATCTTGATGACCACCATCGCCACGCTGGCCGGACTCCTGCCGCTGGTGCTCGGACTCGGGGCGGGCTCCGAGATCCAGCGTCCGCTCGCGGTGGCGGTGATCGGCGGGCTCAGCCTGTCGACCATGGTCAGCCTGCTGGTCCTGCCGGTGCTGGTCCGCGTCGCATGGGCACGATCCGAGCGCGGGGTCAGGCTGCCGCCGTCATCGTCATCGCTGCTGGGGCTTGGGCTGGGGTTGGTCCTGGTCCTTCCCTTGATCGTGGGCGGATGCGTGCCTGGCTCGGGCGGGCACGTGGGGACCGGCACCGGCGGTGCCGGCGGCACTGGCGGCGCCGGCGTCGCGGGACATCCGTCGGTCGGCTCGGCCTCGGGCGGCGCGATGGGCGCCGTGTCCGGTGGCGGTGGCCGGATCCCCGGCGCCGATGCCGCCGCTGTCGATCTGGCCGCGGACACCCAAGCCGCTGCGGACGCGGGACCTTCCCCGCCCGAGGCCGGCTTCGATCGGGATGGAAACGGGAATGAGAGCGGGAATGGGGAGGGTGGCTCGGGCGGTGCCACGCTGCCCGGCTGGAGCCTGGTCTGGTCCGACGAGTTCTCCGTGGACGGTCCCCCCGATCCGGCGAGCTGGCAGTTCGAGACCGGCTTCGTCCGGAACATGGAGCTGCAGTGGTACCAGGCCCCGAACGCCGCCGTCGCGGGCGGAGTGCTGACCATCGAAGGGCGGCGTGAGCGGGTCCCGAACCCCGGATACCAGGCGGGCAGCGCCGACTGGCGCACGAGCCGTGCGTTCGCCGACTACACCTCGTCGTCGATCACCACCGCCGGCAAGCGGACCTTCACCTACGGCCGCTTCGAGGCGCGTGCCCGCATCGACGTGCGCCAGGGCAGCTGGCCCGCCTTCTGGACGCTCGGTACGACCGGAGGCTGGCCCGGCGGCGGCGAGGTGGACATCATGGAGTTCTACGCGAGCAAGGTCCTCGCCAACGTCTGCCGGCCGGCGGGCGGCACCTGCGCCTGGTCGAGCGGCATCCAGACGCTCGCCGACCTCGGGCCCGACTGGCCGAGCCAGTTCCACGTCTGGGCCATGGAGTGGGACGCCACCCGCATCGATCTCTTTCTCGACGGGAAATCCACCAACCACTTCGACGTCGCCGGTGCCGTGGGGGCGGGCGTCGTCAACCCCTACGTCGCGCGGCCGGTCTACTTGCTCTTGAACCTGGCGCTCGGCGCCAACGGCGGCGATCCCGCCGGCACCACGTCTCCGCTGAAGTACGAGATCGACTACGTGCGGGTCTACCAGCGGACGCCCTGACGCCCGCGATTCTTCAGCAACGACCTCTGGTCGCTTCGGCGGTTATCTCCGGCCGCTTCAATACGACCGGCCGTCGTTGTGCTTGACCTCGAGCTTGTCGACCTCGATCCCCTCGAGGCAACGGGCGTTGATGGCCACCGTCGCGGTGCCGTCGCGACCGATGCCCCGCGCGAAGGACTTGACGCCGCAGGTTCCGCAGAAGAGGTGGTGGATGGCGTGCTTGTTGAACTGGTAGTCGGTGAGGGCGTCCTCGCCCGACAGCAGCTTGAACTGACTCGCCGGCACGAAGCTCAGCAAGGTTCCGGTCCGCCCACACATCGAGCAGTTGCAGGCCATCACGGGCTTGGAGAGATCGAGCTCGGCCTCGTACCGGACACGCCCGCAGTGACAGCTCCCCACGTATGTCTTGAGTTCGCTCATGACGACAACGTAATATCAATTCATCCCACGCGCGAGGAGCACATGAACTTCAAGGATCTGTTTTCGGGGCAGGCCTCGAGCTACGCGCGTTTCCGCCCGCGCTACCCGGCCCCGCTCTTCACCTGGCTCGGGACCCTGGTCCCGCGCCGGCAGGTGGCGGTCGACGTCGGGTCGGGGAACGGTCAGGCCGCCACCGATCTCGCGGGCGTGTTCGAGCACGTGGTGGCCATCGATCCGAGCGCCTCGCAGCTCGCGCACGGCGAGGCGCTGCCCAACCTCGAATACCGCAAGGCCGCCGCCGAGGAGACGGGCCTCGACGAGGGCTCCGCGGATCTGGTGGTCGCCGCGCAGGCCTTTCACTGGTTCGACCACGCGGCGTTCTTCTCGGAGACGCGGCGGATCGTGCGTCCGGGCGGCGCGCTCGCGCTGTGGTGCTATGGGCTCGCGGCGGTCACGCCCGAGCTCGATGCCCTGGTGCACGAGCTCTACGAGACCGAGCTCGGCGCCTACTGGGAGCCCGAGCGCCGCCTGGTGGAGTCCGGCTATCGCACCATCGCGGTGCCGTTCGAGGAGTTGCCCACCCCGGCCTTCGCGATGGAGGTCGCGTGGACCCTGCCGGAGCTGGTGGGCTACCTCGGGACCTGGTCGGCGCTCCGCCTTTACCTCGAGAAGCACGCCGCCGACGGCGACAATCCCCTCGAGCGGATGTTCCCGCGCCTCGAGCGCGCCTGGGGGACGGCCACCAAGCGGCGCATCTCGTGGCCGCTCGGCCTGCGGGCCTTCCGACTCTGAGGGACCGCGGCGGGCGCGTGCCCCATCAGCGCAGCAGGCGCCCGAGACCGAGCACGAGCCTGGTGTAGAGGTTGTCACCGCGGGGCGCCCCGGTGACGCTGGGGTGACCCACGGTGCCGCCGACGTGCAGCTCGAGGTTCACGCGCAGGTCGGGCAGGCGCGGAACGTCGACCACCACGGCGCCGCGGGCGGCGCGCAGGCCAAGGTCGAGCACGGTGCGCGCGATCTCGGGGCGAGCGGCGAGCTCGGCCAGGGATCCGGCCGCTGGCTTGCGGGCGCTGGCGGCACCGCCGGTCGGGCGCGCGGAGTTGGCGCCGCCGCTCGCGGAGAGCGCCGCCTCGATCGCCCGGGCGTTCACCCGAGCGCCGCCCACCACCGCGTCGCCCACCAGGGTCAGGTGGCGGCGCGGATCGCCCGTGAGGCGCACGCCCGCGGAAGCCTGATCCACGCGGACGCCGGGCACGACGCCGAGCCGATCGACGAGCGCGCGCGCCGGGACATCCACGTTCACCACCTCGACCTCGGTGCCGCGGGGCTTCAGATCGAGGTGCCCGCCGGTCGACGTCACCGTCACCTGGCCCTGCCGGCCTTCCCCTGGCCCGCCATCGTTCGGGCCGCGCGCCGCGAGCTCGACACCGAGCCTGGTGAGCTCGAGGCGGGCCCCCGCGAGCCGCACCTGCGCGCCCGCGGGCATCCGAACGTCGAAGAGCGATCCGACCGGGTGAAACGCCAGCGCCCTGGCGATCGACACGCTCCCGGCGGCGGAAGGCAGGAACGCCACCCTGGGAGGCGCCATGCCCGGGGCGGAGCGGGCGACGGGCGCGGTGGCCCGCACCTGGAGCTCGAGGGCCCCCGCGAGCCGGTCGACCCACGGTGCTGCCAGCGGGGCCAGCGCTTCGAGCTCGAGGCGACCGGCGAGACGGCCCTCGGCCGCCACCGTGGCATCGGCACCGGGGCTTGCGACGTGTGCCGCCGACGCTGCCCCGGCGTAGCCCGCCCACAGCTCGAAGTGCCCGAGGTTGCCGCGCAGGTGGACCGGGCCGAGGGCGACCGGGCCGTCGCCGGTCTCCGCGTGAAAGAGCACGGGCCCTTCGGTGTGCAGCTCGACCGCCGGTGACGCGAGGGAAAGCGCCAGCTCCGAGAGGCGTGCATCGGCCGAGGCGGGCTGCCCCGGACGAACCCGCGCCGTCACCCGCCCCGAGAGCACGCCGGTGGCCCGATACCCGGCGGGAGCCGCGAGCCAGCGCAGCAGATCCGGCAGGAAGGGATCGAGGCGGACGCGCGCGAGCTCGACCGTGGCCTGCCCCGACGGCCCGCTTCGCCCCGGGGACAGCGCCGCGTCCACCTGGATGCCGTCGATGAGCCGGCCCACCACGTGGATGCCGCCGCGGGGCGCGGGCTCGACGTCGAGCCGTCCCGTCCCGAGGCCGTGCCCGCCGAAGGTGAGCGCATCGAGGGCCAGGGTCCCCGATATGGCCGGGGCCTCCGCGGCCCCCGCGAGACGCAGCTGTCCGGAGAGTCGTCCCCCGAATGGGGGTGCGGTGGCCTGCGCGAGCCCGGGGAGCCGGTCGACCGGGAAGTCGCGCACCGCGACCGCGAGGCCAATGCGCGGGCCCGAGGCCCCGGCGAACCCGATGGTCCCGCTGGCCTCGAGGACGCTCGCTTCCGGTCCCTCGAGCCTCACGCCCGAGAAGGAGAGGGCGCCGTCCTCGAGCACCAGGTCGAGCCGGGCGGGCAGCCCGAAGCGCTCGTTCAGCACCATGACCCCTCGGGGCCCGGGAAGCTCGAGCTCGACCGCGAGCCGTTGCAGCGGGCCTTGGACCCGGGCGCGCACGTCGAGATCGCCCCGGATGAAAGACACGCCCACCAGCCGTTCGAGCGACAACCGCTCCCCGCGCAGCCCGAGCTCGAGCAGCGGGTGATCGAGCCAGGCGAGATCCCGATCGTCGCGAATCGCGAGCCAGCCCTGCGCGCGCACCCGGCCGCCGAGGAGTGGGAGCACGAGGCCGGCGAGCTCGATCTTCCCGTGCGCGTAGCGGAGGCGGGAGAGATCGAGCGTCCACTCACGAGGCGCCGCGACCCCGGCGTCGCGATCCGGGGGGCGCTGGCTCACCCGGGCGCGCACGACCCGCGGCTCGCCCGAGCCCGCGGGTCGGGTGAGGGCGAGATCGAGCCCATCGAGCGACAGGGCGGGGCCCCGACCCGCGGCGGGCCCGAAGCGTCCGGCGAGCGTACCGTCGAGCGTACCGCGCAAGAAGGGCGCGAACTGACGTGGAACGAAGAGCTCGGGCACGAAGCCGACGAAGCTCGCCGATCCCACGAGATGGGCGGCGCCGGTGTCGAGGCCGACGTGCAGATCCACGGTGGCGCGGCCGGCGGTCGGGGAGGCGAGGGTCGCGCCAAGGCCAAGCTCGGCGAAGGGACCGGACAGGCGCAGCGTGAGCCTGGCGCCAGGCCCGAGGCGCAGGGGTGCTGGGAGGGTCGAGGACGTCGCCCCCGCCTGCGAACGCAGCGCGCCGAGCGCATCGGCGGCGTCGTCGAGGCGGGCGTCGAGGGTGAGCCCGGGTCGGCGCGAGGCGGGCGAGATCCCGTACACCCCCCGGAAGATTCCGGCGAGCTCGAGGCGCGACGCGCCCGTCGAGACGTCCGAGGCCTCGAGCGCGATGCTGTCGAGATCGGACGCGACGGTCGTCACGCGGTCGATGTTGGCGCGCTCGAACGGAAGCACGAGCGCGTGGGCGGCGTCGAGGATGCGCAGGCTTCCGGACCCGGTGGAGGTCGCGTGCGTCACCTCGAACGTGAAGCTCGGCTCGGCTGGGCGCAGCGCCAGCGCGCCGTCGCCGTGCACTTCGCGCAGCACGAGGCCCCACCCATCGAGATCGAATTCGACCTGCACCCCCTCGAGGCGGGCGCCCGGAGCGATCTCGAAGGCCCAGGCGCCACCCGCGGGGCCGCCGACGGGGCCCGCGTGCCGCCGGTCGCGCTGGCGGGCGGAGGGCCGCGCGTCGAACGCGGCCAGGAACCCCACCCCGGGTGCGCGGCGCATGCGGGCAAAATGCCAGTCCGCGTCCTCGATCAGGACATCGTGCAGGACGATCGCTCTGTGTGGCAGGTTCCGGCGGAGCTCCACCCGGGTCGAGATCCGGCCTATCCGCAACACCTCGCGACCTTCGGGGTCGATCACCCGCACGTCGTCCAGGATCACCCGCGCCGGCCGCTGGCGGACCAGGTTGATTGCCGTTGACCACGTCCACCGTCCGCCGCCGACCTGGATCTCCCCACGCAGCTCGGGAAGCGCGCGGTCGATGGCCCAGCCGAGGCGTGGTCCCCTGAGCAGCCACGGCGACAGGGCGACCAGGACGAACCCGGCGGTGACGAGACTGATCAGGGCGACCAGGGCGACCACACCCACACGCGACCGCCGCGGAGCGATCGGTGGGGATGGGATCTCCTGGCTCATCGTGGTTCGACTGATTCATTGGCACGGCGACGAGGTGGATGTCGAATCTCGTCGTCGGTGCGCTTCGCGCGGACGACACGACGTCCGCGCGTGTCCGCCCAGGGTGACACTTTGTCGTGAAGTGGGAGCCCGAGATGTCTGGGCGGTGGCTTGGGGGCGCGGAGCGGAGCGCGATCCCGGGCTCGCGGGGGCGGGGGAGGGGTGGCACCTCGGATGCATCGAGCCACAGCGGGAGCCGGGCTGCGCGACGCGGAAATGGGAGGTGGGCATGACGGTGATCTCGTGCTGTACTCGCATCCTGCCCGCGTCACCCTCTCGGTCTGTCTGCGCGCCGCCGGTTCCCAGGGAGATCCGACCGCCGCCCCCGGCGGCGGATCTTCGAACAGGAGCAAGATGATGAAGATCTCCCCCCGGATCTCGTTTCGTCGCGTCGTTGGCGTGGTCACGGTCCTGATGGCGCAGGGTGGCGCACTCGGTGGTCTTGGCGGCCTCGTTGGAAGATCGGTCGCGGTCGCTGCCGTCATGCCGGGGCAGGAGATGGAGCTCGGAGCGGGGTCGGCCGGGTCCGAGGCCGCAGGGCCCGGCCCCGATGCGCAGGTCGTGCGGTGCGCCCCGCCGCCGAGCCCCTCCTCCGCGGACACCGAGCCCGCGCCGCCGCGCCTCGAGCTCTCGTACCGGCGCTTCTCGCTGCGAAACCTGGATCTGACCAGCTTGCCAGTGACCGGGCTCGAGCTCGACATGTATCCGCTCTCGACCGCTTGGGTGCGCGCCGGGGTCGAGCTCGAGGCCGGCGCCGGCAGCGCCGCCCTCGACGGGCACACCCTCGACGCGCGTTACGGGCTCTTCGGCCTGGTGACGGCGGTCCAGTACCCCGGGCTCGCCCGGGTGACGCCCTTCCTGGCGGGCCGGCTTTTCGGGGGCGTCCTCGGGGGGAGGCTCGATGGCCCCATCGCGGTGCCCGGCACGACGGTGACCCTGATCGGCACCTCGGCGGTCACCTGGCTCTACGGAGGTGGCCTCGATCTCGGCGCCAACGTCTTCGCCCTCGGGCGCAGCCACGTGTCCCTGGCGCTCGGCTGGGTCCATACGACATGGGGCGGCGTCGACTACGTCGGCGCCCTCGCCACCCCCTCCATCGGCGTCCGCTTCAAGGACCTGACGGAGGACAGCTTCACCCTCAAGATCGGCATCGGGATCTAGGCCGGAGCCAATGGGTGCGCCCCCGGCCATCTTGACAACCCAGAAGTCGCTCATCACGATGACTCGACTCGGCCCCTCCGCGGGCGCCGACCCGCGAGGATGGTGAAATGGTAGACACGCCAGACTTAGGATCTGGTGCCGAAAGGCGTGGAGGTTCAAGTCCTCTTCCTCGCACCCGCGCTGGCCTGGAAGCGATGGTTCTTCGACCGGGTTCGTGATCGGCGCATCATCCGAAAGGCATTCCATGGCGAGCACGCAAGCGGCGGTGGTTCTCGGTGCATCGGGATCGGTCGGCAACGGGCTGATCCGGGAGCTGATCCGCAACGGGTCGTTCAGACCCATCGTGACCCTGGTGCGGCGTTCGCAGCCCGCTCAGATCGCGATGGCACGTGATGCGGGTGTCGAGCTGCGCGAGGCGCTCGTGCCCGCCATGGATCCATCCGGCCTCGAGGCCGCGACCACCGAGGCCATTCGTTCGCTCGAAGGCGACGTCGTCGGGTTGAGCGTGCTCGGGGTCGGGGCCGGCACCGCGAAGCTCACCATCGACGCACATCGCGCGATCGACGTGCAGTTGAACGCGGCCTTTGCGCGCGGGCTGAAGGCCTCTGGCCGCGTGAAGCACCTGGCGTTCATGTCCGCCGCCGGCGCCGATCCGACCGCGGCGGCCACCGGATCGGGCGCCGCGGGGATGGCGCGCTACGCTCGGGTGAAAGGCGAGGCCGAGGAGGCGGTGAAGGAGAGTGGCCCGGCGATCGTGAGCATCTTCCGGCCAGGGCTGATCATCGGCTCGCGACATACCCCGTGGCTGCTCGAGAAGGTGCTGCCTGCGTTCTCGTTCGTGACCCCAGCGAAGTACAGATCGATCACCGTCGAGCAGATCGCGAAGGCGATGGTCGCGACGTCACTGCGCACGCCCGCCAGGTCCGACGTGTATCATTTTCCCGAAATGATGGCGTTGAATCGGTGAACCCGGGCACGCATCTCCGCGAGGGTGTTCCGGGACCCTGGACCGCGGCCCAGGTTTCCGCCACTGTACGGGCTCGCGATGCACACGCCCCTGCCAAAACGATTGTTCAGCCTGGCGTCGAAGGCGCCTCGGGGGGCGATCCGGGTCTCGCCGCTGCTGGTCGAGGTGGCCACGCTCGATGGGCCCGGCGTCTGCGCGCGGCTCGAGTCGAGACCCGACGGGCTGACCTCGGAGCAGGCCACCGCCCGCCTCGAACGGTACGGCCCGAACGCGCTGGCGCGCGACGAGCGGCCGAGCCTGGGCCGGCTCCTCTGGCACGCGGTGCTCAATCCACTCGTGCTGCTGCTCACCGTCCTCGCCGCGGTGTCGTTCGCCACGAGTGATCCCCGCGCCGGCACGGTGATGGCGCTGATGATCGTGCTCAGCGTCGGGCTCAAGCTCTTCCAGGAGGCCAAGGCCGGCAGCACGGCCGCCAAGCTCAAGGCCATGATCGCCGTGCACGCCACGGTCTTGCGGGACGGCGCGCCGTGTGAGCGGCCGCTCGCCGAGCTGGTCCCGGGCGACGTGGTCCAGATCGCCGCCGGGGACATGATCCCGGCCGACGTCCGCATCGTCCAGGCCAAGGACCTGTTCGTGATCCAGGGCTCGCTCACCGGCGAAAGCTTTCCGGTCGAGAAGCACGCCGCAGAGCCGACAGGGGGCACGGCGCCGCCCACTCCCCTCGAGCGCGCGACCCTGGCGTTCCTCGGCACCAGCGTCGAGAGTGGCTCCGCCTCGGCCGTCGTCGTGGCCACCGGGCACGACACCTACCTCGGGGGCATGGCGGCCTCGCTGGCCGACCAGCCCACCGAGACCGCCTTCGATCGGGACATCTCGCGCTTCACCTGGCTGCTGCTGCGCTTCATGCTGGTGCTGGTCCCGCTGGTCTTCGCCATCAACTGGCTCACCAAGGGGAGCTGGCAGCAGGCGTTCTTCTTCGCGCTGGCGGTGGCGGTGGGGCTCACCCCTGAGATGTTGCCGATGATCGTCACGGTGTGCCTGTCGAAGGGCGCGGTGGCGATGGGCAAGAAGAAGGTCATCGTGAAGCGGCTGAACGCCATCCAGAACCTCGGGGCGATGGACGTGCTGTGCACCGACAAGACCGGGACGCTCACCCTCGACCAGGTGGTGCTCGAGCGGCACTGCGACGTCAGCCTGCGCGAGAGCGAGGGGGTGCTGGCCCTCGCCTACCTGAACAGCCACTTCCAGACCGGGCTCAAGAACGTGCTCGATCGCGCCGTGCTGGCCCACGACCAGACCCAGATCCGCGCGCGGATCGCCGAGGTGCGCAAGGTCGATGAGATCCCCTTCGACTTCCAGCGGCGCATCATGTCCGTGGTGGTTCGCACCCCCGAGGGCCAGGATCTGATCATCTCGAAGGGCGCCCCGGAGGCGGTCTTTCCCTGCTGCGCCCGCTTCGAGCTCGACGGGAAGCTCGAGCCCATGGATCACGCCCACATCGCCGAGCTCGAGGGCGAGTACCAGCGCCTCAGCGCCGACGGCTTCCGCGTGCTGGCCATCGCCACCAAGACCGGCGCGCCCCGCGACCAGGGGACCCTCGCCACCCCCTACGGGAAGGCCGACGAGTGCGCGCTGGTGCTCCAGGGCTACGTCGCCTTTCTCGATCCGCCGAAGGAGTCCTGCGCCGCCGCGATCTCCGCCCTGCAGGCGCACGGGGTCACCGTCAAGGTCATCACCGGCGACAACGAGCTGGTGGCGCGCAAGGTCTGCGAGCAGGTGGGTTTGCGGCTCGACGGGGTCAAGCTCGGGGTCGATGTCGAGGGCATGTCCGACGCCGATCTGGCGACGGCCGCCGAGACCACCACCCTGTTCGCCCGGGTGTCGCCCGCGCACAAGCAACGCATCATCGAGGCGATGCGGTCGCGCGGCCACACCGTCGGGTTCATGGGCGATGGGATCAACGACGCCCCGGCCCTGCACGCCGCCGACGTCGGCATCAGCGTCGACTCGGCGGTCGACATCGCCAAGGCGGCTGCCGACATGATCCTGCTCGAGAAGTCGCTGCTGGTGGTGGACGACGGCGTGCTGGAAGGCCGCAAGGTCTTCGCCAACATCACCAAGTACGTGCGGATGGGGGCCTCGAGCAACTTCGGCAACATGTTCAGCGTGCTCGGCGCCAGCATCTTCGTGCCTTTTCTGCCGATGTTGCCGATCCAGATCCTCACCAACAACCTGCTCTACGATCTCGGACAGACCACCATCCCGACCGACGCCGTCGACGCCGACCAGATCCAGACGCCCCGACCGTGGGACATGCGGTCGCTCACCCGCTTCATCGCCTTCATCGGCCCGTGCTCGTCGCTGTTCGACTACACGACCTACCTCGTGATGCTCTACGTCTTCGGCTGCTGGGACGTCACCTCCAGCCCGGGCGCGGCCATCCACAGCGCGCGCCTCTTCCAGACCGGCTGGTTCGTCGAGAGCCTGCTCACCCAGACCCTCGTCATCCACGTGATCAGGACCAACAAGATCCCGTTCTTGCAAAGCCGGGCCTCGTTCCCGGTGCTCGCCATGGGGCTCGGGGTGGCGGCGGTGGGGGTCGCGCTTCCCTGGTCCCCGGTCGGCGGGGCCCTGGGGTTCACCCGGCTGCCCGCGCTCTACTGGCCCATCCTGGCGTTGACGCTGGCCTGCTATCTGGTCCTCACCCAGCTCGTCAAGAGCTGGCTGCTGCGCCGACGATGGATCTGAAGGAACGCCGCTCGCGCCCGCTGCTGACGCCAGTCGCTCGCGCCGCGCCTGGTCACCTGCCGAAGTCGCTCGCGGGATGTTACGGTCTTGCGCATCCGTGAAGAATCCGCGCGTGCCTCCCGGTCCCGCCTCCACCCTCGAAGCCGTCGGTCGCTGAAGCATGTCCGTGGCGGCCGTGCTCGCTATCGTCGTGGCGGTGGGGGAGGCCCAGAGCAGCACCTCGGTGGCCCTGATGGCGGCCGCGGAGGAGTCGGTCGGGACCGCCACCGCCATCCGGATGGTGGAGGTGCCGGCTCCGTCCCGGGCCGCCGGGCTGTCGGTCGAGCGACAGCTCGGGGCCGGCAGCGTGGTGGTCCTGTCGTGGAGGGAGCCGGCCCACCTGCACGCCGTGCTGCTTCACCACGTGGTGGCGACCGATCGCTGGACCATCCGGCGGATGTCTTTCGCCCCCGCCGACGCGGTCCGGGAGCGCGGCCGCACCCTGGGGCTGGCGGTGGCATCGATGTCGCCCGAGAGCTGGCGGCCGGCAGCGCCGCCCGCTGCCACTGCCGGCGCCGTCGTCCGCGATCGGGTGCCGCGCCCACCGGCGCCCGTGCCGACGCGCCCACCGGCGCCCGCCCCGACATTCGCCCCGACATCCGCGCCAGCGGCCTCCCGCGGGGCCCGCTTGACGGGCCCCGCGGAGATGACGCGCGCTCCGCCGCAACCGGTGATTGCACCGGTGGCATCCGCGGAAGATCCCGAGGCCGCACCCGAAGATCCCGGCCCAGCGGACCCCGCGGCCACCGTCGCGCGCGCGGCCGCCGCTGCGCCCGCCACCCGGGGCGCGCCTGCCCGGGCCGCCCCCGCGGCGCCGCGCGCGCGAACCTTCGCGCTCGGGCTGGCCGCGATCGGGGCCTCCGGCCTCGGCGGGCCCGCAGAGGGGCTCGGGGGCATGCTGGACGGTGTGTGGTACGTGCGCCGTCGCCTCGCGCTTCGGGTCGGCCTCGGCCTGCGCCGCGGCGACGTTCCGCAACTGCCGGAAGGCCGGGATCTCACCGCCTCGGCCGCCGTCGGGCTCGAGTGGTGGGTGCTCGGCGGCGCCCGAGACGAGGGCTGGGGCCTCGGCGTGCGACTGGACGCGCTCGCTCTTTACCACCGGATCACCGCGGCCACCGGAGGTCCCGATGCCAGCGCCTCCGAGGCCCACATGGAGACCCGGCCCGGGGCCGACGCGCTCGTCGCAGCCTACCTCGGGCTCGGCCGAAACCTGGATCTGGTGGCCGGAGCCGGCCTCGAGGTCGTAGACGGACCGACCAGCATTCGGCTCTATACCCCCAAATCCGTCGCCACCATTCCGTCTTTCCGGGCCGTGGGCTTCGCCGGCTTGCGCCTCGCCTGGTAGTCAGCGTCCCCGTCGCCCTCCGTCCGCTCCGCTCTGGTCGCGCGTTCGGACATTTCTCGACCGGGCTGCCTGCTCGTTCCTGGGATTCGGTACCATGTAGCGTGGATCAGGACCGAGGACCCGTCGACGGCAGACGGATGGGACCGGACGGGCCGAGCGGGCCAGACGATCGGTTTTCCGAGCCGCGATATTCCTTGCTGGCGAGCCGCTGGGTGCGGCTGGCCTGGCCGGAGATCGCCGCTCGCAGCACGGAGGTCCCCGCCCGCATCGTCAGCGCGGTGAGCCTCGGGCTGCGCGCGCGCCGACGCCGCCGGGTGGCGGCGCGGGTCGCCGTCGCGGCTTGTGGGTCGCTGGCCGCCGCCGCCGCCGGAATCGTTGCCTGGACGTGGGTGGAGCACCGACAGCCTGTCTCGTTGCGCAGCGGATCGAGCGCGCCCGCGGGAGCCGTGGCGGGCGGCCTGTCCACCGACGAGGCCCTGTGGGTGCGGCTCGCCGCCACGTCGCCCGAGCGCGAGGTCGTGCCCGGAGACACGTTCCGCGCGGCCACCGGGGGCGGCATGGAGGGCGTGCGCCTCGCCAGCACCGACGGGACCGAGCTCGTGGTCGAGCCGGGTGGGGTGCTCCAGGTTGTCGAGGCGGCGGCGACCAAGCGTTTCACGCTGCTGCTCGGCGCGGTCCGGATCCGGGTGCGAAAGCTTCACGCCGGAGAGCGGTTCCTCATCGACACCGCGGAGGCCGAGGTCGAGGTCCACGGGACCCGCTTCCGCGTCACCCGCGCGGAGGACGCGACGGGCGCAACCCCGGGCGCGGGCCCGTCGCCCTGTGGCGGCGGTGCCTCGACCGTCGTCTCGGTGTCGGAGGGGGTCGTGAGCGTGGCTGGCGCCGGCGGCGAGGTGCGGCTCATGCCCGGGGGGACGTGGTCCTCGCCCTGTCCGGTGGCGTTGGCAGCTCGCGCGTCGTCGGATTCGGCGTCCGGGTCGGGCGGACCACGCCCGCGCCTCGACCGCGAGCGCCCGCGGTGGCTGCAGCGCCGCCACCGGGCGGCGCCGCTGTCGCCATCGCAGCTGGCGGCTCAGAACGATCTCTTCTTGGCCGCCGCCCGCGCGCGCAAGCAGGGGCACCCGTCGCAGGCGCTCGATCTCTTCGAGCGGTTCGTCGACACGTATCCCGACTCCTCGCTGCTCGAGAGCGCACTGGTTCAGCGCCTGCGCTTGCTCCGCTCCAGCGGTCCGCCCGGAGCGGCGGCGCAGGCGGCCACCCGCTACCTCGGTCAGTTTCCGGATGGGTTCGCGCGCACCGAGGCCGAGCAAGTTCTGGGTCTCGCCGGCGCATCACCCCCGGCTCCGTCCGTCACGTCCCCGAACCGGGGTCGTTGATGCCGTCGGCTCGCACCCCGCGCCTCGGTCTGCGAGGCCTCGCGCTGGCCGCGACCACGGTGGTCGCCCTCGGCGCGTGTCGTAACCACCTCGATTTCGGGTTCCCTCCCGCCACCGGGGGTGCCCCCGTGGTTCCGATCGGAACCGGCGGGCAGACGGGCACCGGCGGCGGGCCTGGCAGCGAGGACGGCGGCGCCGCGGCCGGGGGCGGACAGAGCGGCTCGACGGGCGGCCAAGGAGCCCTCGGCCAGGCAGGCGGCGGAGGAGGAGGCGCCGCCGGAAGCGGCGCCGGAGGCGGGGCAGGGGCGGGCGGCCGCGGTGGATCATCCGCGGGAGGAGCGGCCGGGGTGGGCGGTCCGGGTGGGGACGCCCTGAACGGCGCGGGTGGCACCGCGGGTGCGGGGGGCGGCGCGGGCGTCGGCACGTGCGCAACCGAGGGCGACTGCCATCCCGGCACGCTGTCCCTGCACTGCGATCTCGGCGGCTCGCAGACCTGTGTCGCCTGTCTGACCGACATGCACTGCACGGCGGCCGGATTTCCCCGGTGCAATCTCACCCTTCACCGCTGCGTGGCTTGCCTCGGCCCGGCGGACTGTGGCACCGGGCAGACCTGCGTGGCCGGCCGCTGCGTGAAGACCTGCACCGACCAGGGAGGAGCCGCCTCGTGCGGAGGGTCGGACTCGTGCGACAACGGGGTGTGCGGGCTCTGCGGAGAAGACGGGAGTGGCTGCGCTGCCGCCTCCGCCACGCCCCTGTGTCTCAGCCCTCCGCGCATCTGCGTGGGCTGCCGCACCGACAAGGATTGCGGCCCCACCGCCGCGACGCCGCTGTGCGATCCCGTTCGCTACACCTGCGTGGCCTGCACATCGAGCGCGGACTGCACCGCGGCCGCGCCCTTCTGCGACGCGAGGGTCGGGCGCTGCAGCTCGGGCGGGTGAGCCATCAGGGCGAGGTCGGGCGGGGCGGGGCGCCCTCGTCGAGGAGGTCCGCCAGCTCGGGATCGCCCGCGATGCGCTCGTGCAGCTGTCGCCGGCCGCGCGAGAGCCGGCTCTGCACCGCGGCCTCGCTGGCCCCGGTCAGCTGGGCGACCTCGCGCAGGCTGTGCCCGAGCACGTCGTGCAGGACGAAGCTCTCCGCCAGCTTGTCGCCGACGGCGTCCAGGTGGACCAGGACCCGCGCCAGCACCTGGCGCACGGCGAGAGCCCGTTCCGCCAGGGGGCGCGACGTGGGCAGACGATGCTCCTGCACATGATCGAGTGACAGCAGGCGGCCCCGGGGGTTGCGCCGGAGCTGCTTGTAGACGACATGGGCGGTGACCGCCGCGACCCAGGTGTCGAGGGCGCACTCGCCCCGGTACGCGCCGATCGTGCGGACCAGCTCGATGACCGCGAGCTGACCGAAGTCGTCGGCGTCGTTGTGGTCGGCCCCCGTCAGGCGTCGCACCGTTCGGTCGACCTGGGGCCACACCCGCCGGCAAAAAGCGTCCGCCACCATCGCGTTGCCGGCGCGGAGCTCGTCGAGCAGCGCCGCGTCCAGCAGCGCGGTCTCGGCGCGACCCGACCTCGGGGGCGACTGCGCGCTCTCGGGCGGGTCGCCGGGGGCCGGCGGGTTGGGCACGATGCGGAGGCGGCGAAAAGGTGCGATAGTGTGCCCTCCGATGTTGGTACCGGGATCGCCCGCGGATCAGGCAAGGATCGCCGCGTGACCGTCGACGTGCGAGGGGCTCGGACGCGCGCATGTCTCCGGCGCTGATCGTCGCTGTCTTGATGGCCGGTGGGGGCGGCGGCGGGCAGACCCCCGGTGGGGCGGCCCTGGCGGCGGCACTCACCCAGGCGCTCGGGCCCGGCA
>Ga0265331_10001174_pt1 | contig 19979 bp, 15 predicted proteins | sample 41923metaG_FD_202088 | JGI IMG/M metagenome (GOLD analysis project Ga0265331, IMG submission 202088) | Rhizosphere microbial communities from Carex aquatilis grown in University of Washington, Seatle, WA, United States - 4-19-23 metaG | ecosystem: Host-associated > Plants > Roots > Rhizosphere... | reverse complement strand
TCCGATCTCGACCAGATCACGCGGCGCATCGAGCGCGTGGAAAAAGATTTGAAAAAAAAGAAAGAACCTGTTTTAGAGCAGGAATTGGTCCTCCTGAACCGCTGCAAGACCGCCATCGAATCGGAAAAGCCGCTGCGCGAAATGGAATTCAATCCCGAAGAACGAAAGATGATTTACGGTTACAAATTCCTTTCGCAGCGGCCGATGCTTTACGTGTTGAATCTTGGCGACGGCGAAGTCGCCGAACTCGACACGGCTGTTCAGCGGCACAATCTCGCAAAGCTCGAAGGACGCCCGAACACAGCGATCGTTTCCATCTGCGGCCGCATCGAAGCCGAACTCGCCGAGCTCGAACCCGCCGAAGCCGCCGAAATGCTCGCCGCCTACGGATTGAAATCCTCGGGACTTGACCGCTTGATTCAGGCGACCTACCAGTTGCTCGGCCTGACTTCATTTTTTACCGCGGGCGAACCGGAAGTTCGTGCGTGGACGATTAAGCGGGGCATGAACGCGCAAAAAGCCGCCGGCGCGATTCACTCGGACATCGAGCGCGGCTTCATCCGCGCCGAAGTGGTGCGCTGCGAAGATTTACTTGCGGCGGGAAGCCTGGCGGCCGCTCGCGAAAAAGCGCAGGTCCGCCTGGAAGGGAAGGAATATATCGTGCAGGAAGGCGATGTCATGTTGTTCCGGCATAGCGGGTAGCGATTTTGTAGCACTGCCACTCCTGGCTGTGTGTTTTGCTCAGCCGTTACGGTCGCAAATGCCGCACAGCCGGGAGTGGCTGTGCAACCAAAACCAACCCAATCGAAAATGCAGACCGCACAACTTATCGCCGCTCCCACGATTCGCATGCTGCTGTCGCTGGTGCTTGGACTGACGGCAGCGGCGGCAAACATCCTCGGCGGATTATTTATTCTTCATCGAGAGTGGTCGCGCCAATACCTGAAATATTTTCTCGCGCTCGGCGCCGGATTCATGCTGGCCGCCGCGATTCTTGAAATTCTTCCCGAGTCGGTGGCCTTGTCCGGACACCGCGCTTACATACTCGCGCTGGTCGGATATTTCATCGTTCATTTCTTCGAGCATACGCTGGCCCCGCATTTTCATTTTGGCGAGGAAACGCACACCGAGCATTTTGTTCCGGGCCACGCCGGAATTTCCGCACTGCTCGGTCTTTCGATTCACACTTTTTTTGACGGCGTGGCAATCGCGTCCGGATTTCTGGTTTCCGGCTGGCTCGGCGGAATTATTTTTCTGGCAATTTTTCTGCACAAAATTCCCGAGGGCTTTACAGTCGCTTCGCTGATGCTTGCCAGCGGACAGAGTCGCCACACGGCGTTGCTCGCCTCCATCTGGCTGGGCGTGGCGACCGTGGCTGGCGTGCTCCTGATGGGCTTGCTGCACTCGCAGGTCGCCTACGCCTTGCCCATCTCGGCTGGAGTGACGCTATACGTTGCCGCGACGGACCTGGTTCCCGAGGTCAACCGCGAGCCCGACGCCCGCATGGCCCTGCTGGTTTTCCTTGGTGTGGCTCTTATGTTGCTGCTGGATAGGATTTTCCACGGGTAAGAGTCAGGCCAATACAGCTATGTCGTTTAGATTCTGTTGCGCGGAGAGACACGGGTGCCTATCCAAGGGCTATTTCCCGCCGATCACATCGGATATAATTCCAACAATTCAGACCGTGTGAACCGTAGGCTAAAATCTCCGCAACTTTTAGACACGGCACGGGTTGTATAGAGCGTGGAGGCCATGGCAAGGACCGACGTCCAATTGATGCTGGACGTGAAAGCCGGGGACGAAGCGTCCTTTGAGCTTTTACTCCGCAAGTACAGGACTCCTCTGGTCAATTTCCTCTACCGGATGGTGCGCGACACCGCTGTGGCCGAGGATCTGGCTCAGGAAGTGTTTCTCCGCGTTTACCGCGCCCGACAGGAATACGCTCCCAGCGCGAAGTTCACGACCTGGATGTTTCGCATCGCGACGAATCTGGCGCTGAATTCGGTGCGCGACAATCGCCACCGGCAAATGGAAGTGTCGATGGACCAGACGGTGGATACGGGAGAAGACGAGCAGCGCCCCTACGAAGTGCCTGATCGCGCACCGACCGTCGAACAGGTTTTGGTCGCGCGCACGCGGTCGGAGATGATCCTGAGAGCTGTACATTCGCTGCCGGAAAAGCAACGCGCGGCCGTTTTGCTGCATAAGTATCAGGAAATGGATTACGATGAAATCGCGCGGGTACTGGAATGCTCGGAGAGCGCCCTGAAATCGCTGTTGTTTCGTGCGTATGAAACGCTGCGGACCGAGCTGGCTCCGCTGGTGAATTCGGCAAGAGTTTCTTGAGACTTTGTTGACCGGGAATTTGTGTTCAGGGAAGTGAGGGCCATATGAACGGGACACAGGGTTGTAAGAAGATGGAAAACAAGCTGGTCGAATATCTGGATGGTCGCGCCCGGCCCGCCGAGCGACGCGCCATGGAAGAGCATCTGACGGCCTGCGCCGATTGCCGGGTGCGCGCCGATGAATTCCGCATGGTCTGGGACGCGATGGACGATGTGCCGGTGCTTTCTCCGTCTTCCTCCTTTGACGCAGCGCTGCGCGCGCGAATAGCCGCTGAACCCGCGCGCGTCAGTTTTTGGAGCTGGCTGCCTTCGCCCCGGCTGGCGTTTGCGGTTACCGTGCTGGTTGCGATGTCTGTATGGCTTTCTTCCATGCCGCACAGCGTCGCGCCGATCCTGGCTCCCGCCACGCAAGTCACGGCGGATGCGGATTTCGGAATGATCAAGGATTTGCCGGTGCTTGAGAACTACGACGTGCTTTCCAAATTCGACGCGCTTTCTGAATTGCCGGCTCCGGCGTCGGTTGCGCAGGGAGAAGTGAGGAAAGAAACCCGTTAATGAAATTGCGATTCCAATTCCAATTCGGAGTTGTTCTGGCTGCTTCTCTGGCCGCGGGCCTGATGTGCGGTCCCGCATCCGGCGAAAGGCTCAGGATGATCGCTCAGACAGCCGCGCAGCAACGCCGCGCCGAGCGCCAGTTGCAGCGCGAGGAGATGCGCCCGAACGCTCCCAAGCCGAACGCGAATCCGATGGGGCCGAGGCCCGGAGCGGGGCCGAATGCAAACGGCCTTGCGCCCAAGGCAATCGAGCGTCTCCAGGAGATGCCGCCGGACAAGCAGGAAAAATTCCTGCAGAACAATCAGCGCTTCCAGAATTTGCCGCCGCAGCAACAGGCGCAAATTCGTCAGCGCCTGCAAGCATGGAATAATCTGACGCCCGGTCAGCAGCAGAATCTGCGCGAACGGCAACAAATCTGGGAGCAGATGACGCCCGAGCAGCAGGGCTACGTCCGGCAATCCTTGCTTCCACGTTGGCAGCAGCTCCCGCCGCCGCGCCGCCAGGCCATCCTGCAGCGGCTGCACTCACTGCGCGACATGAGTGAATCCGACCGCCAGGCGAAGCTGAACGATCCCGCGTTCACCGAGGGATTAAATCCCGAGGACCACGATATGTTGAAGCAGCTCGCGCACCTGCACGTCGGCATGGCGCCAGATCAGCCAGGGATGTAAATCGAGACAGCATTTTTCCTGCCACGGCAATCGCCGCATCAAGCCACCCTCGCTGTTCCGTGAATGAGAATCGAGAAATGTTTGGAACGATGAGGCATTTCCGCCTTCCCACCGGGCATTCTATATTTCTTCCGGAACCCAATATATTTAACTACATTTACATTTAATATTAATTGTGGTTAATCTAGTTCATAATTCGTGGTTAACATCGGAGATGGCGGCCTGCACTCTTATTTTCAAGCAGGATCGCCCGGCAAATGGCGCGATATGAATTGAGGAATTGAAATATGCTGGGGAACATCCGTTTGAGATTGTTTCTTCTAACTTCGTTCCTTCTTCTGTTTACAACGGGATTATTCGCGCAGGGAGAAACGACCAGTGCGATCGTCGGTCAGGTAAGCGACGCGGGCGGCGCGGCGGTGCCCGGCGCCGCGGTAACGATCCATAACACGGAGACGGGACTGCGGCGAACCGCCACCACCGATGAATCGGGCCGGTTCAACTTTCCGCAATTGAAGCCGGGCGCGTACGCAGTAAGTGTGGAAGCGCAAGGGTTCGACTCGCAGCGGAACGACGCTGTAACTGCAGGCCTGGGCCAGAAACAAACGGTCGATTTCATCCTCAAGGTCGCTCAATTTAGGCAGAACATCGAGGTGAACAGCGAAACTCTCGTCCTGAACCCGGAGAACGCGAATACAACAACTACGCTGAGTGCACACGCGCTGCAAGACCTTCCGAATCCGGGCGGCGATATGACCTACCCCCTTCAGTTTGCCACGGGCGCGCTGGTGAACACGGCAGGCAGCGGGAATGATTTCGTCGGCGGCACGAATGGCTATGGCAACGTGGAGTTCAACGGATTGCCCGCGCTGTCGAACGGCTACATCGTCGATGGATTGGAAACAAACGACCCATTGACCAATTTGAACAGTGGACTCTCGACCAACCTCGTTCTCGGACTCAATTCGATTTCCGAAGTGACGGTCAATACGCTCTCCTATGCCGTCGATCAGGGGCGATACGGAGCGTCTCAGGTTAACTGCGTCACAAAGTCGGGTTCCAACCAGTTTCACGGGAACTTATATGAGCTGTGGAATGGCGCGCGGGTTGACTCGGCCGATTATTTCACCAATGCAACGCCCGGCAATCACAAACCGGGCTCGACGGTGAACCACTTCGGAGGCAGCCTGGGCGGCCCGATCGTGCACGACAAGCTGTTTTTCTTTTTCGATAGCGAATGGGTCCGGATAGCGCTGCCGATTGTCACTGCCGCGACCGTTCCGACTCCCGCGTTTCAAAATTATGTCTTGCAGCAGCTTCCCCTGGGCGGGACCGATTCCCTCACCGGCTCGAAGTATCAGCCGAGCCCGGAATTAGTACCGTTCTATCGAAAAATGTTTTCCCTGTATGGCAACACGAATGGAACATCTCTCGCGGTGCTGGGTTGCCCGTTCGATGCGGGCGGGGTTGCGCCGGCCACGCCGAATGATGGAAACGGCTGCGCCAATCGGCAGAGCGTTTCGCATTCGAGCGACGATCATGAACAGGTCCAGACCATGCGAATCGATTACAATATCGACGAGAAAAACACCACATGGTTTCGTTTTCAGGCCGACACGGGCGTCCAGGCGGCGTATACAGATCCAATCAATCCACTCTTCAACTCCGTTTCGCCACAACCGCTTTACTCCTTCGCGGCGGGATATACGCACGTGTTTTCGCAGAACCTGGTGAACTACTTCAACCCGGCCTTTTCCTGGTACGCAAGCCTGTTCGGCCCGGACGATTTTCAGAAGACACTCTCCGCGTTTCCGATTGTGCTGCAAGGCAGCGGCGCGAATGCGCCCTTCACCACGCTCGGAGGACTCGACAACACCTGGGTGCAGGGAAGGCGCGCGTCGCGGTTTTTTATCAACGACAATCTCGCCTGGACTCACAGCGCACACGAATTGCGTTTTGGAATCAATACCCGAATCCTCCGGCTGAATGACTACGATTTCGGGGAGGGATCGGTCCCGACCGTGACGTACACGGACCTGCCACAATATATTTACGGAGTAGCCTCCACGGCGACGGAGACCTTTCCGCAGTCCGCCAACCAGCCATTCAACTTCCTGAATCTCGACCTGTACGCACAGGACACCTGGAAGGTGACCAAAACGCTGACGTGGACATTCGGCATTCGAGACACGTTCAATTCCAATCCGGTCAATCCGCACAACCAGATCGCCCGCCTCCGCGGCTCGTTCGATTCGATAACGCATGATGTCAATCAGCCGCTGAATGCTGCAATTCAGACCGGTCTCGGTACTGTGTTTTCCTCGACGCCTCTCGCGATATTACAACCGAGAATGGCGATTGCCTGGCAATTTGAACCGAAGTTCGTGATGCGAGCGGGCTTCGGACTCTTCAGTGACATTTTGCCAGGCAGCATTGCCGATGTGGTTGGCGTGAATCCGCCCTACGTCAAGACGTTTCAGGGCGGGCTGCTCGGGACAGTCGGCGGCACGGCTATCGCTACCGGAGTTCACAACAGCGCCGTCGATGCAACCGTGGCCGCCAATCAAACTTTCAGCACAGGATTTACGCAGGGCCAGCTTTCCTGTGCATCTGCATTGGCAAATTCGCCAACCTGCCTTCCTCCGGTCGCGTTCACGGCGGTGCCCGACGGAAAACTGCATGCGCCCTATTTCATGGAGTGGAGTTTAGGTTTGGAGCGTGAGTTCGGCACCACGGGAATCGTGAAGGCGCAATATGTCGGCACGCGCGCGGTGAACCAGCCTTATACGACTCAAGTGAACGGCTATCAGACTGTCTGCCGGGGGTGCTTCGCGCCATTTCCCTACGGGCAGCCAACCGATCCTCGATTCGGATCGGTGACGCAATTGTCCACGGGCGCGAATAGCCACTACGACGGGCTGCAGGTGACCGCGCTGAAACGGCTCGGACACGGATTGATGGGACAAATCAATTATACCTTTAGCCGTTGCATGGACGAGGTCTCCAATGGTGGATTCCTGCAGTTTTCTTCGGGAGGAATCCTCTCGCCTCTCCCGGGGGAATTGCAACGGAACCTTGGTCCCTGCGACTACGACATTCGACACAATTTCAACGCGCAGTACGTCTATCAGTTGCCGGCGAAGGTCCGGGATCGCTCCCTTGGCTTCATGCTGAACGGTTGGCAAGTCTCGGGAACCGTGTTCTGGCACAGCGGGCTTCCATTTTCCGTGCTGAGCACTCCATATTCCGCGAATGGAAACGGCATTGTGAACGGCAGCGGGCCGCAATTCGCAAGCGTTGTTCCCGGCATGCCGCTCTATGAACACAATCCGATCCCGGGTGTTACGCAGCCCGGGACGATTCAATGGCTTAATCCCAATGCTTTTGCCTCAACCGTGGACCCGAGCACGGGCGCTTGCACCGGTGGAAACACGCCTCAGAACTGTCAATTCGGAAGCCTTGGCCGCAATGCGCTGCGTGGTCCCGATTTTGCATGGAGCGATTTTTATCTCACCAAGTGGTTTCCCGTGACGGAACGCGTGAAGCTCCGGTTCGACGTTCAATTTTTCAATGTCTTCAACCATCCGAATTTTGCGCTTCCAAGCATGGTGCTGGCCGGTATTCCAGGAAAGCCCTCCACACAGACGGGATTTGGAGCGCTCACCTACACGACCTCTCCGCCGACCGGTTTACTCGGTGTTGGTTTGGGAGGCGACAGCACGCCGCGAATGATCGCGTTTCAAATTCGCGTCGAGTACTGAGTCATGGCCTCGATTTTTTCTCCGCAGGGATCGCCCCGTAACTGTTACGAAACATTTCTTTCACACTGTTCCGGAAAATGCAGTTCCATTTCTAGATGAATTGTTCGTTGCTCATACAACCTGTAGTGGTTTAGAAAATTTCCTGCACAAGTCGCGCTCATTTCCACAATAAATATTTCAATGCGTCGCATTTTTCCTTGACAAGTTTTCGAACCTGACTAGAATCGTGGTCAAATGTGGAACAAAGTGGTAGCAAGTGAAGAGTAGTGGCGAAGTTGAAGTGTAAAGTGGTGGGTTCTGAAGGGGTTTCACCATGAGAGGAAATCAGGTTTTTCAGCCTTTGGGCAGACGACCACATGTTACGCGGAAACATTCCGGCAAAAGTGGACGAGAAGGGTCGCCTCAAGATTCCCGCGGCCTTTCTGGAAGAGCTCAAGGGCTACGGCGAGCAGTTCTACGTCACGAGCGAAACCGGTGAGACGGCTCGGATTTACCCGATGAAGGTTTGGGAAGAGATTGAAGCCAAGCTTTCCCGGCTCTCCTCCCATAACCGGACCAAGGAAAAGTTCCTGACCTGGACCAATTATTACGGCCAGCAGGTGGAAATCGACGGGCAGGGCAGGATCCTGATCCCGCCGGTGCTTCGGGAAGCGGCGCTGATGAAGGGCGACGTGGACGTGAACGGGAACCTGACATACCTGGAAGTTCGGAACCATATGCGGTCGCTGGAGAACCTGAAGAAGAGCCAGTTGACCGAGGACGACTGGAAAACGCTGGACGAACTGGGAATCTAGTTGGACGCGCAACATACGCCGGTGCTGGTCGAAGAGACGATGCATTGGCTGGCGATCAAGCCCAACGGGTTTTATGTGGATGTAACGGTTGGACTTGGGGGACACGCAATAGAAATTGTTCGGCGCCTCGGGGCTGGGGGGAAGTTTTTAGGGCTGGATCGCGACGCAGCGGCACTGGAAATTGCACGCGGCAAGCTGGCGGAGTTTGGAGACAAGGTGACTTTGGTGCACGCGAACTTTTCACAAATCGGCGAGGTACTTGCGGAGCGAAAGCTTCCTACCGCTGATGGCGTGCTGGCGGACCTGGGAGTTTCGAGCATGCAACTGGACCTGGGCGAGCGCGGCTTTTCGTTTCGCAACGCCGGTCCTCTCGATATGCGAATGGACCGCGACAAGGAAGAGACGGCTTCGGATATTGTGAACACGGTGGAGGAGAAAGAACTCGCCGACCTGCTCTATCAGCTGGCTGAAGAGCGGGATTCACGCAGAATCGCCAGGGCAATCGTTCGGGCGCGTCCCATACGGGATACCGAACACCTGGCAACGGTTGTGGCAGGGGTCCGAAAAGTAAGGGGAAGGCAGAAGCTGCATCCCGCGACAAAAACGTTTCTGGCGCTGCGGATTGCGGTGAATCGAGAGATGGAGGAACTCGGGCAGTTTCTTTCTAGGGTTCCTGCCACACTATCTCCGGGCGGAAGGTGGGTGATTCAAAGTTATCACTCACTGGAAGATCGCCCCGTTAAGCAATGTTTTCAGAGGCTCGCTCAGGAAGGCGTCCTGAAAATTTTAACAAAGCATGTGATTCAGGCATCGGACGCGGAGACTGCCGCGAATCCGCGATCGCGCAGCGTAAAGATGCGCGTTGCCGAAAAGATCGACCCCGCCCAACCCAGCGAGGCGGACCGCTACCGGAAAGAGTGGAAGCAATGAGCGAGTTCTACACCGTAAAACAGATAGACAACTCCCGCCTGGCGCGTCCGATGGCGCCCAACCACATGCGCGAATGCGCGCGGCTGGTTTCGCTTGGAAGTTTGCTTGCGCTGTGCGCATTTCTGTATGCCTGGCAGCACTTCGAGACGATCCAATTGCGGTACAACCTCGAATCGCTGCGCAGCGAACGCTCGCAAGCCGGCGAACTCAATCAGGAACTGAAGCTGGAAATTGCCGGGCTCAGGTCGCCCGGACGGATCGACGTGATCGCGCGGCGCGAGCTGGGATTGACGGTGCCCGTGCCCGGCCAGGTTGCTCCGATGGATCTGCCGCCGAATGCCGTGGTGGCCGAAGCGCGCCCGGCGAATAATCCCGCGGCGCAGTAAGTAGCACGGGCTTCAGCCTGTTTCCTTTTGACTTTTGCGGCGCCATCCAGAATTTTCCCGGCGCACGATATCTGGAAATCGTGCTCGTCACCGTGAGAAGTCAAAAGAAGACAGGCGGATGCCTGTGCTGCTAAAACTGACCTTATAATCATGGAGTCCCCGGCGAAAATATGGATCTGCGCAGTCCCCGGACACGATTACTGATCGTCGCCGCACTCGCGGCGCTCTGGACTGCAACGGCATTTGGACGTCTGGCCTACCTGCAACTTTTCCGGTACAGCGAATATTACTCGAGGGCGCAGCATCAGCAGCGCCTGATCGTTGAAGTCGGAGCGAGCCGCGCCGAAATTTTCGACCGCAACATGAATCCACTGGCGATGAGCGTGCCTGTGGATTCGGCATTTGCCGTGCCATCGGAGATCGCCGATCCCGACATGGTGGCGCGCCTGCTCGGTAAAGTTCTGGACGTTCCCGTCGATGACATTGCGACGAAACTCGCGGCGTCGCATTCGTTCGTTTGGCTCGCGCGAAAACTTTCTCCCGAGAAAGCCGAGCGCATCGCCGACATGAATCTGCGCGGGATTTATTTTCAGCGCGAAGGCGGGCGATTTTATCCCAAGCGTGAACTTGCCTCTCACGTGCTCGGCTATGTGGACATCGATGAGAAGGGTTTGGGCGGCATAGAATACTCGCTAGACAACGACATCCGCAGCAAGCCCGGCAAGATGATGATTCTCGCCGACGCTCACCGCCGCTGGTACGACTCGACCGACAAGGCGCCGGAGACGGGTTCCAGCGTCGTGCTGACGCTCGACGAAAAAATACAGTACATCGCGGAGAAGGAACTCGATCAGGCCATTCAGGATACGCACGCGAAAGCGGGCACCATCATCGTCGAGAATCCGAATTCCGGCGAGTTGCTGGCTGTTGCAAACTGGCCGACGTTTAATCCGAACGCCGCCAAGGGCGGGGATCCGGAGACGCGCGTGGACCGCGCCGCAAGTTCACTGTATGAGCCGGGATCGGTTTTCAAAATCGTGACGCTGTCGGCGGCCATCGATCAGGGCATCACGAATCCGGACGAAGTGATCGATTGCCAAAACGGCGCGATTTACATCGCCGGGCACAGGATTCGCGATCACAAGGCGTATGGCGCGCTGACTGTCGCGCAAGTCCTTGCGTATTCCAGCGATGTGGGCGCCATTAAACTGGGTTTGCGCCTGGGCGCGCCGAAGTTTTACGAATACATTCGCGCGTATGGATTCGGGCAACCGACCGGTCTCGATTTGCCGGGCGAAGGTCGCGGGATGCTGCGCCGCCTCGAGAATTGGACGCCGGTTTCTGTCGGCTCGGTGTCCATGGGACAGGAAATCGGGGTGACGCCGATTCAGATGATCACCGCCGTGTCAGCCATCGCCAACGGTGGACTGATCGTTCGGCCGCACGTGGTTCGCGCGATGCGCCATGGCACGCAACTCTCCGAATCGCAGGAGCCGCAACCGCGCCGGGTGATCAAGGAGACGACGGCGGCCACCATGCGGCAAATGCTCGAAGGGGTGGTGCTGAACGGCACGGGGAAGCTGGCGCGGCTCGATGGATACACAGCGGCGGGAAAAACGGGAACCGCCCAGAAATTCGACATCGCCACCGGGCATTATTCGGCGCACAATTTGATCGCATCCTTTGTGGGTTTCGCGCCGATAAACACACCTGCTATAACAATTCTGGTGCAGCTGGATTCGCCGGAGGGAGCGCACGAAGGGGGCATGGTCGCCGCGCCCACGTTCAAACGTGTCGCGCAGCAAGTGCTGGCCTATATGGATGTGCCGCACGATATTCCGGTGGACGCAAAAGCCCTGCGGGCCGGCCGCGTGCATGCCGACGATCAGAATCTCGCCGACGTCAGCGATTTCGATCCAGTCCAAACGGATTCGAACACTTCCGAAACCCCTGCTCCTGTTGCGGCGCCCGACCAGGGAGCGGCCGCGTCTACCGTGGAGCTGGCGGAGGGGGAAGGCATTCCCGCTCCCAATTTGAAAGGCAAAACAGTTCGCGAGGTGACCGAGCAGTGCATGAAGCTGGGCCTGAATCCGGTTCTGTCGGGCACGGGACTGGCAGCCGGACAAACACCCGATCCGGGAACGTTCCTCCGGCGGGGCAGCCGGATCAATGTGCAATTTGCGCGTGATGTTTCCCTGGTGCCGGTGGCGGACCGAAGAAAGCTCAGGTGAGTGTGAAGGCGGGAACCGTGGAGCAGCGGGGCGAAAGTTGGGCGCAGGGGAAAAAGCCCGGCGGGGGATATGGCCCTGTGCGCCTGGTGAAATTGCTGCGTGGGCTCGAGGGGAAAGTCGACGCCAAGAGCGTTGCAGCGCATGGCGACATGGAAATTCAGGAAATTGCGTATGACAGCCGCAGCGTGAAGCAGGGAACACTGTTCGTTGCCATTCGCGGAGAAAAAACCGACGGAAATAATTTTGTGAACGATGCCGTGGCGCGAGGCTCGATCGCGATCGCAAGCGAACAGGCAATTCCTGGAACGCTGCCCGCTAATTTTCCATGGATACAGGTCGCGGATGCCCGCAAGACCCTCGCGATCGCGGCGGCCAATTATTTTGGGCGTCCCGCAGGAGTCCTGAAGCTGATTGGCGTGACCGGGACAAACGGCAAGACCACAACGGCCTATCTTGTCGATTCGATCTTGCGGGCCGCCGGCTGCGAGGTCGGGCTGCTGGGCACGATCGGCCATCGACTGGTGCGCGAGACTGTCGCGGCAGCCAACACGACGCCGGAATCGCTCGACCTGCAAAGGTTTCTGGCGGATGTGGTTCGCGCAGGGGGCACGCACGCGGTTCTCGAAGCCAGTTCGCACGCATTGGCAATGGACCGTCTGTGGGGATGCCCGTTTGCCGTGGCCATTTTCACCAACCTGACGCGCGACCATCTCGACTATCACAAGACCTTCGACGAATATTTTGCGGCCAAGCGTCGGCTGTTCGAGGGCACGGGCGCAGCGGCTCCCGCGGCGGCCGTCGTCAATCGCGACGATGAATATGGAAAACAATTAACCGGGCTTGCGACGCGAACACTGTCCTACGGCTTCGATCCCGGTGCGGATATCACCACACGCAAACCGGTTCTCTCATTTTCAGGAATTGAATGCACGGTGGAGACTCCCCTGGGAAAGATTGAAATTCGCTCGAAGCTCGTGGGGCGAACCAATGTTTACAATATTCTGGCGGCCATCGGAGCGGGAGTGGCGCTGGATCTCTCGCGCGAAGTGATCGCGGCGGGAATCGCGCAGTTGGCGGCCGTACCGGGGCGTTTCGAGCGTGTCGATCTGGGGCAAGGATTTGTCGTGGTCGTGGATTATGCACATACCGATGACGCGTTGCGCAACTTGATGGCGAGCGCGAAGGAACTCAATCCCAACGGCCGCCTGATCACATTGTTTGGCTGCGGCGGGGACCGCGACCGCACCAAGCGTCCTCTGATGGGTGAGGTGGCCGGACGCGCAAGCGATGTCGTCGTGCTCACGTCGGATAATCCGCGCAGCGAAGATCCGCTGCTGATCATCAACGATGTGATTGTCGGCCTGCAGCGTACCAATGCCAAGTGCATCATCGAACCGGACCGGAAGAAGGCTATCGAACGCGCCATCGACGAAGCGCGCTCCGGAGATACTGTGCTGCTCGCGGGCAAAGGGCATGAGACTTATCAGGTCCTGCGCGACCGCACGATTGATTTTGACGACCGCGAAGTGGCGCGTGAAGTTTTGCGCGGCCACGGGTTTGGCGGGAATTAACGGTTTCAAACGCGCCCGATTGGGGCGCGGCAAAGAACGTGCACTTGATTCAGATAAGGGATGCTGATCCGAGGGTGACCCGAGACCAGTGAGACCCAGCCCCTTGAGGACGCTATGCGGTGGACGGTTGAAGAAGTGGCTCGTGCTCTGGGGGTTACGACGCCCGGAGGCCTCGACGCCCTGGCCCGGTTGGCCGGTGTCTCGATTGATTCTCGCACCGTGGCTCGCGACGAGCTCTTCGTCGCGATACACGGACCGCGTCACGATGGACACAATTACATCGTGGGCGCTCTGGAAGCCGGGGCAATGGCGGGCGTCGTGGCGCAGGATCGTCTCGCGGAATATCCCGAGGGTCTCCGATCGAAGCTCTTCGGGGTTGCCGACACGCTTGGCACGCTCCAGGGCCTCGCGCAAGCCGTACGAGCGCGATGGGGAAGGCGCGTGGCGGCTGTCACCGGGTCGGCTGGAAAAACCACAACGAAAGAAATTCTGGCGGCGCTGCTGGGCTCGCGGTTCCGCGTATTGAAATCCGAAGGCAACCTGAATAACGAGTTTGGCCTGCCGCTCCAATTGCTGCGTCTGGACGATGCGGACGAAGCCGCCGTCGTGGAGCTCGGGATGTCGCATGCCGGGGAGATCCGCCGTCTGGCGGAAATAGCGCAGCCCAACGTGGGAGTGGTGACGCGCGTCGCGCCGGTGCATCTGGAATTTTTCGCTTCGGTGGATGAAATTGCTCTCGCGAAACGCGAATTGATCGAGGGACTCGCCGGCCGTGACAGCATTGCCGTGTTGAATGCCGACGATGAGCGGGTGGCGCGTTTTGCGGATGTCGCGCCGGGGCAAGTTTTGACATATGGGATTTCAGCGGGCGCCGATTTTCGCGCCGAAAATATTGTCGATCGCGGGATGGATGGCAGTGAATTTGATTTTCTGAGTTCCGGAGGCCGCGTTCGCCTTGCGTTGCCGCTTGCCGGACGCCACAACATTTCCAACGCGCTTGCGGCGCTGGCTGCGGCAAGCGTCTGGGACTTGGGCGCGGTGGAAGCGAAGGAAGTATTTCCAGGTTTGCAGGCCACCGGCATGCGCGGCCGCGTGCTGCATTATGACGCAGGATTCACTTTGATCAACGATTGCTATAACTCGAATCCCGTGGCGCTATCGGCGATGATCGATTTGCTGGTCCACACGCCGGCGCCCGGACGCCACATTCTTGCCGCTGGAGAAATGCTGGAGCTCGGAGCGACTTCCGCTGAATTGCACCGGGAGGCCGGGCGGTCCGCCGCAGCGTCGGGAAAACTCGACTGGCTGATCGGCGTGCAGGGCGACGCTGAAAGTTTTGTTCGCGGCGCGATTGACGCGGGCCATCCGGAAAAACACGCCAAGTTTTTTTCATCGTCCTCGGAAGCGGCCAGGTTTGTTGCCGATCTGGCGGGGCAGGGAGATATCTTGTTGGTGAAAGGTTCGCGGGGAGTGAGGATGGAACGCATTGTGGAGGCGCTCGAGGCGCGTTTTCCGCGCCGCGAGGCTGAAACGGCGATACGGGCAACCGTAAGGGAGCGCGCCTGAGATGCTCCTTTACCTCTTCTACCATCTGCTGCTGCCGTATTTTCATGCGCTCAATGTGTTCCGCTACATCACGGTGCGCACGGCGCTGGCCAGCCTCACCGCGCTTTTGATTACTCTGGCGCTTGGTCCGTGGGTGATTCAGCGGTTGCGCGAGCTGCAGATCGGGCAATTTATTCGCGAGGAAGGGCCGAAGAGCCATCAATCGAAAGCGGGAACGCCGACGATGGGCGGCCTGTTGATTGTCGCCTCCACCGTAATTCCGACGTTGCTGTGGGGCGATCTCTCGAATGTTTACGTGTGGCTCGCCGTGTTTACAATGCTGGCGTTCGGCGCGATCGGATTCATTGACGACTACAGCAAAGTGATGAAGCGCAGAAATCTTGGACTGACCAGCAAAAGAAAATTTGCGCTGCAATGCCTGGCCAGCCTCGGCGTGGCCTTGGCGCTGCTCTCTCTTACGGCCAGCGGTTCGTACTCGACACAGTTGAGCGTGCCGTTCTTCAAGAATTTTCATCCGGAACTGGTAATTCATTCGTTACTCGCGCGGCCCTACGTCTGGTCGCTCGCATACGTTCCCTTCATGGTTTTTGTCGGTTCCGTTATGGTGGGATCCTCCAACGCGGTGAATCTCACGGACGGCCTTGATGGACTGGCAATCGGGTGTGTGGTTGTCGCGGCGGGGGCTCTGACGATTCTCACTTACGTCACCAGTTTTGCGAGCTTTGCCGCTTACCTTGACATTCAGCATCTTCCCGAGGTCGGCGAGCTCACGGTTTTTTGCGGAGCGCTGGTGGGTTCCGCGCTTGGTTTTCTCTGGTACAACGCGCATCCTGCCGAAGTTTTCATGGGCGATGTTGGCTCGCTTGCGCTCGGTGGATCGATTGGGATGATAGCGGTGGCCATCAAACAGGAAATTTTATTGTTTTTTGTGGGCGGCATTTTTGTGGTGGAGGCTCTTTCCGTAATTCTGCAAGTGGCGTCTTTCAAAATGACCGGGAAACGCATTTTCCGGATGTCGCCTCTGCACCATCACTTTGAACTAGCCGGCGTGAGCGAATCGAAAATTATTGTGCGCTTCTGGATTGCAGCGCTGGTGTTCGCGCTGTTTTCGCTGACGACGCTGAAATTGAGGTAAACCGTTGAAACCGGGAATCGAACTCGCGGGGAAGCAGGTGCTGGTCGTGGGACTGGCGCGCACGGGAGTCGCCACGGCGCTTTTCTGCGCGGCCCGCGGCGCGCGCGTGACGGCGACCGAAGAACATCCTGAATCGCAGGTCGCCGAGACCGCCTCGAAATTGCGCGCTGCGGGCGTCGCGCTCGAATTGGGCGGGCACCGCGCGGAGACTTTTGCCGAGCAGGATTTGATCGTTCCAAGCCCTGGAGTGCCGCCGACGATGGCGGCCCTGGCCGCCGCTCGCGCCGTCGGCGTTCCCGTGTGGAGCGAAATCGAACTGGCGTGGCGTTTTTTGCGCGGACGGCTGATCTGCATCACCGGATCGAACGGGAAGACTACGACGACATCACTCATCGGGCACATTCTGGAAACTGCCGGCGTGCCGGTGCAGGTCGCCGGAAATATCGGCACTCCGCTCATTTCGCGCGTGGACGTTTCGAGCGATTCCGGATTTACCGTGGTCGAAGCGAGCAGCTTCCAGCTCGAATCGATCTCCGCGTTCCGGCCGGATATCGCCGTGCTGCTCAATCTCACGCCGGATCATCTGGACCGGCACGGATCGTTTGAACTGTATGGCCGCGCCAAGGCGCGCATGTTTGAAAATCAGACCGAAGCAGATTTCGCCGTCATTAACGCGGACGACGAAATTGCCGCACGGTATGCGCCGTCGAAACCTCAGGTCGTCTGGTTCAGCCGGCAAAAGCGCGTCGAGCCGGGATGTTTTGTCCGCAACGATGAAATTGTGTTCCGCCGCGATGCCACCGAAACCGTTCTGTTGCGGAAACGAAATATCGGGTTGCGCGGCGATCACAATGTCGAAAATGTTCTGGCTGCCGCGGCGGCCACAAGGATTGCCGGCGTCGAGCCCGAGATGATTTCGGAAGGTGTACGCAGCTTCGCAGGAGTCGAACATCGAATCGAATTTGTGGGCGCCGTTTCGGGCGTGGAATATTTCAACGATTCCAAAGCCACAAATGTCGATGCGACGCTCAAGGCGCTGGACGCATTTCCGGGAAACGTGCTGGTGATTCTGGGCGGCAAGGACAAAGGTTGCGACTACGGCATCCTGCAACCCGCGCTGAAGAAACACGCTCGCATGGTGCTGCTGATTGGAAGCGCCGCCGAAAAAATTGAATCGCAACTTGCGGGAGTCGTTCCCGTCGAACACGCGGGCACGATGGCACGGGCCGTGGAAATTGCCGGCGAGCGAGCGCAGCCCGGAGATACCGTGCTGCTGTCTCCCGCCTGCGCGAGCTTCGACCAGTTTGAGAATTACGAGCAGCGCGGGCGCGTCTTCAAGCAACTCGTCCGCGAACTCGCGCAAAAAAATGCGGCGGGCGAACCCGCGCGAAAGGCTTAATCATGCCCCGGCATCTTCAAACCGACCGATGGATGTTTGGCTCAACCGTGGCCTTGTGCCTGGTAGGGGCGATCATGGTGTTCAGCGCATCGGCGGTCACGGCACGCGATCAATACGGCAGCGGTTCCCACTTTCTGCTGCGCCAGCTCCTGTGGCTTGTGATCGGGTTGATCGGAATGATGGCCGTGATGAATCTGGACTACCGGAAGCTGCGGCGTCCTGAAGTAATTTTCACCGCTTTGTTTACGGTGCTGGTCATGCTTATCGGCGCATTCTTCCTCGACAAATCGCATGCCACGCACCGGTGGATTCGTTTCGGTCCGGCCAGCCTGCAGCCATCCGAATTGGCCAAGCTCGCCGTGATTTTTTACCTGGCCTGGTTTCTGGAAAAGCGGCGGCGTCCCGAAAGTTTTGGGATGAACGACTGGAAGCACACGATCATTCCGGCGCTCGGGCCTGTTCTTCTTTTGGTCGGGTTAATTGTGATTGAGCCGGATCTGGGCACGGCCGTGGAAATTTTCATCATCGCGGTGGCGATGCTGTACGTCGCGGGCCTGAATGGAAAATACATCGTCGGCGCGGGTCTTGCAGCGATTCCCATCGTTTATTTCCTGATCGTCCGAGTTTCGTGGCGCTATGAGCGCGTGGTTGCGTTCCTGAATCCGGCGGCGGACCCGCAAGGGCGCGGCTTCCAATTGCTGCAATCGCTGATCGCCGTCGGGTCGGGGGGCTTCACCGGCGTCGGCCTGATGGAAAGCAAACAGAAATTGTTTTATTTGCCCGAAGCGCACACCGATTTTATTTTCGCGGTGTTGTGCGAAGAGATGGGATTTATCGGCGGCGCCATCGTTCTGGGATTGTTTGCGATGTACGGGTGGCGCGGGATGCGCTCGGCGTTCAAGACGACGGATGAATTCGGGCGGCTCGCCGCGCTGGGCATCACGGTGATGGTTTTGAGCCAGGCGCTGATCAATCTTGGCGTGGTGCTGGGAATGATGCCCACCAAGGGAATTCCATTGCCGTTTATCAGCTATGGCGGATCGAGCCTGCTGGTGATGCTACTGGCGACCGGAGTGCTCCTGAACATCAGCCAGCAGGCGGATTGATCGAGGCGCCGCCCAATCCGGAGAGCCGTGAGGCGCGCGTCGTGAAGGAATCGCGAAGTGGGAGGCTGCTGATTGCCGGAGGCGGAACCGGCGGCCATGTTTTCCCGGCGATGGCCGTCGCCCGCGAGTGGTTGTCGCGCGGCGGAGAAAGGCAAGTCGTGTTCGTTGGAACCCAGCGCGGCATTGAAGCGCGCCTCATCCCCGAGGCGGGATTTCAGCTGGAGACGATTCGCTCGGCTGGCCTCAAGGGCATCGGCGGGGTGAGGCTGGCGCGAAACATCGCGAAGCTCGCTCCGGCGATGGTCGATTCGTTTTCGATCCTGCGGCGGCACAAAGTTGTCGCTGCGCTGGGAGTCGGCGGATATGCCGCCGGACCGATGATGCTTGCGGCCGTTCTAAGCGGTTTGCCCACCGTAATTTTTGAGCCCAATGCCGAGCCGGGTTTCACCAATCGCATTCTTGCGCGCATGGTCACCCGCATCGCAACTGCCTACCAGGCGCCGACAAAACTCTGGGGCGCGAAGGCGACACGGACCGGAATTCCCGTGCGGCCCGAATTTTTCGCGATTCCCGCGAGCGCGCCCGCCGAACCTTTTCATATCCTGATCTCAGGAGGCAGCCAGGGTGCGCGGGTCATCAATCGCACCTTCATGGCTGCCATGGATTTGCTGGCGGTGAAAAAAAATAACATCTCGATCGTTCACCAGACCGGTGAACGAGATTATAATGACGTGCGCGCTGCATACCACCAGCGCGAAATGAACGCGGAGGTATTGCCCTTCATCGCAAACATGGCGGAGCGATTTGCCCAGGCGGACTTGATCGTCTGCCGAGCGGGAGCGATCACGGCAGCGGAAATAGCGGCGGCAGGACGCGCCGCCATCTTTATCCCCTTCGGCGCCTCCACCGATAGCCACCAACTGCGCAACGCCCAGGAAATGCAGCGCGCCGGCGCGGCGCGATTGATCCCGGAGCCCCAGCTCACCGCGGAACGTCTTACGCAGGAAATTTTTGAATTGCTCGACCAGCCCGCAATGTTACGGGCCATGGCGGAGAAGGCGCGTGCGCTCGCGAAGCCGCGGGCGGTCGAGGAGATTGTGGATTTGATTGAAGGCGTGGCGAAGGAAACTTAGGAAGCAAAGGAAGTAAAGGAAGATGAGGAAATAAAGGAAAATCGACATCGACATCCGGGTCGACATTGAAGTGGAGGAACAGAAACGGGAACTGGAAGTTATTCGGGGGTGATTGTTTTCGGAGGTCCGAGCTTTAACTCGGACGTACGAGTGGACTGACTCGGGGCTTTAGCCCCTGAAGCTTCACCGGCTAAAGCCGGGGTTCGCAGGGGACGAGAATGGCCGAGCTAAAGTTCGGCCCTCCAAAAAACGAGGGGACAAAGCTCGTGGAGTAAGCAAATCGGCGCTGTCGGGACATTGGGAAAAAGAAAAATATGATGGTCACATTTCGAAATTTTAAGCGCATACACCTGGTCGGCATCGGCGGGATCGGCATGAGCGGAATCGCCGAAGTGC